>Ga0209986_10001198_pt1 | contig 25201 bp, 19 predicted proteins | sample BlataG_FD_183168 | JGI IMG/M metagenome (GOLD analysis project Ga0209986, IMG submission 183168) | Deep subsurface microbial communities from Black Sea to uncover new lineages of life (NeLLi) - Black_00105 metaG (SPAdes) (version 2) | ecosystem: Environmental > Aquatic > Marine > Oceanic >... | reverse complement strand
GAGCCTCTGGGCAAGAACATGGTAGAGAGTTTCCAGGACAAGGGACGATTTCCCGGACCCGGATACACCGGTTATGCATATAAAGCAGCCCAGGGGGAATTCCACATCGATATTTTTTAGATTGTTTTGAGAAGCGCCTTTGATGATCAGTTTTTTTTTGTACCCGAGACGGCGTCTGGACGGGACTTCAATATACTTCCGGCCTGAAAGGTACTGACCGGTTAACGATTTTTTTTCATTTAAAAGTGCTTCCGGGGTTCCGGAAAAGACCACTTCACCCCCTCTGACTCCGGCACCGGGCCCCATGTCGACAACATGATCTGATGCAGTTATGGTCTCCTCGTCATGTTCTACCACAAGAACCGTATTGCCAAGATCACGCATCTGTAAAAGTGTTTCAAGCAGGCGCTGATTGTCTCTCTGGTGCAGGCCTATGCTCGGTTCATCCAGAACATAAAGGACACCGGTCAATTTTGATCCGATCTGTGTGGCCAGACGTATCCGCTGGCCTTCTCCGCCGGAAAGGGTGTAAGCGGATCTGTCAAGAGTTAGATAACTTAGACCCACGTTTTCAAGAAATCCCAGCCGTTCATTGATTTCTTTCAGGATTCTTTTTGCAATGATCTCTTTTTTGCCCGTCAGTTTTAATTTTTTTAAAAAAGTATGGGCGCTTGCCACCGAAAGTTGTGTGGTTTCGAATATGGTAAGGCCGCCCACCTTCACGGATCTGCTCGCCCTGTTTAACTTGGCACCATGACATTCAGGGCAGTGGCGAAAATTCATATAACGCTTAATTTCTTCTCTTGACGGGTATGATTCTGTTTCCAGATAACGCCTTTCTAATTTAGGAATAATACCTTCAAATCGTTTTTCATAAGTAAAACGGCGATTATTTCGTTCAAAATAGAATCTGATCCGTTCATTTCCGGATCCGTACAAAAGCACATTTTTAAAATGATCAGGAAGATCCTTGTAGGGGGTATAGATGTCAACACCATAGTGAGAAGTCAGAGCATCCAAAAATTCGATAAAATGAACGGTATTTCTGTTGGCCCAGAGGGCAACCGCTCCTTCCCTTAGCGAGAGTTCGTGGTTTGGAATGATAAGCTGCGGATCAAATTCGGTAGTTGAACCCAGGCCGTCGCATTTTGGGCAGGCGCCCTGGGGAGAATTGAAAGAAAAGCTTGCCGGCGTGAATTCAGGATAGCTTATGCCGCAGGAGATACATGCTGATTTTTCACTGAAAAGAACAGGCCCCATGTCGAGAACGTCTACGGTAACAAGACCATCTGACTGAGACATGGCCAGTTCCAGAGAATCTGCCAGCCGGTTTTTAACCGTTTCTTTTACAACCAGTCGGTCCACGACCACATCGATAGTATGCTTCTTGTACTTATCAAGTCCGCCCACCTCTTCAATTTCCAGGGTTTTCCCATCAACACGGACCCGGGCGAATCCTTCCTTTTTCAGCCGCTTAAAAAGCTTTTCATGTGTGCCTTTCTGGCCTGAAACAAGGGGCGATAGAATAACAATCCGGGTCCCCCGGCTCAGGGACATAACTTTGTCCAGAATCTGGTCCAGTGTTTGAGAAGTAATCGGTTGGCCGCATTTGTAACAGTGGGGGGTGCCGATTCTGGCAAAAAGCAGGCGAAGATAGTCATAAATTTCTGTAACCGTCCCCACTGTTGACCGGGGGTTGTGGCTGGCTGTTTTTTGTTCAATTGCGATTGCGGGTGACAGTCCTTCGATCATGTCTACATCCGGCTTTTCCATACGCTCCAGAAACTGGCGCGCATAAGTGGATAGTGATTCCACGTACCGGCGTTGTCCTTCGGCATAAAGGGTGTCAAACGCAAGCGTCGATTTGCCCGATCCGGAGATGCCGGTAACCACGATCAGCTTATTTCGAGGCAATTCAACATCGATGTTTTTTAGATTATGTTGTCTTGCACCGCGTATAACTATTTTTTCAGTGTTCATAGGTTAAAACCTGGTCCTTTGGGCCTGGTCAGAGTTCTCCGGCTCTGCTTAAAGAATCGCTGGTTCAGTTTGAAGTGAACTAAATCCGCCAAAGTACGGTGGCGGATAAAGTTTAAAGTGAGCTAAAGCCCGCCCTGGTGCGACTCATACATGTATATTGATATCGGCTATACATCATTGCAAACCTGCCTTTTTGAATATAGCGTATTGGTGATCGGTCTGGGCCAGGGTTAAGGAATTCTGTCAATTATATAAAATCAGCGGAGCGAAGCGACACCATAACTTTAGGCACTTTAGATCACTTTAGACACTTTTAACTTGTACGGCTTTAACTGAAACAACCCCATCCAGGGGAAAACCAAATCCGGGTCCTTTAGGCCCAGGATACTTTACTTTTTCCCAACGCGTACCGCCTGTTGGGCTGCCATATTTATCGCTGCAATCAGACTCCCCGGGTCTGCAATACCGGTTCCAGCAATATCATAAGCGGTACCATGGTCAACAGAGGTTCTTATAATCGGAAGCCCCAGTGTGGTATTTACACCATTATTAAAATGAATCAGCTTGAACGGAATAAGTCCCTGGTCGTGATACATGCATACAACGGCGTCATAACGTTTATTTGCTGCATGATAAAAAACAGTGTCCGGAGGAAACGGTCCGGAAGCGTAAAACCCCTGGTTTTCGGCATCACGGATTGCCGGCTCAATAATATTTTTTTCCTCGTCGCCGAACATGCCTCCTTCACCGGCATGGGGGTTAAGTCCGGCAACGGCAATGCGGGGGGCTTTAAATCCAAACCGTTCATACAGAGCCTGCCAGGCAAGTTTAATGGTCTTTACTATGTTTTGCCGTGAAAGGATGGCAGGAACATCTCTTAAAGGAACATGGATGGTTACAAGAACCACACGAAGCCTGTTCCCTGCAAGCATCATGGCGAATTCGTCGGATTTGGTACGTTCAGCCAGCAGTTCGGTATGGCCGCTGTAGTGACATCCGGACAACTGCATGGCCATTTTGTTTATAGGACAGGTTACCATTGCCGCAATACGTTTTTTGATTGCCAAATCGGCTGCGGCTGTTATGTAGCATACCATTGCCCTGCCGGTCTGAACCGTGGCTTTGCCCCATGATGTTTTGTCCGGATCAAGTTCGGAAATGTTCAACACATCAACCACTCCGCATTTATATGTGCCGGCATCAGGGTCCTTGATAGATTCGAGCTTTAGGGAGCTTTGGGTAATTTTCTTTGCAGCGCCAAGAATTCGGGAATCTCCAATCACAAGAGGCCGGCAGACTTCGTAAATCGAAGGGTTTATAAGGGATAAAAGGATAATCTCCGGGCCGATTCCGACAGGGTCTCCCATGGTAATCCCAATAATCGGACGATAGTTTGATATCATCATAGCCTCAAATAACCCGTCCAAGGATGAAATAATAAAAATTAAATATTATACTATAGAATGAAGAAAAAATTTTCAAATAAATAAAAAATTATCAAATCAATAAATATCAATGCCTTGCTGTTTAGTATAAATGAATAGTAATAAAAAAATGAATTGCGATTATTTTTTTTAAAAATAAAAGATAATAGAAGAAAACAGGAGATTTCGTTAAATAACATTATTGTCAAAATTCTGTGGATAACCATGGATATGTTTAAAATATTTATAGAAAACAGCCTTTGAAAAAAGGTTGTATTTAAGAGCAGTTGCCTTTTCCGTGTTAATTAATATTGATAAAACAATAGGATATAAATTGTTAATAACTCGATAACAAATAAACGAAAAACCGATTTTATCAAGATTGACAAATAAGAGATGATCCATTAACTATGCGAATGCTTTTTTTGGTATTTAGTCATTTTTCTGCAAACCTCCAATAACAGTCTTAAGCCGTTTGATATCGTTAGTTTTTCCTATTTCTTCTTAAAAACAGGATAATCTGTTTTTAAAATTGAGAGCATAAGCTTCTATGAAGGGCATTTGGGAAGAGACAAAAGCTGCTATTAAATTATCTATTCCTAACCACTGTTTCAGGATGTGGATTGAGCCGCTGGAAATGATAAAATGTACTGCAGACTCAATTGTTCTATCCTCACACAACTTTTTTTCCAAAAAACGAATACTTGACAATTATGGCGCCCTGATAGAGTCAGAGCTAAAAAGGGTGGCTGGAAAAGAATACAGACTGTTAATCGAGGTCGCTAAAACAAAGGCCCATTCAAGACCTAATACAGATGATAATTTTCAACTGCAGCTTCCCAATATAAATGTGTGCCCGCGTAACGGCCGCCTTATGCGGAAAGATTTTACTTTTGATCACTTTGTAGTTGGTGGCAATAATGACTTTGCCTATTCGGCATCCCTCTCGCTGGCTTCACAAAAGAAATCCCTTCAGAATTCTTTATTCTTATTGTCAAAGATCGGGATGGGGAAAAGCCATCTTTCCCAGGCCATAGGCAATTATATCTTGTCTGAATATCCTTCGGAACGTGTATATTATATGACTGCCGAGGACTTTAGCAATGAAATGATTCATGCTTTTCGGCATGACTCTATCAATAAGTTCAAGGGAAAATACAGGAATCAATGTGACGTATTGCTGCTTGAGGATGTTCATTATCTTAGCGGCAAGGAAAGGACTCAGATTGAACTTGCATTAACGCTTGATACACTGTTTGAATCCGGAAAGAAAATAATTTTTTCGAGCTGTTGTCTTCCGTCAGAAATACCGAAACTCAATGATAAATTAAGATCACGTCTTTCATGCTCTCTTATTTCGAACATAGATCCGCCAGACTTCAGGACCAGAGTCAGAATATTGCAAAGAAAAGCAAAGCATAACGGGCATAAATTGCCGGAAGATGTGATCCATTATCTGGCCGCTGAACTCACTGAGGATGTGAGGCAACTCGAAAGCGGCCTTATCGGGGTTACCGCAAAATCATCTCTTTTGGGATCACCTATTGACCTTATGCTTGCTGAAAGTGTTGTTAAGAATATCGTACGTCACCGAAAAAACATTACAATAGATGCCATTAAGAAACTGGTTTGTAAATATTACAGTATTTCCATTGCTGACATTGTTTCAAGCTCTCGCAAACAATCTATTGTTCGACCGAGGCAGATGGCGATTTATCTGTCACGCAGATATACCGATTCTCCTCTTCAGACCATAGGGAGAAGTTTCAACAGATATCATGCCACCGCCCTTCATTCCATCGGCGTCGTTGAACAGGAATTAAAAGGAAACGGTCCAATGCAGAAACAGGTTGAGTTTCTCTGCGGTAGGCTTGAATCCGGTAAATTTTAACCATGATGGCTTCGTAAAAAGTCCAACTTCTGCGTTGCGCTGCATTCCTCGTCACTGCGACGTACTATAAGTACGTCTCATTCCTCGGAATTTGCGCGCCTTGAATTTGGATCTTTTTACTTTGCCATCAAAATCTAACTTTTTACGAGACCGTCAATCTTGGCACTTACGGATACTGTATTCAGAAAACTTCAAAATATAGTGGGAAAATCCAGCTGCAGCAGAAAAAAAGAGGATCTTGTCTGCTATGCATACGATGCAACTGCCCGCACCTATCTTCCTGATGCCGTCGTGTTTCCTAGCAATACCGAAGAAATATCCGCCATATTAAATCTTGCCGATTCAGAGGGTTTTTTTGTGATTCCCCGCGGTTCCGGTTCCGGGATGACCGGCGGGTCTCTCGCCGTCAGGGGAGGCGTAATACTTGTGATGGCTCGTTTTAACCGCATTCTTGAAATTGATAAGGGCAATCTTGTCGCCCATGTGGAACCCGGTGTTGTTACCGGCCATTTTCACCGGGCTGTTGAAAGAGTGGGACTTTTCTACCCACCTGATCCGTCGAGCTCGGAATTTGCTACCCTAGGCGGAAATATGGCAGAATGTGCAGGAGGTCCCCGAGCCGTTAAATATGGTGTTACCCGGGATTATGTGCTGGGACTTGAAGCGGTTCTTTCAACCGGTGAAATTATACATACCGGCGTGCAAACCAGCAAGGGAGTGGTAGGATATGATCTGACCCGGCTTCTTATCGGATCCGAAGGGACCCTTGGGATAATTACCAAGATAACATTGCGTCTCTTGCCCCTTCCCGAAGCTGTAAGAGCTATGACGGCTGTTTTCGACAAGCTGGATACCGCAGCGGAAACGGTTTCAGAAGTCATCAGGCGCGGTATCATCCCTCGAACCATAGAATTTATGGATAATGCTTCAATTCGGTGTGCAGAAAGCCGGCTAAAGATAGGTCTGCCGGTTGAAGCCGAAGCGTTGCTGCTGATAGAAGTGGACGGGAAAGTCGGTGAGACTGAGGTGCTTATAGAGCAATTAAAAGCGATGTGCATATCCTTGGGGGCAAAGCGTATTAAAATAGCCGAGACCAAACAGGAGATTGATAATCTCTGGAAAGCACGCAAGGCGATTTCTCCGGCCCTGTTCCAGCTCGCCCCGGATAAGATCAATGAGGATATTGTTGTTCCAAGAAGCAAGATTCCTGATATGGTTAGAAAAATAAATTCCTTAAAGGAGGAAACCGGGCTTACTATGGTGAGTTTCGGGCATGCCGGTGACGGGAACATCCATTTTAATATAATGCTTGACAAGAAGAATAAAACGGAACTGAAAAAAGCTGAGTACGCAATTGATGTCCTGTTCGACTATGCCCTCAAACTCGGGGGCACGATTTCTGGTGAGCATGGGGTCGGAATAACAAAAGCCGCATACATAGAAAAAGAGATCGGCTCTGTTGAGCTTAACCTGATGAAAAAAATAAAAAAGGTTTTTGACCCTAAAGGGATATTAAACCCCGGTAAAATTTTTCCGAGCTAAAATTGTAACCGCTCACGGATTTTTTGTAATCCCAAATTCCAAGCGCCAAAAATCAATTAAATCCCAAATTCCAAGTACCAAATTCCAAATTAACCCGCCTTAGGCGGGTAAATCTCAAATCTCAAGCACCAAATCTCAAACAAATCTCAAATCTCAAACTCCAAATTCCAAATCGGTTCAAAAGTGATTGTTTTTTTTGTTTGGGATTTTGAATTTCGGTCATTGGAATTTATTTGTTTTTTGGGATTTGTTATTTGGAATTTCCATTGTCCCAACTACTCTGTGAACCGATACCTAAAATTTAATCATACCTGAAGGTCGTTTGAAATCGATTTGTTTCACAGAATGAACCTGTTATAAATGTATTTTTACATTGAAAGCCTGATCCTCTGGGCCAGGATTTTTACTGTATTTTGATAAACATCTCGCTAGAAGATATCAAATCCTCTAATAGCTCCATCCGGTTATTTTTATTTCGATCTATGGCACAACGCAGCCTTAACGCACAAAGCTTTTTGCAGATCGGATCCCCGATGTTGAAATTACCGAAACATCCAAGATGATCGTCAAAAGAGATTTTATTCATTAATTCCTTTTTCATGCTGTATCCTTTAACTCCAACAATGAAAGCATTTCCTCATGAACGTTACTGTTGGTTGCAAGAATTTCTTTTTTATAAATATTAAACGGTTTATTTGAAAAATCTGTTACGGTCGCTCCGGCTTCTCTTGCGATCAATTCCCCGGCGGCGGTATCCCAGGGCTTTAAATTCTGTTCCCAGAATCCGTCAAATCGCCCACAGGCTACAAAACAAAGGTCTATGGCTGCTGATCCGAGTCTGCGTACTCCCTGAGAGGCTTTCAAGCATTTTGAAAAACGGGTCATCAGGGGATTGAAACAATCTATCAGATCATAAGGGAACCCGGTGACCAGCAAACTCTCTGAAACTGTTTGTGAGTTAGAGACTTTGATGGGGCGGCCGTTGAGTTCGGCGCCTTTGCCTTTTACGGCAGTAAAGAGTTCTCCGGTTACCGGGCTTAAGACAATGGCGATAACTGTATCACCGCTCAAAGCAAAAGCTATGGAGATAGCGAAAAGACCGAGGCGATGTGCAAAGTTTGTCGTACCGTCCAGAGGATCGACAATCCATTTATGATCAGCTTTGCCTTTGTTCAGACCGCTTTCTTCTGCCAGGACAGTGTGATCAGGGAAGGCTTTTTTAATTGTCCCTATGATTGTCTTTTCGGATTCGGTATCCGCCTCTGTAACAAGATCAATGACGCTTTTTTTATCGACTTTGGATTTCCCTCCGCCATAATGCGACAAAAGCACCCTCTGGGCTTTATAAGCGGCGGCGATACCGACTCTTTTTACAAGTTCCAGATCCATAAAAAATGAATACAACGGCTAACGGATTTTTTAAAATTCCAAATTCCAATTACCAACTTACAACTAAATCCCAAATCTCAAGCATCAAATCTCAAATAAATACCAAATCTCAAGCACTAAATTACAAATTAACCCGCCTTAGGCGGGTAAATCTCAAATCTCAAGCACCAAATCTCAAACTCCAAATTCCAAACCGGTTCAAAAGTGATTGTTTTTTTTTGTTTGGGATTTTGAATTTCGGTCATTGGAATGTACCTGCCCTGTTAAATAAATCGTAGATTTAATGCGAAGCATTATTTAACAGGGTAAATGATTTGGGATTTGTTATTTGGAATTTCCACTAACTCAATTACTTTGTGAACAGATACGAATGAACCTTTATATTTATTTTTATTTAGATGTCAACCATAAATTATTGATGATTTTCGATTGATGAATTCGTAAAAAGACACATATTCAACTCTATTCTGTTGAGAAACCTTTTATATGATGTGTCGAAGTTTCTATCTTTTCAATCAGGGGGGGCAAAGTGGATTCTACGTTGGCTGAGATAGCTGTTCCGCCAAGGGTCCCGGTCAGCGTATCAACAATTATTTGGTCAACGAGATCCTTTTTGTTCAGAACCCGGATTAAGGGAATATTATGCAGATTAAGGTCGGCAAGTATTCTTTCAACAGACTCGATCTGGTCTTTAAAACGAGGATTGCTGATATCAATCACATGCAACAGAAGGTCTGCGTTGTCAAGTTCTTCTAAGGTCGCACGAAAAGCAACCATAAGGTCTTTGGGGAGGTTTTTGATGAATCCCACAGTATCCGTAATGATGACTTCTATATCTCTGGGAAATTTAAGGCGTCTGCTGGAAGGGTCCAACGTGGCAAAAAGTCGGCTTTCAACCCGAACATTACTTTTTGTAAGGGTGTTCAGCAGGGTAGATTTTCCGGCATTGGTATACCCTATAATGGAGATAACAGCCAGCTCCTTTTTAGTGCGCTTTGCCCTTTGCTGCTTTCTCTGTTTCATTACAAGAGACAATGCATTTTCCAACCGTGCTATCCGGTTGCGCACCCGCCTGCGGTTTATTTCCAGCTTTGTTTCTCCGGGCCCGCGACCGCCGATACCACCGGTCAAACGTGACATGGCGGTATTTTTTGTAATAAGCCGTGGAAGCAGGTATTTTAGCTGGGCAAGCTCAACCTGAAGTTTTCCTTCCTTTGATTGGGCCCGTTGAGCAAAAATATCAAGAATCAATTGGGTTCTGTCAATTACCTTCAGATCTGTCTTATTCGTAATCGACCGGATTTGGGACGGGTTTAATTCTTGATCAAAGATTATTAATGTTGCTCCTTTCTGAAGTGCCAGAATGATCAGATCTTGAAGTTTCCCCATGCCCATAAGGAATCTGGTATTTAATTTGCGGCGTTGCTGCAGCACCGTTCCGACGATCTCGATGCCACTCGATGCAGCCAGATCTTCCAGCTCTGCCAAAGAGGCCATGGCGGCATGTCCGGAGATCGTCGTAACACTGACAAGAAGCGCTCTTTCTTTTCCGGTATCGGCTTCAAATAAAGACGTTATATGGGCAAGTTCTGCTTCAAGTGACTGGATAAGGTCGATACATCCGATATCGAGTTGGTTGGGATTCAGAGGCTTTAAAATCTCAAACGGCTTTCCGGCTGAACTTTTTGGTAAGATATAACCCGCATGAACTCGATGAAAGTAACCCTCCCGGGTCATTGTGATTGCAGCCATGATGTCAAGTCTTAAAAGGGCAAGGTCGGTGAGGTCTTCGCTTGTCAATGGTTCATTATTCAGATGGGTGTGTATGCATCTTAGCCCTTTCAGACGACCTGGAGCCACACGATATTCACTGGTATCCGGGATGACAATCCCATGATGGTTTCCAACAATTACATAGACTGTTTTTCCCTGACGGTCTATAAGAAGGCCTATCTGCCGACGAATTTCATGGGAGAGACTGCTTATGTCTCGAGCAAGTTCGAATGTAATAAGGAACTGAGGTGGAAGGCGACGGCGATATAGATTTTCAAGCCTTCGGATCTGACCGGCCTTAAGCCCGCCGATATTCCCAAAAAGCCTTTTCATATTGATTGATCAGTTTATTTAATCTTGAAAACCTGGTCCTTTGGGCCAGGTCAGAGTTAGATGGCTTTGCCTTGGAGTTTTGTGTCTAAAATCACAAATTCCAAGCACCAAATTACAAATTAACCCGCCTCAGGCGGGTAAATCACAAATTCCAATATTCAATGACCAAAACCTTCCATTACGAGACATTGTTTAGATTTTCGAATTTCGGTCATTGGACATTGTTTGATATTTGTAATTTGATATTTGTAATTTTTGAACTTCCAACAAAGCAAATCCCCTCCGGGAATAAAACAAAGCCTGGTCCAGGATTCTTTACTCTCTGGCGGTGTAATTTTCAAACCGAGTGTATGTGTCCAAAAATGTCAATATGGTGAATCCGGTGGGACCATTTCTCTGTTTGGACACGATTAATTCTGCTTTGCCTTTATTGGGATTGTTTTCATCTTTGTTGTATAATTCATCCCTGTAAAGAAAAGCCACGACGTCGGCATCCTGCTCTAAGGCTCCGGACTCTCTCAAGTCTGCAAGCTGCGGACGTTTATCACTACGTTCTTCCAGTTTTCTGTTCAACTGGGAGAGTGCAACAACCGGAAGATTGAGTTCTTTGGCCAAGGCTTTTAAAGATCGTGAGATTTCCGAGATCTCAAGATCCCGCCGTTCGGCCGAGGCGCGGCTTTTCATGAGCTGTAGATAGTCAATAACGATAAGGCCGATATCTTTTTCCATCTTTAACCTGCGGGACTTGGCTCTGATTTCAAGAGCGGTAATGTTGGGAGAATCATCAATAAAAATCGGTGCTTGAGACAAAACTCCGGCAGAATCCGTAATTTTTATCCAATCGTCCTGGCTTATGAATCCCCTTCTTAAGCGAGAAGAATCAATTCTTGCCTCGGAGCTGAGCATTCGCAGGGATAGCTGTTCCTTGGACATTTCAAGGGAGAATATGGCAACAGGAATATTTGCGTCTACGGCGGCATTCTTTGCAATATTCAGGGCAAGAGCTGTCTTTCCCATACCCGGACGTCCGGCCAGGATGACAAGATCGGATTTCTGTAACCCTGCAGTTAGCTCATCAAATTTAGTGAAGCCTGTGGCAACACCGGTAACCAGAGCCCGGTTACCCTGGCGCTCTTCAAGAACATCAATATTGCTTTCGATTATCTTGCCAATGGGATAAAATGTGGGTCTGATTTTATTTTCGGATATCTCAAAAATGGAACTTTCGGCAAAGTCAATGACGTTATCCACATCACCTCGATCCTCGAAGCACCGTTTGGCTATGGAATTTGCTTTTTCAATAAGACGTCTTAAACAGGCCTTGTCATAGACGATTTTGGCATAATACTGTGCATTTACAGCGAGTGGGACAGTATCTACAAGATTTGCAAGATATGCTGCTCCGCCGATCTCTTCCAGCCGGTCATGCTCTCTTAAAATATTGGTCAATGTTACCAGATCAACAGGCTCATTTCTCGAAAAAAGTTCTGATATGGCGGAGAATATTTTCTGATGAGCAGATCTGTAAAAATCCTCGGGCGAAAGGATCTCAAGGATTTCAAGCAGCGTATTGTTGTCTACCAGAATTGCGCTTAAAATAGATTCTTCGGCCTCAAGGCTCTGGGGTGGAAGATGATAAAGATAGGGATCTTTTCCGGTTTTTAACTTTTTATCTGTCATAAGGATTCAAGTTAGTTCGTTTCGACCCGGTTGCCATTCCATTATTTTTACCCCGTGAAACTTTTTTCTATTTCACTGGGGACATGTCCGAGCTAAAAATATAAACCTATCCCGGATAAACCGGCCTCCGGCTCGGAGAGAAATAACAAATCACAAGCATCAAATCTCAAATAAATACCAAATCTCAAGCACTAAATTACAAATTAACCCGCCTTAGGCGGGTAAATCTCAAATCTCAAACAAATCTCAAATCTCAAACTCAAAATTCCAAACCGGTTCAAAAGTGATTGTTTTTTTTTGTTTGAGATTTTGAATTTCGGTCATTGGAATTTATTTGTTTTTTGGGATTTGTTATTTGGAATTTACACAAACTCAACGACTCTGTGAACGGTTACGATATTCTTTTTCCCCCCTGTTATAGCGGGATAGAATTTCTGAAACGTTTATTCGGGCACCACTTCAATAATAATTTCAGGCTCCACATCCTTGTAAATACGAATAGGGACTTTAAAGGTCCCGATATTTCTAATGGGTTCATTAAGCAAAACCATCCTTTTCTCCACCTCAATATTCTTTCCTGCAAGGGCATTTATAATATCACGGGTTGAAATCGAGCCGTAAAGACGATCCTCTTCACTTACCTTTGCACCAATGGTACATACGACGCCTTCAAGTCTTTCTGCCATCTCTTGGGCAAATTCTTTCTCCTTGGCAATCTGGAGCTCAAATTTGGCTTTGTCCTGCTCCAGCATTTTGCGATTTTGAGACGTGGCAAGCACCGCCTTGTTCTGAGGTAAAAGGTAGTTACGGGCATAACCCTTGGCAACGGTTACCTCGCTACCGATTATTCCTAATGATTCGATGGTTTCTTTCAATATTATTTTCATTATAAGTCTCCATTTAAAATGGGTTAATTGTTTTTATTAGGCGATTAGCGATGCCAGATCGACAATTTATTATCGATTTTTGTAGTATTTTGTATTTATTGATTAATAGTGAGCTAAAGTTTGAAGTGAACTAAAGTGAGCTAAAGTTAAGGAAATCGTCACCGGTGCAACACATTTAATATTTAAATTGATAGAATACCTTAACTTTAGGCACTTCAAACTTTAGTTCACTTTAGCTCACTTTTCCGGCTGGTTCGGGCTATGTTCTAATTTTCTGAAATTAAGCCACATATCAAACAAGCCAAGTCCTATTATAACGATCAGTACCACCTGCTGCAGGGCAATAAGACTGTATAAAAACACCCTGAGCATACGGGGAAATCTTTTTTTTTCAAAATAGAACGATACAATGGCAATCCCTTGAAAAAAATATATGGTTAACATGATTAAAAGGCCGTTTAAACCTAAAAATTTAAAAGTTCTCTCAGGCAAAAGGAGCAACAGACCGCATCCGATGATACCCCATACAAGAAATTCCGGCGCCTTCCAGAGCTTGAGGGAACCAAATGAAGGGTAAAAGATTCCGCGGCTTTTTAATATCGGTTTTGCCACCAGCAAATTCGTCCAAGATACAAAAAAAGTTGAAGCCACTATAAGCGCAGGAATGATTCTAATCAGAACATACTCAATATTTTCCAGTGAATTCGAAATCATGTGGATACTTTCCTGCGATACCCCCATGTTTTCGTAAATTTCTAATGTAAGCTTGAGGTTTTTGGATACATATTCTGCGACAAGGGCATAACACTCTTTATTTGATAAATTACTGTAAAAGAGCAGACCGACAATACCTATAAATATCACGGAACCGCACGTATATAGCATTGTCTTTTCAATGGAAAGATCCCGCTCAATAAGTTCACCCAGGACAAAGCCGAGCAAAAGTAGTTCAACAAAGAACAAGATGTCGATTGATACCCCCCCGAGAACGGCGATCATTACTATGATGGTTATAATCGGGATGAAAGCTCCAGTCGTTCTGCCGAGCTTTGAGCGATAGAAAAGAGTCGGCAGGGGGATAAACAGAGAACAAAAGAACCCGATAATCGGCATATAAACTGACATTACAAATATAAGGCTTGTGATCGCAATGCCGCTTACGATATCCTTTGGGATATCCCCTCGAATAGTTCGAGGCATTACTTTTTTCTCCTTTGAGGCCAAGCCCCTAAGTTCTTTAAGTGTAATCCATTGTTCCAACGAAAGGCAGAAGGGCAATTGTACGTGCACGTTTGATTGCACGAGTCAAGGCACGCTGGTGTTTTGTACATGTTCCGGATATACGCCTAGGAATGATCTTGCCACGTTCTGTTGTAAAATACCGAAGTGATTTTACATCCTTGTAATCTATAACCAGACTAATGTCGGCACAGAAACGACACACTTTGCGACGATGAAATACTCTCTTTTTTCTGTTCTCGCCCGTTCTTTTTTTCCTGCGGACAAAGGGTGCAACCATTTTATATCTCCTCTACATTACTTTCGGGTGATGTTGTTTCGTTTCCTACAGCTTCATATTCCGGAGCATCGGAAAGCTTTGTATCGGCATTAGATTCATTATTTTCGACGGCATCGGATTCATCGCTTTGTTCGGTTTGGACTTTCTCGGCTTCCGTCCTGGCTATTTCTTCTTTCACGCTTTCAATATCAACGTCTTTTTCGAGCAAAACCGTCATATATTTTAGTACCCGATCATCAATCCGGAAAAATCGTTCAATTTCATTTACGAGTATTCCTGCTCCACAGTAATCTAAACGAACATAATAACCACGAGGTTTCTTTTTGATTTCATAGGCGAGCTTTCTGGCGCCCCATTCGTCAACCACAACAAGCAGACCGTTATGCTGGAGAAAAAGATCTTTTAATCTCTCAAAAAGGGGAGCGCGCCCTTCTTCAGAAAGATCGGGGTCGATAATAAAAATTGTTTCGTACCGTCTCATATAACCTCCTTTTGGATATGAAGCCCTAACCCGGATAAACCGGAAAAGTTAAAAGTGATCTAAATCCGCCAAAGTACGGTGGCGGATAAAGTTAAAAGTGAGCTAAAGTTAAAGAGTCACTATGCTACGGCTGTTTATTTCAGCTAAAATTGACAGAATACCTTAACTTTAGGCACTTTAGTTCACTTTAGGCACTTCACACTCAATAAATTTAGATATTTTTTATCATAAAAAACACTAAAATTATCAATAAGCGCCTATTAGAGCAAGGGGTGGTGAATAAAAACGTTATATCTAAATTAGAAAAAACAGAATGTCAACCAATATTCGCAACCGTTCGCAGGTTAAATGTTATCAAGAAATTCAAGGTCCTTTGCCTGGGTGTTTTTGGTGCCGATGGTAAGAATTTCGATCTTGCCATCTTTTGTTTTGCGGAAATAAAGGCGGCCTTTATATGCAAATATTACCTCTTGGACCGTGGCCCGACCTTTTTTCCCGAACACCTTTCTTTTAACCAACACAAAGCTTGGGTCTTCATTAAGCTTGTGGATGATCTCTTCTCCTTTCATTTTCATGTCATCCGTAAGGTCAAAAAAACCGTTCAGGGCTCTTTTGTTGACAGATATATTTTTATAAAGCGTTTTAAATCGTTTCCGGACCGTATTAAAATTATTTGTTTTTTGCTTGTTCTCTTTTTGCCTTTCCTTTTCATAGAGTTTTATTTTTTCTTTTAAGGCATTAATTTCCTCCTGCTTCTCATTCTGTAACGCAATATTTTCATTAATATTTTCTTCGAGTGCAACAATTTCTTTTATCAAATCATCTTCGTTTTTGCTGGCTCTGATCCTCTCATGTACAAGTTTTCTTTTTATCTTAATAATTTCAGCTATAAGTTTTTGTTTGACTTTTATTAGGTTCTTAAGTTTGCTGGTATGATTTTTTTCGAATTCCAGAAGCCGTGCTATCTCAGTCTCTTTTTCGGTGTCCTCCTGCCTGGCTTTATTTATTCCTGTCCTATAATAGAAAAATAATACAAGTACGGATATACAGATGTAAAAAGCAAGTATGGTATTTGAAAGCAGGGTGTTATGCTCAAGTATTAAGTCGACATTTACCACAAGGCCTTCATTCATGAGGTTGTAGTTGTCAGCGGCTACTTGTATGGGGGCAGACGGAGGGATGTCACCTTCTTCATCATTAAAAACAGCAGGATATAAAATCGTGTTTTGTTTTGTGGCAACGGTTACCTTTGCTTTAACCCCCAATGATAGCATCGCCTTGTTTTGAAGATAGCGGTCAATATTATTATTTATGGCATCTTTCAGTCTTACGCTCCCATCAAATAAAGGGCGTGTATCTCCCGTATAAATATCTCCTATCTCCTTTGCATACCGCTTATTAAGATGACTCTCAATCGATTGTAGAGAAAATATATAAAGAATCGGCGGCAAAAGGATACATAATATAAGTATCTTAAAGGAAAGAAATTTCAAAACCACATCCTCTGAGTACGGATCGTTTTTTTAATGATTGAACATAAAAGCTTATAGTGTGGATAATATCTGTCGAGCCTCATCGGCGCCCTCAAATTCTTGATCCAGATTCAAAGCCTTTTCCAGTTCCGCCCTAGCCGGATCCTTGTCGCCTTTTTTATAATAGGCCAGGCCCAGATGATAGTGCACAACCGCATTATCAGGCATTTGTTCCAGGCTGTCCGCAAACTCACCGATGGCGCTGTCAAACAAACCCTTTTTGTAATAAATCAAACCTAGTGTGTCCATTACATTGGGGTCATTGGGAAGTTTTTCCTTTGCTTTTCGTGAAAGCTCTAAGGCCTCGTCGATATTTTTGTTTTGCATTACAAGCAAATAAGCAAGGTTGTTGGCAGCCGGAGCAAAGTCCGGGTTGATGTCGAGGGCTGCTCTGTAATGCTTTTCTGAAAGATCAACCCTTTTTTGCATATCATAAATAGTACCCAAAAGCATATGGGGAGCTGTCTGCTTAGGATTTTTTCCCAAGACATTCTTATATTGTTCAATGGCTTTATCCTCTTTTTTCTCTGTAAGATATATTCTGCCAAGGGAATAATAAGGGCGTAGGAAATTCGGGTTTTCTTTTAAAGCTTTTTTGAATGATGCTTCCGCTTGTTTTTCTTTGTGCTGGGCAAGGTAGAGTCCTCCTTTTAGATTGTAGATAATAGCCAGTAGTTCAGGAGCGTCCTGTAATTTTTCCAGTTTTTTGTCACACTTTAAAATTGCCGTTTCAAAATCCTTTTTTGCGGCATGCACAAGAATAATATTGGTAAATACATCCATAAGCCTGGGGTTTATGGACATGGCTTTTTTAAAGTTTTCCAAAGCAGGATCATACTCTTTCAGCAAACGCTGCAAAAGACCCAGACGGAAGTATCCCACAGGATTTTCCGGTGCAAGTTTGATTAATGATTCAAATGTGTTCTTTGCTTCCTTAAATTTTCTCTGATACATGTAGACATTTCCTAAAATCATTTTTGCCTGGAAACTATCCGGTGCGATTTCAAGAACCTCCAGGCTTTCTTTCATAGCCAGATTAACATCGCGTTCACCCAAATAAATTTCGGCCAATAGGAGCTTTGCTTTTAATAGCCTGGGATTGAATTCAATAGCTTTGGCAAGGGCTGTCTTTGCCAGCCTGGATTCACCTTTTCCCAAATGTGCGATACCCTTGAAGTAATAGACACGGCCATATCCTGGTTCTTCCTCTATTAGCTGATCAAATAATGTAATCGCTTCGTCAAACTTCCGCTGATAGACAAAGAATTCCCCTTTTAACATTCTGGTCGGAAAATAGTTGGGTCTTTGCTTTAAAATATCGGTGATATACTTTTCAGCATCCCCAATTTTTTTATTCTTAACATAAAACCTTGCGATTGAGTCCATTATCCGAAAATCTTTGGGCTGGAGGTCAAGAGCCTTGTTGTACATGGCTAACGTCTTGTCTTTACTGCCGATAGCATCGTAGAATCTTGCGGTGACCATGTAGGGCTTTATGTTTTTGGGGTTAATCACAACAGCCTTCAGATATGCTGCTTCTGCCTTGTTCATGTGGTTATGTCTAAAGTAAAAATTACCGAGGTCAATAAAAAGAGCTGGATTTTCCGGGCTTATTTCGATGGCTTTCTTTATTTCGGCTTCTGCACGGCCATAATCTTTATTACTGTCGTAGAAACTAAAAAGGGCAAGATGTGGGTCTACCGCTTTAGGATTGATGTGGACTGCCTTTTTAAGAATATTTTCAGCTTCTGAAAACTTTCCCTGACGTGCCAGTATTCGGGAGAGCTCTATATAGGCGCGGGGCTCCTTGTTATTGAGTCTAATAATTTTTTCAAATACAGATACAGCTTCATTCTGCTTTTTTTCCAGTTCAAGGATAACGGCAAGCAGGAATAGCGCCTCTATATTGTCCGGCTCTTTACTTAAAACCGCATCAACTTTTTCCCGTGACTCCTTTAATTTTTTCCCTAATAAATAGAAAGTAGATAGCTTAAGCTGAGCATTTGAGTTTTCCGGATCAAGCTTTGCAACCATTGAATATGCCCTGAAAGCCTCTTGGGGATTTCCGAGATTTAGATGGGTTTGGCCAAGCTTTATATAAGCCTCGACATATTCAGGATCTATATGTATCGCATTCTTGAATTCGAGCTCTGCGCTTTTGTATTCTCCTTTTTCAAAATAGGCGTTCCCTTTTTCAAAATAAGAAGCTTTCTTCTCTTCATTTGATGAGCAACCATACAGCAGAGTAAATACAAAAAGATAAAGAATAAGAAAATTTTTCAAACGGCCCATTGTTTGACCTCCACGGAAATATTTTTTGTGTTACCTAAATTCTGCAAACCTTGTATCAGCGGGATATTCAAGCGGTTAGTTCTGCTTTTAGGAGCATGAATAAACTTTAGCATTAAAACGTTTTGTTTTTCAACAAAAACATTTATGAAATAAATTACATAATTTTTATGTAATTGTAACATAATTTACATAAAAATCAGTCTGACCGAAGCTAAGATACAAGCAGTAAGCCCCGTTTTTTTTATGTATAACTCTCTAATATTTAAAGAAAATAATTTTAATAAAAAAGAATAGCAATTTTATTTTTTTTATGGCATTTTCTTTGCAGGAGGTTTTGCAGAAGGCATCTAAAGAATTCGAAAAAAGTTAATAAAGATTTTAGGTGTAAACAATTTTGAACAGGAGAAATCAAGATGAAAAGATTATTAGTGTTTTTATGCGTGGTGTTTATGATCTTAGGAGCTATTGGCTGTAAAAAAGACAGTTCAAGCAGCGCGAGCAATTCAAGTAACCTTGTAGCAACTTCAGTAGCTACTCCAGATTCAGCACCAAATGCTGCTTCAGTCCCCGAGCCTGCTACAATATTACTTCTTGGATCCGGCCTGATCGGCCTGATCGGCCTGGTCGGTGTTGGAAGGAAGAAGTTTTTTAATAAAGATCAGGGCAAAGGCTAAAGTCAAATAGCCTTATTATCTCTTAAATAGATTCTGGATTCCGCAATGGAGAATTTTACGGGATACATATGTGCTTGAGGATTTGACTATGAACATTACGGCTATGGCAATAGCACTTATAGATAACGGGGGCAGACGGTTGGGTATTGACAGGCGACAATTTTTATACACAAACCATATCCCGGATAGGAGGCTGGGCGAGGATCGCAGGATCGGCCTTGACCGGAGAGACAATATAGATCGTAGAAGTGGAAAGGTGGTAATAATAAAAAACAGGAAAGATTTGAGAGAAGGAAAGGATCGAAGAAGCAGCCTGGACCGTAGAGCGACCTTTTCGGCTGCTTTGTCATCTTGATATTACTGCTATAACTTTCATTTAATACAAAAAAGGCAGGGGGCATAAATGCCAATCAGGCATTCCCTCTGCCTTTTTTTTTAACCACGAATAAACGCAAATAAACACAAATTTAAAAAATAATATATGTGTGCATTTGCGTCCATTTGCGGTTAGTTCCTAAACTCTGATTTCTTATGTTTTTATGTTAAAAAAATCAAATTACAAAAAACAAATAACAAACAAATCTCAATGACCAAAAAAACAAATAACAAACAATTGGCTTTGGATCTTATTTGGGGTAGGTTCACTTTGGAATTTGGAGCTTGTAGTTTGGAATTCTTGCCTGCCTTTGGCATGGTATTTGAAATTTGATGCTTGTGATTTGTTATTTCCGGTTTATCCGGGTTTGGCTGGTGGTTTAATATCAAGATCACTGATTTTATAAAGGAGAGTTTTATAACTTATTTTTAAAATTGCGCATGCTTTGCTCCGGTTCCAGCCTGTTTTTTCAAGGACAAATGAAATAACCTCTTTTTCGATCCTGTCCAGCGCCTTTCTCTTGATCTTTTTAAGAGAAAAAGATGCATTGTCTGATGAATAATCATCCTTAAAGTCTAATAGGTCGTCGACGATTGAAGCCCCGTCCATGGATGGTTCATCCGACATTGAAAATAAGGAGGATCGGTTTTTCATGGAAAGATCATCGATAACTTCTTTCCAGTTGCCCATCACCATGCAGCTTTTTAGCACATTCTGAAGTTCCCTGACGTTTCCTGGCCAGCTGTATGATATAAGTTTTTCCATATCGTCACGGCTGGGTTTCAATAGCTTTCTTTTATCGAACCGTGGAGTGTATTTTGTTATAAAATGGTCGATTAATAAAGGGATATCTTCAGGTCTTTTATGAAGAGGGGGAATATATATTTTTATGATGTTGAGTCGATAATACAGATCTTCTCTAAAAAGCCCTTTTGCTACCTTTTTTTCCAGCTTCTGGTTTGTGGCTGCTATAACCCAGGCATCTGCTTTAACGTCTTTTTCGGAACCGAGTGGGGCAAACTCGCCACTTTGAAGAACATGAAGAAGCTTGGATTGAAGCGAAAGGGACATATCACCGATTTCGTCCAAAAACAGAACCCCTTGATGTGCCAATTCGAATTTCCCACGTTTTTTTCGTTCAGCTCCGGTAAAAGCACCCCGCTCAAATCCGAAAAGCTCACTTTCAAGTAACCCATCCGGCAATGCGGCGCAGTTGACTTTTATGAACGGTTTGTTTTTTCTTATAGATTTATGGTAAAGGTTCTGAGCAACAACCTCTTTACCGACACCACTTTCACCGGAAATTAAAACGTTTAATCCCGTGTCAGCAACGTGTTCGATCAGCTCACTGATTCTCTTGATGCTTTTACTTATTCCGATTAATGGAGGTACCATAATCCTTAATCTTGAATTATCAATGTCTGTTTTAATCTTTTCAAGAATAATTTGTGCAGATTTCAGGGGGAAAGTAGCTCCCTAATTACTGTGTCAAGCTCAGAAAGATCAAATGGTTTTTCCAATACCCGGTTAGCTTTGGCTTCTGTGGCCAACGCTTCAGGATGCTCACCCCATCCGGTTATGGCAATAACCGGTAAATCAGGAAATTTTTTCTTGATTATTGAGATAAGGCCGACCCCGCTTATGTTGGGCATAACGAGATCTGTTACTACCAGGTCAAATCCTTGCTGCTCCGTTTCAAGCAATTTCAGTCCATCCAAGCCGTCGGAAGCAGAGACAACATCATATTTTTTCTTGCTGAGAAAATCGGTAATTGCCGTCAGAATTTCTTTATTGTCATCAATTATGAGCAATCTATATGGATTAACCATTTTTTTTTAATCCACCATTAAGTTTGATGAATTCGTATAAAATCGAATTCATTCAGTGTTTAGTATTTTGTGGCCTGCTTGAAGTTTATTCTGATATACCAGCTTGTTAAATCGCCATACACCAAACACCAAATTCAAAAAACGCATGTAAAAAGTTCGCATTTTTGATTTTTTACCATACTATTAAATTTAACGGCAAAAAATTCAGATAGTTCGTAGACTCCTTATATAATATTCTCATGGATTTGGCAAGCATACTTTTTCCTGCATCCCAAAATTACACCTAAAACCTTTACATGTCGAGTTTTTTGGAGATAATCAACAATCAATGACTAAATATTCAATGTCTCATGACCCCAGTGAAACAGTTCTGCTTGGGCCAGGAATTTCACGGGGTAGACAAATGTCTAACGACCCATGTCAAATAAAAAAGCTCAAGGACCAGTGACAGATATCGTCAAATTAAATGACAGAAAATTTGCGATAATCAGTAATTAATTTCTCATAAATATGTAATTAATTTCATATTTGTCATAAGTCAAGCTAAAAATAATTGCAAAAAAGACGGTGTGAAAAAGATTTTGTGAACATGAGATGCAAAATTTTTCTAAAAAATGGTATTAATTTTCATAACATACAAATTTTTTCCTGCAATTGCTTATTTAACCTATAAACAGTTCATTAAACGGCATGTAATTTGCTTTAAGTGGAGCAAATTTATATGACAGATACCTGCATAAATTGATTCTCTGAATAGATATGATTTTATGACCTTAGGATCACAACATAATATAGTTGTTCTCGAAACAAATCGGGTGCGTAGAGATTATTTAAAGTCAATAATCTCGGGATGGGGGTATTCTCCATTTATTTTTGATAAGGAAACAATATGTCTTGATAATTTGTCAATGCTTAATCCCGGTCTGGTTATTTCAGGGGACCTTTCTCTGGAAAGAACCTTAAGATTCGTCAATACGTTAAAGATGAAAGACAGCGGTCTTCCTGTTTTGATTATTTCAGGTGATTATGCTATTCATGATCTAATAGACATAAACTTGTTTGATGACATAATTGTTATAAATACACCCGTTGAGCCATATGAAATAAAAATGGCGATAAGAAAGATTCAGGGTAACCGATTGAAGATCAAAATGTCTCAGGATTGTCCGTTGTTAATCGGCAATAGCCCTGAAATGCAAAAAATAAAAAAGATGGTTCTCGAATTGAGCTGTTCTAAAGAGACGGTTCTTGTTCAAGGAGAACCGGGAACAGGCAAAGAAGTGGTGGCAAGAGCCATCCACTTCAAATCGGATAGGAGAAACAATCCATTTATTAAAGTTAGCACTGCCGAGTTTTCGCGCGAGTCTTTTGAAAACAAACCTTTGGGATTTAATTCAGGGGCTTTTGAAAATGCCGATTGGAACCCCAAAAAAATGTTTAAGATTGCAGACACAGGCACTGTTTTTTTAGACCATACGGAAAAAATGCCTGCTTCCTTCCAGGCCGAATTGCTTCAGGTCTTGGACGAAGGAGGTATCTCGAAACATTGTACCGAGAAAAAAGAGACCGTCGATGTCAGAATTATTGCATCTGCCAGTGCTGACCTTGGTGTGCTTGTCGAAAAAGGGGAATTTCGCAAAGATCTATTTTACCGCTTAAATGTAATCCGTATCGACATTCCGCCGCTCAGAAATCGGATCCAGGATGTTCCTCTGCTGGCCGTTTTTTTTAATGATAGGTTTTGCGGAGATATTGGCAGGAGCCATTTCAACCTGTCGAAAAAAACCAAAAACATACTTAGCTGTTACCACTGGCCTGAAAATGTTAGAGAACTTGAAAATGTGGTCAGGCATTCTGTTTTGATAGGCAATGAAGAAAGCATGCTTAATAAATTTTGCCTGCCAAATCAAAAGAATAAATCAACAAATCATATGGATTGCAGTGAAGATATCTATACCGTGGCAGAGCTTTCAGATGTTAAAAAATATTTAAAGGATTTAAACAAAGTCTCTTTAAGGGATATTTGTCAGGAATTTATAACTCGAACAGAAAAAAAGATCATGAAACAAGCCCTTAAAAAAACGAACTGGAACCGAAAAAAAGCTGCAATTCTGCTCGATATAAGTTATAAATCCCTATTGAACAAGATAAAGGCTTACGAGCTGGCCTGACACCAAAGGAAAAAAGCAATGCAAAAATTAGCAGAAGGATTAAAACCAAAAGAGATAATTGAAATTATTATAAAAAGACGTTGGTACATCATTATTTCGTTTTGTCTTTCCATGATCGCAGGGATATGTTTGGCATTTACACTCCCAAAGATTTACAGCGCCCAGACTTTAATACTGGTCCAGCCCCAGAGAGTTCCGGACAATTATGTCCAATCTGTTGTTTCCACTGATATCGATTCCAGGATTAATACCATATCACAGCAGATACTGAGCTATTCAAATCTCGAAAAAATTATAGAAGATTTCGGTTTGTATACAGCTCCCGGATCCGAAGATATGTTTATGGAAGATAAAATAGAAAGCCTGCGAAAAAGTATCTCTGTGGATTTAATAAGAAAAGACCGGCGAAGCGATACGGATGCATTTTCAGTCTCCTTTAAGGGAAAAGACCCTGAAAAGGTAATGAAAATAACAAATGCCCTGTCCTCTTATATCATTGATGAAAATCTCAGGGTAAGGGAGACCCAGGCAGTCGGAACCAGTGATTTTCTCGATGAAGAGTTAAATTCCATCCGCAACCAACTTGTGGCACAGGAAAAAAAGCTCAAAGAATATCGCGAGACATATATGGGCGGGCTTCCTGAGCAGCTTGACTCCAACCTGAGGATACTCGAAAGACTCCAGGAACAACTGAGTTCACAACAGGTGAGTCTTAGAGATGCAAGGAACAGGCTGTCGATGCTGAAAAATCAGGTATCCGAAGACCAGAGAATGCAAAATCAAGGCGCCAGGTTAACAGCCGACGGCCAGGTTGTATTTGATTCAGGAGAATCCTTAACTCCGGATCAGGCTAAAGCACGCCTTGCGTATCTTGAAACTCGATATACTGAAAAACATCCGGATGTTATCCGGTTAAAAAAGATAATATCAGAATTTGAAAAGAAAAACGAAAAAGATGGTCAAGGAACCTCAGAAGAATTTCGGTATGTACCAGCGAATGTAAGAAGACAGATTGAAGAGACAAAAGCAGAAATTAGAACACACACAGCCGATATTTCAAATTTACTTGCACAAATACGGCGTTATCAGACGCGGGTTGAAAATACGCCCAAAAGAGAACAGGAATATTTATCAACAAAAAGAGATTATGATAATATTAAAGCAACATATAACTCACTTTTAAACAGAAAACTGGAAGCCGAAATTTCAGTCAACATGGAAAAAAAACAAAAAGGGGAACAGTTCCGTATTCTCGATCCGGCAAGGCTGCCGGAAAAACCGATATCGCCCGATATGCCAAAGTTATTCCTTGTTGTGCTTGCTGCGAGTTTTGGAATCGGGGGCGGACTTATATTTTTGCTGGAGTATCTCAATACATCTTTCAGGAGTCCTGAAGATGTTGAGTCTTATCTGGGATTTTCCGTGATT
>Ga0209986_10001197_pt1 | contig 25212 bp, 19 predicted proteins | sample BlataG_FD_183168 | JGI IMG/M metagenome (GOLD analysis project Ga0209986, IMG submission 183168) | Deep subsurface microbial communities from Black Sea to uncover new lineages of life (NeLLi) - Black_00105 metaG (SPAdes) (version 2) | ecosystem: Environmental > Aquatic > Marine > Oceanic >... | reverse complement strand
CTTTGTGGGCATGAAATGAACGTCCCCAACGATCTGCCCCGCTGCCTGAGAATTCTGATGCTTGTAAACACTGAAAAGGGACCTGAGGAAATCATACATGTTTACTTAGAAAAGGCGAAGAAGTTAAAGAACAAACCATCACTATCAATTGGAGGCAACACATGATTGTAGTCATGAGAACCGGCTGCAGCCAAGATGAAATCAGTGGGGTTACGAAACGAATCGAAGTCGCTGGTCTAAAGGCACACACATCACAGGGTATTGAACATACCGTTATCGGCGTACTGGGGCAAGTTTTCCCTGAACTTCGCGACACCTTGGAATTGCTCCCCGGCGTGGAGCAGGTCATACCTGTGAGCAAACCTTACAAACTTGCCAGTCGAGAGTTCCATCCCCGAGACACTATAGTCAAAATAAATGGCGTGGCTATCGGTGGCAATGAAATAGTCGTCATGGCTGGACCCTGCGCGGTAGAAAGCGAGGAACAACTTTTGGCCACTGCTCACGCGGTCAAGGCAGCCGGGGCCACTGTACTGCGCGGTGGCGCCTTCAAACCACGCACTTCACCTTATCAATTTCGTGGACTGGGCGAAAGCGGGCTCAAAATACTGGCACAGGCAGGCAAGGAAACTCAAATGCCCATAATCACCGAGGTTATGTCGCCAGACCATGTTGACTTAGTAGCCAAATACGCTGATATACTCCAGATTGGAGCTAGAAACATGCAGAACTTTGTTTTGCTCGACGAGGTGGGGAAAACAAAGAAGCCAGTGTTGCTCAAACGTAGTTTGTCGTCCAACATACAAGAATGGTTACTGGCCGCTGAGTATGTCCTGGCCCAAGGGAATGAGCAGGTTATTCTTTGCGAACGGGGTATCAGAACCTTTGAAACCTATACCCGTAATACCATGGATGTTAGTGCTATACCAATTATCGAAAAAGTCAGCCATTTACCCATTATCGCCGACCCCAGTCACGCCACAGGTAAATGGTATCTAGTATCCCCGCTGGCATTAGCAGCAGTAGCTGCCGGGGCAGACGGACTTCTCATAGAAGTCCATCCTAATCCTGACCTAGCGCTTGCCGATGGTCCTCAATCGCTCACCTTTGATAACTTTCGCTTCTTAATGTCTCAATTACTGCCCATAGCCCAAGCTAGGAATAAAAAGCTAGCTACTCCAAGCGCAAGGACCAAACCCTGAGACCATGGAAATCGAGCAAGAACTAGCCAATATAACTCCCCAAGGGGAAACACTCCTTACCATAGGCGTGTTTGATGGTGTCCATGCCGGACATCGCTACCTGCTGGAAAAATTGCAGCAGCGAGCAGCGGAGAAAAACTTGCTTAGCGGAGTAGTTACCTTTAGCCCTCATCCCCAATCGGTATTACATCCGCATAATCAACTACCCTGGCTTAGCAACCTGGAGGACAGGGTCAGGGCTTTTCAAGAGCTAGGCGTAAATATAGTCGCAGTGCTCACTTTCACTCGCAAGGTAGCCCAGCTAAGTGCCCAGGAGTTTATGTCCTTAGTTAAGAAACAGCTCAGGATGCGTGGCATCATGGTGGGACCCGACTTCGCTTTAGGACGAGGCCAGCAAGGCAATATTAACCTACTTCGCTCACTGGGACGTGAAATGGAGTTCAGCGTGGAAGTTATCCCTCCCTTTACAATCAATGGCGAAGTAGTGAGCAGCACTCTCATCCGCCGAGCATTAGCTCAAGGCGACATGAGAAAGGTAGAAAGGTTAATGGGGCGCTATTTCCACCTGGGAGGCAAAGTCATCACTTCCGACAAACGTGGCCGAGTTTTGGGATTTCCCACCGCTAACTTGGATATAAAGCCACAACAAGCGTTACCAGGCAACGGCATCTACGCTACTATCGCTCAGGTAGATGGCAAGCAATTCCCTTCAGCAACTAATATCGGCATCCGCCCCACCTTTGGGGAAGGGGAAAAAACGGTGGAAACTCACCTCTTAAACTATAAAGGTGATTTATATGACAAAGACATGAGGTTAGAATTTGTGCAAAAATTAAGGGATGAGCAACGCTTTCCCTCTTCTGAAGAGCTAAAGGTACAAATCGAAAAAGATGTTCGAGAAGTAGAAGCAATTTTAGCTAAAGATTTAAAATGACTGATACAAGGTTTGCCACCATATTAAAACGAGGAGTGGCTGAAATTATAACAGAGGCGGAACTACTAAGGCTGCTGAACTCGGGGAGAATTCTGACCCTGAAGCAAGGCTTCGACCCCAGCGCTCCTGACATCCACCTGGGACATGCGGTGGGCCTGAGAAAGCTGCGTCAATTCCAAGAGCTAGGACATAAAGTCACTCTTATAGTCGGCGACTGGACAGCCAGAATTGGCGACCCCAGTGGTCAGTCAGCTACTCGCCCTATGCTTTCCCCCAATGAAATAAAGAGCAATGCTCAAACTTACATGGAACAATTCTTCAAGGTGGTAGATAAGGATAAAACAGAGCTAAGATGGCAAAGCGAATGGTTTTCCCAATTCACTTTGGATGAAGTAATTAAACTTACCAGCAAATTTACCATAGCTCAACTTCTAGCTAGAGAGGATTTTAACAAGAGGTATGGTTCTGGCAACCCTATATCTCTAACTGAAATGCTTTACCCTTTGCTTCAGGGCTATGATTCAGTAGCTATCAAAGCCGATGTTGAATTCGGTGGCAGTGACCAGAAATTTAATTGCCTTGTGGGCAGAGAGCTACAGCAGAGCGTGGGGCAGCCTCCCCAGCAAGTTTTCCTTGTTCCCCTCCTGATAGGCACCGACGGTAATCAAAAGATGAGCAAGAGCTTAAATAACCAAATAGGCATTGCTGAGCCTCCCCGGGAAATATACGGCAAGGTGATGTCTATCCCCGACCTTCTTATTGTAGATTATTTTGAGCTAGTGACCGACGTTCCTGAAGAAGAAATCACTGAGTTCAAGGAGCAATTGAAAACTCACTCGGTTAACCCCATGAACCTCAAAAAACGATTGGCTCATGAAATTGTCAGGCAGTTCCACGGTAAACAGGCAGCAGATGAGGCACAAGAACATTTTACTCAGGTATTCCAGAAGAGGGAGACGCCTAAAGAAACACGTACGGTCGAATTACGTAGTGTCCTCCACCCCAGCGGTAAGCTCGAAATTGAGGTTCAGAGAGACATTACAAGCTTACTAGTTGAGGCTGGCTTAGCAAAGAGCCGATCAGAGGCAAACCGCCTGCTAGCTCAAGGTGCTATCGAGGTCGACGGAGAGAAAGTCAGCACCAGTCTAGTGAGTTTGAAGGACGGAAGTATTATCAAAGTAGGCAAACGGCGTTTTTTGAGAATGGTCGATAGCATGAAAAGGAAGTGGGAAACCGCTAATTCATAAAAAGGAGTTGATAAAAATGCAGCTACGTGTTCCAGGACCAACACCTTGCCCACCACAAGCCCTTCAAGCCATGGGGCGGCAAATGATAAACCATCGGGGGGGAGAATTTGCCAAAATTCTCAATTCAACAACGGAGAAACTAAAACAGGCATTTCAGACCAAAGGAGACGTTCTCTTGCTTACTTCTTCAGGCACCGGTGGCATGGAAGCAGCTATTGTCAATACCCTATCGCCGGGCGATAAGGTCTTATCCATCTCCAACGGAGCCTTCGGTGAGCGCTTTGCCGATATCGCCGAAGGATATGGCGCTGAAGTAATCCGCCTTGATTTTGAATGGGGGAAAGCAGTTGACCTTGATGCCGTAGAAAAGGTATTAAGGAAGCATGATAGTATCAAAGATGGCGATATTAAGGCAGTCCTGGCAACTCACAATGAAACATCCACAGGGATGACTAACAAGCTCGGTGACATAAGCGCCGTGGTCAAGAAATTCGATAAACTTCTCTTGGTTGACGCTATCTCAAGCCTGGGCTGCATCAATTTGCCTACCGATGACTGGCATTGTGATATAGTTGTCACTGGTTCCCAAAAAGGATGGATGGTGCCTCCCGGACTAGCCATGGTTAGCGTAAGTGAAAAGGCCTGGCAGGCTCATGCTCAAGCGAAAATGCCACGCTACTATTGGGATTTCAGCAAAGCCAAAGATTTTTTCCAGAAAGGGCAAACTCCCTGGACACCAGCCATTTCCATCTTCTACGCTCTAAATACCACTCTGGATTTAATGCTAAACGAGGGGCTAAACAACATATTCGCCAGGCATGCTCGAATAGCCCAAATAGCGAGAAATGGAGTCAAATCGCTGGGATTCTCCCTTTTCCCTGAAGAAGAGTATGCCTCCAACACGGTGACGGCGGTGAACGCCACGGACAAGATTGACGTCCCCAAATTAATTCAAGTGCTCCGGGAGGAGCATGATGTAGTCATTGCCGGAGGCCAGAGGAAGCTAGCAGGCAAGATCTTTCGCATTGGCCATCTCGGCTCCGTGGAGGATGATGATATCAAGTCGGTATTGGAGGCATTAAACAAAGCTCTACCCCGAGCGAAGAAGGGCTAACCAAAAGATGAAAATTTTAGTCGCTGACTCAATTGCTGAAGAAGGGATACAATCCCTGCGTAGCTACGCTCAAGTAGATATTCAGACCAAGCTAGCGCCTGAGCAGCTCAAGGCTATAATTGGCGATTACGATGCTTTGATTGTGCGCAGCCAAACTCAAGTAGGGGCAGAGGTTATTGAATTGGGGAAGAAACTCAAGGTGATCGGCAGAGCCGGAGTGGGCACAGATAATATTGATGTCGATGCCGCTACCAAGAAAGGCATTGTGGTAGTTAACGCCCCTACAGGCAATACTGTGGCTGCCGCAGAACATACCATCGCCCTCATGCTTGCCCTGGCACGTAACGTGCCACAAGCAAATAGTCGCCTTAAATCAGGTAAATGGCAAAGAGAGGAAATGGTTGGCAGCGAACTTAGAAATAAAACACTGGGCATCATCGGTCTAGGTAACGTCGGCTCTGAAGTAGCTAAACGGGCCCAGGCCTTTGAGATGCGCGTTGTCGCCCACGACCCCTTTGTCTCTAAAGACTATGCCCGCAATCTCGAAGTAGACCTGGTGTCCATGGATCAGCTTCTTGCAGAGGCTGATTTCATCACTCTCCATGTGCCTCTAACAGCAGCTACTAAGAACTTGATTGGAACCAAGGAGTTGGCAAAATTGAAGCCCGCGGCTCGGATTATCAATTGTGCCCGGGGCGGATTGATTGACGAGGAAGCAATAGTCAAGGCAATTAAGACTGGGAGAATAGCTGGCGCCGCCTTTGACGTCTTTACCAAGGAGCCAGTCACAGATAGTCCTCTGTTTAAAGAAGATAAGATAATCGTTACTCCTCATCTTGGCGCTTCTACAGTCGAGGCTCAGACCGGCGTTGCTAAGGATGTTGCCGCGGAGGTCTTAGCTGTGCTGCAGGGACAATTCAGTAAATACGCCGTTAACGCTCCACACATAGCTCCCGAACTGGCGCCATTTATGAGAGTAGCTGCAAATATCGGCAACCTCGCCAGTCAGCTAATGGAGGGACAAATAAACTCAACGCACATCACGTATAGCGGCGGAGTAAGTAACTACGATTGCAACCCTATTAAGACGGCGCTCATCAGCGGGCTATTGCAACAAGCGAGCGAAGAAAGAATTAACCTGGTCAATGTTGGTTTTATCGCCACTCAGCGTGGCTTGAAGATAAGCGAAGAAAAAGAGGCGACCTGTCAGAATTACTCCAACTTGCTCACCCTGGAGGTCAATACCAATGTAGGGACCACTGCAATATCGGGCACAGTTAGAGATAGCGAGATCCACATCGTCCAGGTCAATGACTTCTGGATGGATATCGTTCCTACCGGAGGATATTTCCTTTTCTGTGACCATCTTGACCGACCGGGGCTTGTTGGCACAATCGGTAATATAATCGGTAAAGCCGATATTAACATCAGCTCCATGCACCTATCCAGACTCAAGCCCCGGGGGAAAGCTCTCATGATTTTGGCTCTCGATGAACCACTGGGTGAAGAGCAGCTACAGGAGATACTTGCCCTTCCTGGTATTTACAGTGCTAAAGCAGTAAAGCTATAGATAGTCTTTTTTGCAAACCCAGTCAGTCCAAAGGATTAATGATTAAACCAGCGGGGAGCTTGGGGTAAAAATAGGTTGATTTGCTTGGCATCCTGTCTTGAGCGTCGGCAACAGCCTTGACCATCTCCGGCTGCGGAGGATTTAACAGGAAAGCTAACTGATATTTCCCTTCCTTTATTTGCTGGTAGGCTTCTTTCAAATCTACGGTATAAGCGACGTTTTCTTTTGAAGTGAGGCCCAACATCTTATCCAAAATAATATGATTAAGAATGCTAACGCCAAATTCCCGATAAGCTTGGGACCTGTTACCGGGCATCATGGCCTCAAGGGAAATATCTTGACGCCGCCTTACAAGCACTAATACTCCAGTGTGCAGGCCTAATACTCCTGAGACTATGCCCTGAGATTCATGAGATTGCTTCGCCTCGCTCGCAATGACAGAGAGAGCGAAAGGCTCGCAATGACAGCGGGCAAGGGAGTCCTCGCTCAAAGAAACAAATTCCAGAGTAAAGTAATTCTCAAGCTGTTTTTCCAGTTCAGCCAGAGCAGAAGGCGCTATACCACGCACTAGCCTGTGCAGAGGTAGAACAACAAGTCCAGGGTCAGAAAAGTCGACTAACTCCATCATTACATACTGGAAGGCTTCCCCCGATTTCATCGGGGCTTCTCCACCCTCACCTTGACCCTCCCCCTTCAAGAGAGAGGGAATTTGCTCGTAGCTGACTTGGGCTCTTTCCTGTTGATAATTTAGGGCTGTTTCATAGCGGTGATGACCATCCGCAATGTAAAGGGGCTGAGAGGATAGAAATTGACTTAGCTCTCGCTTGATTTCTGGGTCAGTTATCGCCCATAGAGTATGAGCTTCGCCATCCTCATCCTTTCCTTCTCCCATCGAGGGATAGAGAACTGATGTCTCGATAATGGGCTTAGCTCGGGACGCCTCAGATGACATCGAGGCAATTTTCCGCTCAGAATCATGGTAAAGAGAAAGCAAGGGGCTGAAGTTAGCTCGGCAAGCTCGTATTAACTGCAAACGGTCACTTTTAGCTTTGGAAAATGTTTCTTCGTGAGGATATATACCGCTGCCCCAGGGTTCAAGCTTGACACGAGCTATTAACCCACGCCTTACCTTCTTTTCGCCTGAATACTTAAAACGATGGTCATGCAAATAGAAGCTGGATACGCTGTCAAGCTGAAAAACTCCGTGCTTCAGCCATTGTTGAAAGGTAATAGCTGCTCTTTGATATCTATCACCTGTCGGCTCCGGATTTTCAGCGGGGAATTCCAGGCGAATAGCGTTGTAACTATTTTCTTCGTAGTAAAGTTTTTGCTGTTCAGGAGTGATAACATCGTAGGGAGGACAAAGAACCCGAGCTAAATCTCCGACTATTCTTTGGTTATAGCATATACCTCGAAATGGAGAAACTTCTATCATTTTCAGAAAGTTAAAAGTCAAAGGTTAAAAATCAAAATGACAACTCAAAAACGAAACTTTTGCTTTTTGCTCTGCACTTTTGTATTTCTATTTTTGGTTTTCTCATTTCCCCGATAATAGCTTAAGGCCATCTCGCCAGGCTCTTTCTGCCTTGGCCAGAGGTAAATCAATATAGCCCTCCACCACTAAGCGCTTTCCGCCAACTTTCCCCAGCAAAGTCAATGGCACCTGCCATTTTCTAGCTAACTTAGTCAATTTAACCGCCGAATCGCCCGGCATTGACACTACGACCCGTGACTGATGCTCCCCAAAGAAAGCAGAATCCAATCTCCCCTTCACTTTCCAGCCCTCGCCTTTAAAGCCAATATCGCCACAAATGCAACTTTCAGCAATGGCTACCAGTAAACCGCCTTCGGAACAATCGTGGGCTGACTTGATAAACCCCCGCTTTATAGCCTCCAGACAACAGCGCTGCACCCTTTTCTCCATATCCAAATCAATGCCGGGTTTCCCTTTCACCAAGCCATGTACCAACTCAAGGTATTCGCTAGCACCAAGGCCATTGTAGCCCCGATGAAATCGGGGTTGAGAGCTACTGGTTAAGGGAGAGGATTCGCCCAGCAGAAATACCAGGTCACCTTCCTTTTTAAAAGACATAGTGCAATGTCTGCTTATGTCTTCTACAATCCCCAGCATGCCTACCACTGGAGTGGGATAGATAGCTTCGCCTTTGCTCTCATTATAAAGGCTAACATTACCACTTATCACGGGAACTTTCAGTTCCCGACAAGCTCGCGCCATACCCTTTATGCACTCTTTCAACTGGTAATAGACATCAGCTTTTTCCGGATTACCAAAGTTAAGGCAATCAGTAATAGCTAAAGGTTCAGCCCCACTACAGACCAAATTCCGAGCAGCTTCAGCCACAACAATCACCCCACCGAGAAAGGGATCAACATAGCAATACCGCCCATTGCCATCGACAGTTAAGGAAATACCTTTCTTAGTCCCCTTAATACGCAAAACAGCAGCATCGCCACCGGGAGGAACCACAGTATTACCCATCGCCTGAGAGTCATACTGGCGATAGATACACTCCCTGCTGGCAATATTAGGGGAAGCCAGTAAACGAAGTAAAACAGAATTGCATTGCCTGGACTTAAGGTCAGGGACAGTGCTCACATCGAGGGATTGAAGCTCTTCAAGCCATGCTGGCTTCTTACTCCGCTGGCGATAGAGGGGTGGGGAGACCAACAAATTCACGGGAATCTCAGCGACAACTTTTTCCCCTTCTTTAACCACGGCTAAGCCAGTATTGGTAACCCGACCAATGATATCGTAGTGAATTTCCCAGCGATCAAGCAGGGCTTTCACCTTTTCCTCGCAACCCCTCTTCACAATCACCAGCATTCTCTCCTGCGACTCCGAGAGCATTACTTCATAAGGGGTCATGCCCTCTTCACGACGAGACACTTTGCTCACATCTATTTCTACTCCTCCCCCACCTCTAGCCGCACACTCCACCGTAGCGCTTGTTAATCCAGCAGCCCCCAGGTCCTGCATGCCTACAATCCAATCAGTGTGCGCTAATTCAAGGCACGCTTCAATGAGCAGTTTCTCCAGAGAAGGATTGCCTGCCGGAACCACTGATTTCGTCTCTGGCTCACCCTCAAAACTACGCGATGCTAGACCAGAAGCGCCATGAATCCCGTCACGCCCAGTGTCAGCTCCCACCACCATTAACAAGTTGCCTTCACCACTGGCCCTGGCTTTGACCAGCTTACCTTTTTCACAAATGCCCAAACATAAGCCATTAACTAACGGATTACCAGTATACCTATCAGCAAAAAATACTTCGCCACCCACACTAGGTATTCCCAGGCAATTGCCATAGTCCGCAAGGCCACTGACAACTCCATTGAACAAGTAGCGATTATTGGATTCAGTTAAAGGGCCAAAGCGAAGCGAGTTGAGCAAAGCTATAGGGCGAGCACCCATAGTAAAGATATCCCTTATAACGCCGCCTGCTGCTGTGGCTGCACCCTGATATGGGTCAATCGCTGAGGGGTGATTGTGGGACTCTATTTTCATTACCACCACTTGCCCATCGCCAATATCTACTACCCCGGCATTTTCCTCTCCTGGACCTACTAAGACATTTCTGCTTCGGGAGGGCAGAAGCTTGAGTAAGGGCTTAGAGTGCTTGTAGCCGCAATGCTCGCTCCACAACGAGCCGAACATTCCCAGCTCTACCTCATTAGGCTCTCGCCCTAGCTGCTGCACGATAAGCTTATATTCCTTTTCGCTTAAAGCAACTTCATCCAGAATTTCCTTAGAGATATTCATTAACCGACTCCGTTCACCAAGATGTCATTCGGAGGAGCAAAGCGTGAAGAGGCCCGATTTATCGGGATAACAATCTCGATCAGTCCAGGTGCTGGGAAAAATAACGCTGCCAAATTTCATACTGCAAAGAACAATGGCGGTGCTCTTTTACCGCCATCACGCCATAATTTAAAAACCTCGACTGCCTTCTAAACCTAGCCAGCAGCAAGCAATTCTGAAACTATCTCGCTGACCTCTTTGCCATCAGCTTTGCCTTTGAGTTGAGGCATAAGCTGAGACATGACTTTGCCTTTGTCGCTCGGCCCCTTAGCTCCAACTGCATCAACCACTTGCCGTGCCGCTGCCATGATCTCCGCCCGACTCATTTGCTCAGGAAGATAGCTCATAAGAACAGCCAGTTCTGCTTCTTCCTGCGCCACCAGATCGCTACGATTCCCCTGCTTGAAGGCCTCGATACTCTCCCGACGACGTTTTACTTCCTTGGTAATAACATCAAGTACTTTGTTATCGTCAGCGGGCTTTTGCTGCGCAATTTCAGCATTCTTTATTTCAGATAATAATAACCTTAATGTAGCAACCTCTACTCTCTGCTGTCGCTTAAGCGCTCCCTTGAGAGCTTCCTGAATACTATCTTTCAGCGCCATCTCTTGGCTATCTAGAACTTTTCCGCCTTTTCGCTGCCGCTTTCTTTCTCCTCTCTTCACTAGGTTTTTCAAAATGCCTGCGGCGGCGAACTTCAGCTAAAATGCGGTCCTGCTGCACCTGCCTATTAAATCTACGCAGCAGGGCCTCGAAACTCTCGCCTGAACCAAGCCTTACATCAGCCATATCAAAACAATGTATTTTACCCCGGTCACTCAAGTGTGTCAATTACAGGGTGGTAGAGGTAAGTTATCGTGATTGACAAATAGTAGTAAAATGTGATAAAAATACAGTACCTTGGTGGGAAAGAACATGGCGTTAAAGGGGAAAAAGCCCGACTTTGATTCGATAAATAGGTTCCTTGCAAGGAAGGGGTTCTCTCTTTTTGTGAAAGTAGTAGATAAATATGCTCCAGATAGGCTGCTGCTTTTTGCCCTTAAGTTTTTGGACAATCATGTCCCAAATAGGTTGATTTCTTTCGCAATTAAGGGGGTCGAGAAATTAGCTCCTCGTAGGCTGCGCTCTACTGCTATTGCTGCCGCTGATGAGTATGTCCCTGACGAGGTAGCGAACTCGAGAAAGATCTGCGCTGTCCTTGCTGCAGTAGGGAAGTACATTCCAGACGAGATAATTCCCCCTGAGTCCACAGCAAGGTGGGAAAATCTTAGAACAAAGTTCCATATTCCGAAATTAATAGCGAGCAGGCAAAAGTGAGCCTGTGGACTTGATATAGCTATTTTCGTCGTAGCTCCTCACGATGTTGGTGAGGGAGAAGCCGGGTACTGAATGCAGTACAAAAAGGTCTGTGTTAAGTCTTTTGGTTATGAACTTCCTAGGAATATTGTTACATCTTTGAGCCTGGAAGAACGACTAGCCCCGATATATGACAAATTCAACCTTTCCTACGGGCGCCTGGAATTGATGACTGGAATCCGCGAACGGCGATTCTGGGATGATGACATAACGCCGAGTCACGCCGGTATAAAAGCGGCAGAAAAAGCCATTAGCAAGTCTGGAGTCAAAAAAGAGGATATCGGATGCCTGCTCCATACCTCGGTATCCCGTGATTTCCTGGAGCCAGCGACAGCTACCGTGGTCCATGACTATTTGGGCCTTCCTCCCACAGCTACCATTTTCGACATCTCCAATGCCTGCCTGGGTTTCATCAACGGCATGGTAACCCTGGCAAATATGATTGAGTTGGGTCAGATAAAAGCAGGAATTGTGGTTGGCTGTGAGAGCAGCAAACGGCTTATTGACACAACAATCGATAAACTCTTGGAAGACCCGGACATCACCAAAGATAAGCTCAAACTCGCATTTGCCACTCTAACTTTGGGGTCAGGAGCAGTGGCAGCGGTGTTAACCCACTCCTCCCTGTCGCAAAACGGTCATAAGCTTCTTGGCGGGGTAACGCGCGCTGCTTCACAGCATAATGGTCTTTGTCGTATAGAAGCCGATACCTGCTTCTTCGACCCGAGCATTTCGCCTGACATGCACACAGACTCTAGAGAGCTCCTCAAAAATGGAGCAAAATTGGCGCCTGACACCTGGGAGAACACAAAACAAGAGCTTGGGTGGAACAACTCCGACGTAGATAGGTTTTTTACTCATCAGGTTAGCGCCGTGCATAGTAGACTATTGTTCAAGACCCTGGGACTAGATGATACAAAAGACTTTTCCACTGTGGAATATCTAGGAAACATTGGGTCGGTTTCCCTTCCCATTACCATGGCTATCGGAATTGACCAGGGTTGCCTTAACCCAGGTGATAAGGTTGCCATGATGGGGATTGGCAGCGGCATAGTCTGTCTTATGCTGGGTCTGGAATGGTAGAGAAAATGGCCCTATCAAGATGAGTTCAGGGAAACACTTCTTCGGAGCGATGCAACTAGATTTCTTTGAGCCGCTCTAATATATACATTTTTGATGGAAGTTTTATCCCATGGCGGCAAGGAAAGCTAATGAAGCACGAATTGTAATTACAGGGGTTGGCCTGACCGCGCCCAACGGAAATAATCTAGCGGAATTTCGAAAAAGTTTACTTGCTGGCAAATCCGGGATACAGAAATTCAACGTCCGCTACATGGGTGAAGTACTGGCTGGTATATGCCACTTCGACCCCCTGAAGTATCAAAAAAAGAAGGAATTGCGTCGGGGAACGAGGGCAGGCTCTATTGCTATCTACTGCGCTCAAGAAGCAATCGCTGATGCCAAATTGTACCTTGCTTGCCTTGATAAATCAAGGATCGGTGTTTACCTTGGTATTACCGAGCATGGCACCGTGGAAACCGAAAACGAAATCTATGAAATTAAGCAGTTTGACTATAATATAAAATATTGGTCGCACCATCATAATCCCAGAGTAGTAGCTAATAATCCCGCTGGCGAAGTCACCCTGAATCTGGGAGTTACCGGACCACACTATACATTGGGGGCTGCCTGTGCAGGCGGTAACATTGGACTCATACAGGGCTTACAAATGCTGCTGCTGAATGAAGTCGATTTAGCCTTGAGTGGAGGGGTCTCGGAGAGCACTGGTTCTTTTGGTATTTTTGCTGGCTTTAAAAGTGAAGGGGCTTTAGCTTCCCATTCAGACCCTGAGAAAGCGTGCCGCCCCTTTGACAAGGATAGGAATGGTGTGGTTGTTTCCGAAGGCGGCTGCGTTTTTGTTCTGGAAAGACTGAGCGACGCCCTTAAAAGGGGAGCTAAGATCTACAGTGAAATTGTGGGCTACTCTATCAACTCAGATGCCACTGACTTTATTTTCCCCAGCGCAGAAAGACAGGTTGAGTGCATGAAACTTGCTCTTAACAAAGCCGGTATATCTCCAGGAGATATCAATATTATCAATACCCACGGGACAGGCACCATTGAAGGAGACCCTGTGGAGTGCCAGGCAATTAGAGAAGTCTTTGGCGAATATCCCCATGCGTATATGAACAACACCAAGAGCTTTATTGGTCATGCTATGGGGGCCGCTGGTGCCTTAGAATTAGCGGGTAATTTACCCTCTTTTGAAGACTATATTGTCCATCCTACGATCAATCTGGACCACTTAGACCCTGAGTGTCCTCTTAACAACATGGTTATCAATGAGCCAAAAAAGATTGACAAGGTCGACTATATATTGAATAATTCTTTCGGGATGCTGGGCATCAATTCGATTGTTATCGTAAAAAAATTTGAGGAATAAAGCTGAAAGCATTCTTGGAATAGACAAACAGGAGGTACATGACCAAGGAGCAAATTAAAGACACGATTCTGAAAATCATAGCCCAAATCATACCAGACGAAGATCTGAGTAATCTCAAGGGTGATATCCCGATACGAGAACAAGTGGAACTAGATTCAATGGATTTCTTAGACATCATTATGGAGCTGCGAAAGCGCTACGGTATCGAAGTCCCCGAGGATGACTATATACATTTAGCCACATTAGATAGCTCTGTAACTTACCTAGAGCCACGGATGAAAGAACTTTAAATTAAAATGGTCAATTCTATTTTTCTCTGCGCCCCGCTACTGCAAGATTAAGGAAGTGAGCCCAAGCAATCCCAATCGGTAGAGCGCAGGAAGCGCAGTATGAAGATGATATTTGGTTCGAGGAAACACCATCACGTAGCAAGAGTTAGCATCTTTTTGATCATGGTAGCCTTAATTGCAGGTATGGTAGGCTGTGCTGCTCTTCCTATTGAAATACGGGATTGGTATGATTTGCATGCCGTCAGACACAACCTAGGCGGTAGCTACCTTCTAATGAACGACCTCGATTCCACTACTGCCGGTTATATGGAACTGGCGAGTGAGACAGCCAATTGGGGAAGGGGGTGGGAGCCAATTGGAACCTCTGATGACCAGTTTACCGGGAGTTTCAACGGGCAGGGATATGAGATAAGGGACTTGCTTATCAACCGCCCTGACGAAAATTACGTGGGGCTTTTTGGTCTTGTTGATGAGGGAGGTGTCATGGAGAATGTCGCCGTGGTGAACGCCACTGTGGCTGGCAAGCAGCATGTTGGCGGTCTGGTCGGAATTAATGAGGGCACCGTGACCAACTCTTACTATAATTACGACGAAGTTCTGATTAACGGAGAGAACATAATTACCATTGGAGCTTTGTTCGCTGAAGACTTTGAGCAGTGGCTTGCTAACGATAAGTTTCTAGATGTCAATCAAAGGCTTTCTCAAGAAGATGGTTATTATCTGATAAATAATGTCAGTGATTTCAAAGAGCTGCTCGCCTTTGGTCAGGATGGTTCCCTGAAATTTAGATTGACAAACGATCTGGACTTAGGCAATGAAGCCAACTCTTACATCCCTTATCTGGCTGGAGAGTTTGATGGCAATGGTTATAAAATCTTGAACTTGAGCTTCGACTTTGATTTTGTCTCGCAAGTCGGATTATTTGGATACCTTGCTTCTGGTGGAAGAGTCACTCAAGTGAGTGTCGAGAATGTAAACATAACTGGCGCTTATCGGGTTGGCAGTCTAGTGGGAGGAAATGATGGCACTGTGAGGTACTGCTATTCGAGCGGTAGCGTCACTGGCTGGTATGCTGTTGGCGGTCTGGTCGGAATTAATGAAGGCACCGTGATCAACTCTCATTCGAGCGGCAGCGTCACTGGCTGGTATACTGTCGGCGGTCTGGTGGGAAGTAATTACGACACGGTGTGGAACTCCTATTCCACAGGCAGTGTGACTGGCAACTATTATGTTGGCGGCCTAGTGGGATGGAATGATGGCACGGTGTGGAACACCATTTCCACAGGCAGCGTGGCTGGCGAATGGGATGTTGGCGGTCTGGTGGGAAGTAATTACGACACGGTGTGGAACTCCTATTCCACAGGCAGTGTGACTGGCAACTATTATGTTGGCGGCCTAGTGGGAAGGAATGATGGCACGGTGAGGTACACCTATTCCATAGGCAGCGTGGCTGGCGAGTGGGATGTTGGCGGTCTGGTGGGAAGTAATTACGGCACTGTGAGCAACTCCCATTCCACAGGCAGCGTGACTGGCAACTATTATGTTGGCGGCCTAGCGGGAGGGAATGAGGGCACTGTGGGCAACTCCTATTCCACAGGTAGCGTGACTGGCAACCATTATGTTGGCAGTCTGGTGGGAATTAATAGTTGGGATGAGACTGTGAGCAACTCGTATTCCAGCGGTAACGTGACCGGCGATGAGTATGTTGGCGGTCTGGTGGGAGTGAATTTCGGCACAGTCAGCAACTCGTATTCCAGCGGTAACGTGACCGGCGATGAGTATGTTGGCGGTCTGGTGGGAGTGAATGGGGGGGGCACTGTTAGCGACTCTTTCTGGGATACCAAAACCAGCGGACAAGCTACTTCGGCTGGCGGGACAGGCAAGACCACCGCCGAAATGCAGGACCTTGCCACCTTCTTAGAGGCGGTGTGGAACATATGCGCGGTCGCTCCCGCCGCGATCAACCCCGCCTACACCTGGAATATCGTTCATGGGCAGACCTATCCCTTCCTGAGCTTGCAGTCCGTTGTTTAATACAACTAGCGCTTGGAATGTCTCTGCGTCCCGTTACTGCCAGATCAAGAAAGTCAGCCGAAGCAATGCCCATGGCTAGAGCGCCAGGAGAGAAATAGAGTTGACCCCTTTATCCTTTATATTATACTCTATAAACTAAGACTTTGGAAAAACTAAGCTATTACGTGTTAGCAAGCCAGGAACACACGTTTTTATCGCATTTTCCCAAGTATTGAAGGCTTAGTGAGCCTTTGATTTTGAAAAGAGCTTGACCATGCATTACAATGTTCTAATTATCGGTGCGGGAATGTCTGGCCTCGCCGCTGGCATTAGGTTAGCCTACTACGGTAAAAGGGTCTGCATCGTCGAAAAACATCATCGTGTTGGAGGACTCAACTCCTTTTACAACCTTGGGGGACATAAACTCGACGTCGGTCTTCATGCCATGACCAATTATGTTCCCAAAGGCGTTAAATTAGCACCATTGCCCAAGCTGTTGCGACAGCTCAAGCTAAAAGCTGAAGATTTCGGCCTCTGCCCGCAACGAATGTCGGTAATCAAATTTCCCAATAAGACCCTCCGGTTTAACAACGACTTCGACTTTTTTGTCCAAGAGGTGGTCGATAATTTTCCCGCGCAAGCTGACAACTTCCGAAAATTGCTCAAGACCATTTTTGAATATGATGGACTGAACCTGTATGCCAAACCGATTTCGGCTCGTGAAGTTGTGAGTTCTATTATTTCCGACCCACTCCTCAGCGACATGATTTTTTGCCCGCTTATGTTTTACGGAAATGCTCAAGAGAATGACATGGAGTTCGCGCAGTTTGTTATCATGTTCAAGAGCATCTTTTGCGAAGGCTTTGCCCGACCCCGAGCCGGGGCGCGCCAAATCCTCGATGTGCTGGTGAAAAAGTACAAGGCTTGCGGCGGTGAATTAAAGACGAGGTGCGCGACAGCAAGTCTTAAATGCGTTAATGGCAGGGTTGAATCAGTCTTGCTCGAAAACGGTGAAGTCCTGACAGCCGATAGGATACTATCATCAGCCGGCTATGTTGAAACCATGAAGCTTTTGTCCGATTATGATTCCGCGAGTTTCAAGCACGATGTGGGTAAAATTTCATGTATGGAGTCTATTATGGTCTTAGATAAAGAAATTGCCAAAATGGGTTATAACACAACAATTGCCTTTTACAATAATTCAGATAGATTTGATTATCGCAGCCCTGATGAGCTAGTCGATGTTTCCAGTGGTGTCATTTGTTGTCCCAATAATTTTCAATTCGAAAATCCTTTGCCGAAGGGCATGATCAGGATAACCAATTTGGCTAATTTCGACCTCTGGAACAGATTGGGTGAAGAAGAGTACAAGGCCCAAAAAGCTGCCTGGCTGGAAACCACGCTCAAGGAGGTGGTGAAATTTGTACCTGATTTCCGCGATTCAATAATCTTTACCGATATCTTTACTCCGAAAACAATCCACAGATTCACCGGCCACATAAATGGTGCAGTCTACGGGACGCCAAATAAAATCAAAACGGGAAGGACTCATTTAGACAACCTATTTATCTGCGGCACAGACCAACGATTCCCAGGAATCGTTGGTGCAATGCTTAGTGGTATCTCGATGGCAAATCTTCACGTTCTACAGAAGATCTAATGAAAGGAACCGAATCGAAAGGAAAATCTATGAGCCACGATTGGTGGAAAGATACAAGGTCAGAATACGATGTCATAGTCATTGGAAGTGGACTGGCGGGATTAACATGTGCCAATATGCTAGCCAGAGGAGGACATTCAGTTTTACTTCTTGAGCAGCACTACAACCTTGGCGGATTGGCTACCTGGTTCAAAAGAAGGGGACATATCTTTGATATCGCCTTACATGGATTTCCGGTTGGTATGATTAAAACCTGCCGTAAATACTGGACTCCTGAAATTGCTGACATGATCGTTCAACTTAAGGGGATCAGGTTTGACAACCCCCAGTTCTCCTTTACCACAACTTATGACCGGGAGGATTTCATACGTATCTTGCAGGAGCGATTCAAAATACCCCGAGAGAATATTGAAAACTTTTTCAACACAGCGAGAAATATGAATTTCTATGATGACCAAAGCATGACCACAAGAGAATTTTTTGAAAAATTCTTTCCTCGCCATGATGATGTTGTCCGCATGTTAATGGAACCAATTGCCTATGCCAACGGGTCAACCCTAGACGATCCCGCGATAAGCTACGGAATTGTGTTTTCTAACTTCATGAGCAAAGGCGTTTATACTGTGCGAGGTGGGACAGACCAGTTTATCGGAAAAATGCGGGAGGAGCTTCTAAAAAACGGCGTTGCTATTCGGACCAAGTGCCTGGTGGAAAAAATTGTGATCGAGGAAGGGAAGACAGAATCAAAAAAAACTGCCGGAGTAATAGCAAATGGAAAGAGGATCAAGAGTAAGGCTATTGTCTCCAATGGTAATTTGTTATCAACCATCCACAAACTGGTCGGAGATGAGAATTTTTCTGAAAGTTGCATTGAAGAGGCCAAAAGGGTGCGCCTCAATAACAGCACTTGCCAGGTCTATATCGGCATCAAAAAAGGCGAGGAGATTGACTATATAGGGGATTTGCTTTTTACCTCAGAGGCCGAGAAATTCGATTCCGGAGAACTTCGCAACAAAAATACTACCAGCCGGGCCTTCTCAATCTATTATCCCCAAACCCGGCCAGGCTCTAATATGTACTCCATTGTTGCCTGCTATAATGCCAATTATGACGACTGGACAAATTTGTCTGAAGAAGAATACCGGGCTTCTAAGGAAGAATTGATTCAACGGACGCTTGATGCTTTGGAGAAATATGTTCCTAAGATTCGGGATAAGGTAGACCACTTGGAAGCTTCTACTCCAAAGACATTTCAAAGGTATACGCTCCACTTAGGTGGTGCCTCTTTTGGCACCAAATTTGAAGGGTTAAAAGTCAGTATGGGGCTTCCTAAAGAGATAGCGGGACTTTTCCATACTGGCTCTGTGGGGATTATTATGTCTGGCTGGCTAGGCACAGCTAATTACGGAGTAATTGTCGCCCACGATGTAGACAAATTTCTCTCAGCAGGTGCAAGAAATGCATGATTTTAAAGGACAGACTGCTATCGTTACTGGTGGAACCAGGGGGATAGGCAAAGCCATTGCCGAGGGTTTCTTGAAGGCAGGTGCTAAAGTTATTGTCACTTATTTGACAAATGAAGCTGTGGCGGCACAATTTAAACAAGACAACAGCCAGTTTGCCAAAAACATTGATATCCAAAAGCTTGATGTGACCAAGTATGAAGAGGTGGAAAGGTTCTTCAAATACATAGACACGAAATATGGGGGCATTGAAGTCCTGGTGAACAACGCCGGTATCCGAAAGGACTCCGTCCTGGCGATGATGAAAGAATCGGACTGGCATGATGTGATGAACGTCAATCTCGCTGGAATCTTCTACATGTGCAAATTTGCTGTTATGAGCCTAATGCGCAAACGATATGGACGGATTATCAACATAAGCTCGGTGATGGAAAGATACGGTTTTGAAGGTCAGGCAAACTATGCGGCTTCAAAGGCAGGCCTGAGTGCATTGACCAAATCATTGTCCAAGGAAGTCGCGACACGAGGCATTACAGTTAATTGTGTCTCACCGGGATTTATTGCCACCGAATTGATCCAAGACCTTCCTGACAAATTGCGTGAAGCCTACCTGGCCAAGATTCCCCTAAAGAGATTCGGAAGTACTGAAGAAGTGGCCGCTTGCGTTCTTTTCTTGGCTTCCAAAGAAGCGTCCTATGTTACCAGTTCTACTCTTGAGGTGTCTGGAGGATTATGAGATGGAGGAGATTCTAAATGCCATACCCCATCGTCCACCGTTTTTGTTTGTCGATAGGATCGTAGAAGTAAGCGGAACAAAAATCAAAACAACGAAAGAGATAAGACCCGATGAGCCAGTCTTCGAAGGACATTATCCCGGACAACCCATCATGCCCGGGGCGCTTATCTGTGAATCCATTTTTCAAACAGGCGCAATTCTGCTCTCCAAGATGATGGGCGGCATCAGTGAAGGCGTTCCTGTTTTGACCCGAATTAATAACGCCAAGTTCAAAAGCATTGTTAAGCCCGGCAGCATCTTAGATATTGAAGCGGAACTCGTGGAAAAAGTCAGTAATGCCTATTTCATGAAGGGCAAGGCCTCAGTTGGCGGCAAGACATCGGTTACAGTCGAGTTTACCGTCACCCTGGCTAAAGAGGCATCCTGACATGACATATAACCGGGAGGTATAATAAGGGGCATTATATGGATTTCTTAGATATTGCGAATAAGACCTTTCTTGTTTTTGGGGTGGCTAACAAGAAGAGCATCGCCTTCTCCGTTGGAGAGGTTCTTTCCGAGGCAAAAGCACATGTAATCTATAGTGTTCAATCAGCGGCAAGAAAAGAGAGTGTTTCCAAAATCCTTCCTGGTGCTGATATCTTCGTGTGTGATGTCGAACGGGAACATGAAATTAAGAAACTTGCTGAAGACGTTTCCAAAAAGTATCCCAAAATTCACGGTGTCGTTCATTCCATAGCTTTTGCCAATTATGAAGAGGGACTTAAGCCATTTCACGAAACAAAAAGGAAAGACTTCCTGCAGTCAATTGACATCTCTTGCTATTCCTTAATCGCCATTGCTAATGCGTTTAAAGACCTCCTGGATGTGAAAGCATCTGTAGTCACCATATCCATCTCAACCACCAAGATGGCAGCCGAACCCTATGGTTTTATGGCCCCGGTAAAAGCTGCTCTGGACTCAACCCTGTGCTTCTTAGCTAAATCCTTCAGTTCTTTTTCCCAAATCCGATTTAATTCCGTGAACGCCGGACTGTTAAAAACCTCGGCATCCGCAGGGATACCAGGATATTTGGATTATTATCTCTTTGCGGAACAATTAACCTTGCGCAAAAAAGCTCTGACCACCAAAGAGGTAGCCAATACAGTAGCGTTTCTCCTAAGCGAGCGGTCCAGTGGTATTAATGCCCAGGGCATCGTTGTAGATGCTGGAATGTCGGTCAACTACTTTGATAAAGATATTATTAAGAAGGCAACAAGGTTTTAGTAAGCCCATGACTTTATTTCCTGTAGTCATGCCAGTTATCGAAGTGGGACATAAACCCCGAGGGAAAGAAAAGGTAGATCATCTAAGCCAAAGTGCTCGAGAGGCGCTAAAACTGAGTGCCGAAAAAAGCGGAGTGAGACTCGGAGAACTGCTCACGGACGAAAAGGGCGCCCCATGCCCAGTTTCGGGCAATTATTGGTCTCTCTCCCATAAACCTAAGTACGTGGCGGCGGTGGTTAGCAAAGATAAGGTCGGGATCGATATTGAAGAAATGAAGCCCCGGGCTGAATCGCTCTTTGCTCATATGGCGAGTGACGAGGAATGGGAGCTAAAGGAAAAGTCCTGGGATACCTTTTTTCGCTATTGGACGGCGAAAGAAGCCGCTCTGAAGGTTATCGGAATTGGCATAAGCGGATTAAAGACCTGTCGGATAATCTCAGTCCCTGATGAGAATCATATTGTTTTGGACTATAAGGGGCAATTTTTTCTGGTGGAGCAACTACGATACAAGAACCACATTGTTTCCGTCCTCAAAGACGACAACGAAATTGACTGGATAATTCTGGAAGACTTTAAACCCTGAGTTCTAGAGCCTAAACAAATTCAAAAGCCCAATTCAAAGTAGTAGGTCATTAGATATTTTTAGTATTTCGAACTTTATATTTAGGATTTAACTGCGCAGTATCTCTCAGGGTACAGTTTCGCCTGATGTATAAAAGCCTCTATCCTCATCTTTGTATTGGTCTGCTGTAGACCATTGACTGTTAGCTCTTATTTATGGAATTGCGAATATGGTTCACTTGCGACTAGGAAATGGGAATATGTGAAAAATGGAAAAGTGATATGACATAGGTATTTCACCAGCGGCTGGAGTTAAACCTTGCCCACCATGACAAGGTGAACTTTATACAAATTCGGAATGTCAGCTTCCACAAAGTGCTAGTTTATTAAACCATGCCATATCTTTCGTGGTATAACTTCGCTTGATGTATAAAGGCCTCTATCCTTGTCTTTGCGTTGGTTTGCTTGAGCCCATCGTATATCATGTTGAGCACAGGAATACGGTTGTGCTCCCTTTGTATCCCTCTATAAATAGCAGTGGATACAGTCCCATAAAGGCAATTTAAAATGACGAGATTAGCTATACCACTGCAGCCCTGCATAGCATAATTTTTCGCTTTAGCCACATTTACAGTTACTACTGGGTCTATATCATCACTTACATAAGGAGCGGCAAGCGTAACCACATCCTCAACCCTGGGGATCCTGCAATCTCGAAGCTCGTCTTTCATCATTCCCTCAATCTTTCTCTTCCAGTACATAAATGGAAACCTTCTAAGATAGTAATAAAGGGCAGAGAGATATTTTCTCCTATAAAAGTAAGTCTCCGGATATACCTCATTAAAATATACTAAGTAATCTGTAGTAGTCGGCCCAAGTCTCACTTCAGCGCCCAGTGACTCAAATTCTTTGATTATATAGTTGTTAGACCAGGAGTTCATACAGGTATAGAACTCTCCCACGATACCTATAATTGGTCTATCTTCATTCTTAGTTGGAATCTCGTCCATAGCTGCTATTGAGTGGTTTAAAGTCTGCCGAAAATTCCCGTTAATAATTCCAGAGGCTATCTCCTCTATGGCTTGTGCATAAACCCTGTCACTCTCCCCTTTATTCGCTTCATAAGGGCGAATATGAAGTAACTTCTTTAATAAGACATCCGTAGCTAGCCAACCCTTCCAGACAGCCTCCGCCCACTTCAATCCAAATAATTCGGTGCATTCATCATGGCGGATGGAGGCAACCGGGGCAACTATAGGGATATGCCCCAAACCTAATCTCTTGAGAACCAATTTCTGAGACAAGGCATATTGGCTCAACCTGCAAGAACCATCGAAGTTAAGCATCATAAATGCTGCCCTATCGGGGTTAAAATCTTCAAGTTCTGTCATTCTGACTAAATCCGCTGTGGTGAGTAAATAGGGATGACATTCCTTGCCGGAGACGTATCTTCTGCCTATCTCCTCCGATAATTCATCAGGCTCTGGTAAAACTCGGGCATCTAGACCCACAGAATTGAGAGCAGCAGCCCAAATAACGGAGTGCCCAGAAACATAGGGTATATAAAAGGTTCTATCCAGTTCCCTAATCCTCTTTGCTGGTTTGAAGATACTTATCCCGCCAGAGGGTCTGATAACACTGAGGTCTTCTTGCCTTTCCTCCTTTACCCGCGTTTTCGGTCTACCAAGAGTATCGAGAAAGGCTTCAACCCTAGTGATCATTCCAGCATCACCACTGTGCTCATCTACCTCCAGAAGTAGATAAGGATCTTCTTCCATGGTTTCCTCAAGATACTTCCAGAAGAAAGCATCAGGACCGCAGCCATAATTTGTGATCATTATAGGATTCAAGCTGGGATTATTCTTAGCCAGTATCGCTGCCCTCAGAAGATTTTGTTCATTCTTCCAAACCAAGTTGGAGTAATGAGGCGGCAGTTCAATCCTGTCCAGCGGCAGTAGGTCAAAGGGGATGGCTAGCACTCCTAGATGCCGCAACTTCTTGGCGATATTTAGATTCAACCCCAAATCATGGACATTGTAAGGCTTCCCTATTACCACCACGGCTTCATTATCTTTCTTAACGGTTTTAAGTATCTCCTGACCCCTTTCTCGACGAATCCTTTCGAATTCTTCTTGAGCCTTAAGCGCAGCGGTTATGGCTGAGGCAATTTCCCCCGTTTCTTTTCCGAATTCCCTGCCTATCTTCTCCATCTGCACCTTGAGGTTCTCTTTTTCCTTTGCCATAAATATGCTAGGACTTATGATTTTTGCTTTATCTTCAAAAGCAGGTCTAAGCATGAAGGGGATACCCTGAATCAGGGGGCAGTTGTAGCTCCTGGTTACATCATCACTCTCCTTCTCCAGGTCAATAATGCTGGGGAGGAATATACGGCCAACACCTTTTTCAATAAGATTTGCTACATGCCCATAGGCAATCTTCACCGGATAGCAGGCTTCAGCCAAAACCTCTTGAAGTCCCTTATGAATGAGCCTCTTATTAGTTTTATCGGACAGCACGACTTTAACTCCCAACTCCCCAAAAAACGCAGCCCACAATGGAAACTGCTCAAAGAACATGAGCACTCGTGGAATGCCTATTACCGGGGAATTCGGGGCAAATTCATCCTCCTTATAATAGTTCATAAGCATTTCCTCTCGCTCTTTGAAGAGATCGGGAAGAACTTGGTCAGCGGTTTTCTCGCCTTTTAGCTCATATCTGTCACAAATACCACCGTAAAAGGATTTGAATTCGCCTCCGATGGATATCTTTTTTATGTCGCAGTGGTTGGGGCAATGCTGGCATTCAAAGGATTTGACCTCATATTCCCGGTCTGTGAGGTCAAGCCCGACAAAATCGCTTTTCCCATCCCCATGTCTCCTCTCCATGGCAATCAACGCAGCACCTATGGCACCGGTTACATTGTAGTTCTGTGGAACCGTAATCTTCTTCCCCAAAATATTTTCGAAGGCAGCCACTACACTCTTATTTCCGGCAACGCCTCCCTGAAAATAGATCCTCTCGCCAATTTTCTTATTCCCTACCACCTTTTCAATGTAATTATTGGCAATAGAGTAGGAAAGCCCCGCTAAGAGATCGACTTTCGGTGAACCTACCTGCTGGTGGTGTATTAAATCAGATTCCATAAAAACAGTGCACCGGGTCCCCAAATCAACAGGAGCTTTCGAGCTAAGAGCAAGCTTGCTAAACTCCTCCTCAATATTTATGTCCAATCTGTCAGCCTGTTCCTGGAGAAAGGAGCCAGTTCCTGCAGCACAAACCTTGTTCATCTCGAAATCTACTACTGTACCATTCTTCAGGCGGATATATTTTGAATCCTGCCCCCCTATCTCAAATATGGTGTCTACGGTCTTATCTATATCTAGTGTAGCCTTAGCCTGGGCAGTAATTTCATTAATTACTAAATCAGCGCCGACAAAGTCCCCTATAAAATAACGCCCACTGCCAGTGGTCGCCACAGCTTGGACTTCAATAGGGTCCTTTATTTCATGACCTATGTCTTTTAATCCTTTCTTAACT
>Ga0209986_10001195_pt1 | contig 25229 bp, 35 predicted proteins | sample BlataG_FD_183168 | JGI IMG/M metagenome (GOLD analysis project Ga0209986, IMG submission 183168) | Deep subsurface microbial communities from Black Sea to uncover new lineages of life (NeLLi) - Black_00105 metaG (SPAdes) (version 2) | ecosystem: Environmental > Aquatic > Marine > Oceanic >... | reverse complement strand
TGATGGTTCAGCTATTCCTTTCATGTAGGGCTCTTGACTTCGGCTGAGCTCCCTTCGGTCTGAGCTCAGGGTCGAAGACAGTCGAAGCCTCATCCCCTACTCTATGCCGGTTTATCCCGGCGCTTTCTGGACGTCCCGATTGGCCCCACCCTTTCCATCTGGGGGACTCAGAGGGGGACGGGCATAAGTAGATAAATAAGTTTCTATGAGCCGACAGTTGTTTACTTGAGCATTCTGTTCGCCTCTTTTTGCGGCGTACCCCACTCCGGGCTGGGTCATCCCGAGACGCCTGGATAAGTCGGTCAACGCGTATCCCAATTCCCTTACCGCCCAATAACAGAATAACCCTCTTGCCTCCGCCTTTGTCTTTTCTTTTCCCTGCTACCGGAATAAATGTCTTTCCTGCCTATGTTAAATATTTGACAGACTCGGTCCTCTACTGTCTTAAGATCATAACCCAACCGCTTTAACTCATAATACCGTTCAGATCTCTCTCGCGATTCTTCCAGAACCTGAAGAACAGAATCACTATCGCCCAATATCCTTCGATTTGAAATCTAGACAAAAAAACACTTCTATGATATGGACCGCCAAGCGTTAACGGGCTTTGCCCAAATCCCTTTTCGCTGGGTCTAAAACGTCTTTTCGCGGTTTCTCGTGACCCGCCAACCCTGACTATAAGGAGGCCACTAATGATATTATCAGGCTCCATCATTCATATCCATCACGTGGCAATACAGCCCCACCTGCGCTGAAAGACGGAAGAAAATTCCAAGGCACTGCTCTGCGGACAGGAACCGGCCTGACAATATGTTTGATATTTTGAGATACGTTAATATGCCGAGGGGGAAAGATGACCAGTCTTCTATTCATCGACGATGAGGAAGGGGTGCGGCGGTCGCTGAAGCGGGCACTCAAGAAGGAACCATACACTGTCTACACAGCAGAAGACGGGGAGAGGGGCATCCAGTTGGTTGAACAATACCTCTCACAGATCGCTGTTGTTATCTCCGACTACAAAATGCCCGGACTGGATGGCCTGGAAACCCTCGCCCTTATCTCTTCCATCAATCCTGAAATCACCCGCATACTCCTAACGGGCTATGCCACCATGAACAGCGCCATTCGGGCCACCAACGAGGGCCTTGATGGGTTCCTCACAAAACCCTTTGATAACATTGAACTAAGGAATAGAATTCAGGACATTATGATCAAGAAACGGCTGAGACAGTTCGTTTCTGATCAGGTATACAAGGAGATCAAGAGCGACCCCACGGTCATGACCCCGAGAAAGCAGCAAGTGACGATTCTCTTTAGCGACATTAGAGGGTTCACGGGAATGTCTCAGCAGTTTCCTCCAGAGGAGATTGCTGAGTTTTTGAACGATTACTATTTTACTCCGTTGGGAGAAATAGCATATCGGCACAACGGCACCGTGGACAAACACATAGGTGATTGCATAATGGTGATCTACGGATCTCCCGTGTCCCACGATGACGACGTTGTCAGAGCCATTGGGTCGGCCATCGAGATGCAGAAAACGAGCCGGGCCATCAGCGAAGAGTTGCGGCAAAGAAACGGGTTTCATCTGAACGTAGGCATAGGGATCTGCACCGGCGAGGTAGTGTCCGGAGTGTTTGGTTCGCTGCGCAAAAGGGAATACACGGCCTTTGGAATGGCCGTCAATATCGCGGCTCGTCTTGAGAAAATGGCCAGGGGGGGCGAGATATTGGTGAGTGAGACGACCTATATGGAAGCGCTAGAGCAGTTTGTAGCCGAGAAGTTGCCTCCTACTGTACGTGTCAAAGGCTTGGACAGGCCGATGCCTATATATCGAATTCTGGGAACCGTCTAGTACCGCGTCTCATAAGTTCTGCATCTTGAAATGGCAAAATGAAATATCGCAGAAGTACATACATTTCATCCATCTGTCAGAGACGGGGAAACTCGAAATTCGATATTCGGATTTTGACAGCCGTTATGATGCTCCGGCACATGTTAAATTGCCAAAATCAAGCAATGAACTTTCAAGACACTGCACTAGGGTTTCAACTTGATGCAACAACTGTTTTCAAGATCGCTGCCGGAGATGCGAATGGCCTCGGCCTGTTGGCTTCGGACCTCCGTGACCTTGATTTCGCCGATCTTGGGACCTGAAATGAAATAGACGCCGTCTCCATGGCCCTTAACCGGTTCGCCCATTGCAAAGACCTCCAGAATATCCCCAGCGGCAAGTCCCACATCAATGCCGGCTGAAAGGGTAAATATGCCATCAGAGCTACTGATGATGTAGCCCCTCCAGGGCACTTCGGCCGAACGCCTGCAGATCATTTCCCCAATCTTGGGCGTGATCTTGTCAAGAATGGAGTGTGCAATTCCTTTGTTGTACTCGTTAGAACCTCTAACACTTTGCCAGGCATCTTCTGAGATCTCCACTTCTTCCCGGACGAGTTCATCGAACAGCATTGAGGTTGTCTCAATGTCATAGGCCCTCACACGAAAAGAGACTCTCGCAAGCAAACAGGTTTTTCTGAATCCCCAGATGCCGCGTTTGTTCGTGACACATTGAACTTCTGAAATTCCTTGCTCGACCACAGCGCTGAGCCCGTGGATCCTGCCAAACTCGGCAAGGGCCAAGTGGTCGATCCGGCCTGATTCAATGCGAGGCATCTCTTTTGAGGCCTCACGGATCTTGCGGGAATCCATGATGCACAGCCCCTCGCAACTGCGGCCCAGAAAAGACCTAAGCTCAGTGCCAGCCGCCTTTCGAAAATCCTCGCCCCCGTAACTCGAGGTGCTCAGAGTCGGGAGAAATGCAATCTTTTTCTTTAGATCTCTGCTTTTGCCCATGATGTCGCCGGCAATTTTTTTCGTTGTGGCGCAGCCGGTGATTAGCAAGCAGCCCAGAAGAAAAAACACCGCGAGATTAGATGTCTTTCTGCCCACCATCCCTATCCTTTCTCCTTGTACTCAACGCGTGCCGTTGTCTTGATGCCGCCCCTGGGCGTAAAGGTCCCAACGACCTCCGCAAACTTGGGGTCAAGGACAAAAACCAGATCTTCCAAAATGCGATTTACCACATGCTCATAGAAGATGCCGACGTTGCGATATTGCAGCAGGTAGTATTTCAGGGATTTCAGTTCAACAATCTTGTCCTTCGGTAAATAACGTATGGTGATACACCCAGAGTCGGGAAGACCTGAAATAGGGCACAAAGACGTAAATTCAGGCTGGTCGATCTTGATCTCAATGTCCCTTTGGGCGCCATATGCATAGTCCAGCGCTGCAAGGACGTCTCGGGCCACCTTATCAGGCTTTTCAACTCCGGCCAGCAGTTTTTTCTGCATATCCGACATATCCATGCTGGTTCCTTTTCATGGTCAGGGCGTAAAAAATCGGCGTATCGAGCAAAGCAATCAACACCTTAATTATGTACTGCCCCAAGATCATTTTTCCAAGATGGGGGACTGCGCCCCAGAAGGCAATCCCGATAAAAATAACCGTGTCCACAAGTTGACTGGTCATGGTCGACAGGTTGTTCCGCAACCATTTGTGTCGGCCTCCAGTCAGGTTCTTCCAAAAATGAAAGGCCCATACATCATGTTTCTGGGAACACAGGTAGGCAAGCAACGATGCCAGCACAATGCGACGATTAGGCCCCAAAAGTATTTCGTAGGCCGACTGCTTCTCTTTCATGAATGGAGCTACTGGCAGGAGCATGCCGGCATAGATGATTATCATGGCGAAAATGGAGGCCAAGAATCCATACCATACAGTTCGGTTGCCTTCGTCTTTTCCGTATGTTTCACCAATGATATCAGTGAGAAGAAACGTAAACGGATAGATGATGACGGCGGCCGGCACGACCAGATTCCAGATAACAACCACCTTGGCTGCAATGATGTTTGAGACCACCAACCCGGAAACAAAAAGTGATTGAAGCACCGCCAGCTTAGTCAGTTTCACAATAACCCATAGATCCTAAGACGATATCATCAAGTCCGCCAGTTTTTCGGCTTCCTATAGCACAATTAGCCTGACAGTAAAAGAGCCCTGCCTTTTCTAGGGCTGGAGCTGTCCGCAAGCAGCGCCAATGTCCCCGCCTTTGCTTCGGCGTATCAGGGTCGTGTAATGATTATCTGTGAGGATTTTCTGGAAAGCCAGGATGGTGGTCTCGTCAGGTCTCTTGAACCGGCTCCCCTCAAAGGGATTGAAGGGAATGAGGTTGATCTTCGCCCGGAGGGGCTTCAAGAGCTTTGCCAGACGGCCGGCGTCCTCAGCCCTGTCATTTACGCCGGAGATCAGGACATATTCGAAAGTGATCATGCGCCGAGAGGGCAGGTGGAACCGGCTGCATGCACCAAGAAGCGCTTCCAATGGGTGCGTCCGGTTGATGGGCATCAAATAATCTCTGGTCTTGTTGTCTGCCGCGTTTAAGGAAACAGCAAGGTTAACCGTGACGTCCTGTCCAAGGTCACCTATCTTTGGGACAAGCCCTGCCGTGGAAAGGGTTACGCGGCGACTAGAGAACTGCAGGCCGTTGTTGGCGGTAATGATGCCGATGGCCTGCACTACGCTCTCATAATTGGCGAGGGGTTCCCCCATACCCATAAACACGATATTGGTCAGGGAGTTCGGGTGTGCCAGATCATTTTGAACAGCACAGACCTGGTTCACGATTTCTGCGGGTTTCAGGTTGCGCACGAATCCGCCACTGCCGGTGAGGCAGAACTTGCACCCCAAAGCGCATCCAACCTGGCTTGAGATACAGAGCGTCCGATGACCCCGCTCGGGAATCAACACGCTTTCCACATGATGGCCGTCCTTAAGGCGGAAAAGGTATTTTTTTGAGCCATCCCTGGAAGCCTGAATCAGTTCGGGGTCAAGACGGCTTATTGTGAGTCTTCCGGAAAGCCACTGCCTCAAGTCCTTGGAAAGGTCTGTCATTAGAGAAAAGTGACTGGCGTTTCGATGGTATGTCCACCTGAGGATCTGGCCGGCCCGATAGGGCGCGATGTCATGCGCCTGAAGCCAATCCGTAAAGGCCTTCTCGGTAAAGCTCTTTATGTCGTGCTGATCTGGCATGGCATGAAAGCTTCGCACCTAATCTCTTTAAGAAAAATATTCCCTTGACACAGGAAGCAATGAATAATAATTATAACAGGTTTTACAAACAATAGGAAACGCCATGTTCGAAGACCTGACTGACAAACTGAACTTGACCTTCAAGAAACTTAGGGGGCACGGCAAGTTAACTGAGAAAAATATTGATGCCGGGCTTAAAGAGGTTCGCATCGCCCTTCTTGAAGCCGACGTCCATTATAGGGTTGTAAAACAGTTGCTGGCATCCATCAGGGAGCGCGCCGTCGGCCGGGAGGTGTTGGCCAGCCTGACGCCAGGGCAACAAGTTGTCAAGATTGTTAATGAAGAGTTGACCCAGCTTATGGGAGACAGGCATGAAGGGCTGAAACTCATTGGCGAGCCTGCGCCTGTCATGCTCGTGGGCCTGCAGGGTTCAGGCAAGACCACAACGGCCGGCAAGTTGGCCAGGTTCTTGACGGGACAAAATCGAAGGCCTTATCTGGTGCCGGCTGACATCTATCGCCCGGCAGCTATTGAGCAGTTGGAGAAACTCGGAAATGAGCTGAATATTCCGGTCTTTCCGGCCACGGACGACATGGATCCAGTGGATATTTGCCGTGAAGCCCTCCTGCAAGCCCGTCAGGAATTCCGTGATATCCTTTTGATAGATACAGCGGGGCGCCTTCACATTGATGAGACCCTGATGGCCGAACTCAAACGCATCAAGGAGGCTGTACAGCCCTCTGACATCATCTTGGTGGCCGATGCCATGACCGGCCAGGATGCCGTCAATATGGCCAAGGCCTTTAATGATGTCCTTGACATAGGTGGCGTCATACTCACGAAGATGGAGGGTGACGCCAGAGGCGGAGCAGCCATTTCGATCCAGGCAATGACTTCAAAGCCCATCAAGTTTGTGGGCGTGGGTGAAAAATTGGATGCCCTGGAATCTTTTCACCCAGACCGTATGGCATCCAGGATACTGGGAATGGGTGACATGCTCACCCTCATTGAGAAGGCCCAGAGTACTGTTGATGAAAAGCAGGCACGCCAACTGGAAGAGAAACTTCGAAAAAACCAGTTCACCCTGGGAGACTTCCGTGATCAAATGGCCCAGGTTAGAAAGATGGGTTCCATGGAGGAGATCCTGGCCATGATTCCCGGGATGGGCAAGCTCAAACAGATGAAACAGTTCAAGGTGGACGAAAGAGAATTCGTACGCATTACAGCCATTATTGATTCTATGACTGTTCAGGAACGCCGGAGGCACCAGATTATTAACGCAAGTCGGCGCAAACGAATTGCCAAGGGAAGCGGAACTACGGTCCAACATGTGAACCAGCTCCTAAAGAATTATGTCCAAGTGCAAAAGATGATCAAGAAGTTGAACAAAGGCGGCTTTCGCCCTTTTGGTCGAGGAGGCTTGCCGTTCTAAGGAGGAATAGTGTCGGATGTCAGTTAAGATCAGATTGGCCAGGTTTGGCGCAAAGAAAAAGCCGTTTTATCGAATCGTTGTGGCTTCCAACGAAGCCCCTCGGGATGGGAGATTTCTCGAACTGGTGGGAACCTATGATCCCCTTGGCAAGACTGACTCCGTGACTTTGAAACGAGATAGGATCAAGACATGGATTGAAAAGGGGGCCATCCCGACAGCAACCGTGAAGAGTCTGCTGAAAGAGCATGGTTTCTTTTCGAAAACACTTAATGCTTAATAGAGTTTTTCCAAACCAGCTTAGTTGGCGTCGCTTCTTTTTCATGCTGTGAGGAGGTCGGGAGATGAAGGATCTGATCAAGTACATTGCTCAAGCGCTGGTGGATCATCCGGAAGCAGTGGAGGTTTCCGAAGTGGAAGGATCGCAGACATCAGTCCTGGAGCTGACGGTGGCCAAGGATGATCTCGGGAAAATCATTGGGAAACAGGGCCGAACGGCCCGTGCCATACGGACGATCCTGAGCGCGGCTTCGGCCAAAATCAAGAAAAGGTCTGTACTTGAGATCATCGAGTAGGATTCCATGGGAGAGGATGCCCGCCTCCCTGTAGGCAAGATAGTTGGTACCCACGGGATTAAGGGCCACCTCAAGGTTGTTTCCCACGCGGACTCCATTGAGGTCTTTGCGCCGGGCAAGGAGTTAGTGCTCAGCCGAAAAGGGGAGTGCTGCGGAAAGTTTTGCGTAGTGTCCGCCCGTCCGCACAAACGCGTGATCCTTCTCGCCCTAGACGGTATAGCCTCCATTGAAGCGGCAGCACAGTGGATAGGCTGCCAGCTTTGTGTTGACGAGGCATCCTTGCCTCAACTTGAAGAAGGCAGCTATTACTCTTACCAGATCGTGGGGTTGGAGGTCTTCACACTGGACAACCGACGTCTGGGGCGTGTGAAAGCGATTTTTCCCACAGGAAGCAACGACGTTTACGTGGTTCAAGACGGCAAGAAGGAGGTGTTAATTCCAGCCATCGATTCGGTGGTGGTCGATATTGATTTGAAACACAAAACCCTGAAGGTCGATCTTCCTGAAGGATTGGAAGATTGACGGCTTTTTGCGAGCTGATCAAGATTGACGAATGAATTTTACGGTCCTCACGCTATTTCCTGAAATGTTTTCCGCCTTGCAGGTGGGAGGCATCGTCAAGCGGTCTGTTGAAAGCCACCGCATATCTATCGAGACGATAGATATCAGAGATTTTGCAAGTGACCGTCACCGTACTGTGGACGACCGTCCCTATGGCGGTGGTTGCGGCATGGTGATGAAACCAGAACCCATGGCAGAGGCCATTCGGCATGCCCGGGGGAAGTATCCTGAGGCTCACACGGTTTTGCTCACGCCACAGGGCAGTCTTCTTGATCACGGACTGGCCAGAGAGTTGGCAGGATTTGCAGGGCTTATTTTGATCTGTGGCCGCTATGAAGGGATTGACGAGAGGATTTGCCAGGACCTTGTGGACGAAGAACTGTCCATTGGTGATTATGTCCTGACCGGCGGTGAACTGGCAGCCATGGTGGTTATCGATACGGTAAGCCGGCTAATTCCAGGTGCTTTGGGGAACGAACAATCGGCCGACGAGGACTCTTTCTCAACAGGCCTGCTGAAACATCCGCAGTACACCCGGCCAAGATCTTTTGAGAAGGCCCAGGTGCCGGACGTTTTGGTCTCTGGGAACCACGAGGCTATCAGGCAGTGGAGGCGACAGGCTTCGGTGGCCAGGACGTTTTTGAAAAGACCCGATTTGCTGTTGGACCAGCCACTGACATCTGAGGATGTAAAGTATCTCAAAAAACTGCATCAGGATATCGAAGCCGTTATAGAAAAACATTCGCCGTAACAGTCCTGGTTATGGAAAACCTGGTCTGGGTGTGAATATTTGCTCTAATCCGTTTCACACGTGGCATGATGCACCCTGTGAGATCCAACAGGGTTTACTTGGCCCTGATACACCATCCTGTGTACAATAAATCAGGTGAGGTGATCGCATCGGCCGTCAGCAACCTGGACTTGCACGACATATCAAGGGCGGCCAAAACGTTCGGTATTAAGGTCTTCTATGTGGTGACCCCCCTGGTAGGCCAGCAGAAGCTTGTTAGAAGGATTATTTCTCACTGGACAGACGGCGCGGGGGGCAAATACAATCCTGATCGCAAGGCGGCATTAGAACTGGTCAGTATTGTAGCGTCCCTTGATGCTGTACTGGGGGATATTGCGGGCAATGGCCATGATAGACCGGTCACAGTCATTACGGATGCACGGCCACACCCTAGAAACATCAGCTATGGGAAGCTGTCGGAAATGTTAAGTTCGGATCGACCCTTTTTGCTCTTGTTCGGGACGGCCTGGGGACTGACGCAAGAGTTTATTGAAGCAGCGGATTATGTTCTTGCCCCTATCATGGGGCCTACGGATTACAACCACCTGTCAGTTCGCTCGGCTACTGCCATTGTTCTTGACAGGCTTTTTGGAACGGATAGAAGATAAGTTTGGAGGAAAATATGGAAGCAATCAAAGCAATTGAAAAGGAACAGATGCGGTTTGATCTGCCGTTTTTCAAGTCAGGTGATACTGTTAAGGTTTCGGTCAAGATCACAGAAGGGGAAAAGGAACGGATTCAGATTTTTCAAGGCGTTGTGATCAGGAAGCGTAAAGGGACAATCAATGCCACATTCACCGTAAGAAAAATTTCTTACGGAATAGGTGTTGAGCGCATCTTTCCCTTGCATTCCCCGAGTATTGACAAGATCGAGGTGGTCACCCGCGGCCGTGTCCGTCGCTCTCGTCTCTATTATCTAAGAAAACTCAGAGGCAAGGCAGCCAGGATCAAGGAACTTCGCCCTCACTAGGGCTGGCGGACCTTTGTCGCTTATCCCGGTTCAAGAATCGCAGAGATGGATCCCGAATCCTTTGAGAAAACGGCTCGAAGAGAGGGCTACTCAAAGATTGCCGGCATTGATGAGGCTGGCAGGGGCCCACTGGCTGGCCCGGTAGTGGCTGCTGCAGTGATCCTTCCGGAAAGGGTGGATTTAGTCCATCTTGATGATTCAAAAAAGCTGAGTCCCGGAAGGCGGGAACAGCTTTTCGGTGCGATTTATGGCCATGCCATTTCTATTGGCATAGGCATTGTTGATCCTGTGGAGATCGACCGTATCAATATCCTTCAGGCCTCTCTCCTTTCTATGCGCATGGCAGCGGATAATCTTCGGCCACGCCCGGATTACTTGCTCGTTGACGGCACTTTTCCCATTGAATCAAGCCTGCCTCAAGAGGCTGTCAAGCACGGCGACAGGCGGTGTCTGTCCATTGCTGCAGCATCCATTGTAGCCAAAGTCACCCGGGATCGACTTATGGAGGTTTATGACGATGAGTTTCCAGAGTTCGGCTTCGGTAGACACAAGGGCTACGGCACAAAAGCACACTGTGCTGCCATTCGCGCTTTTGGTTGTTCCCGGATTCACCGGAAGACCTTCCGTGGCGTTAAGGAATATGTAAGCCGGCAGGGTTAGGAGATAGATGTTTGGAAAGCGAGTGCCAGGGATGGGAGATTCCCCGGCAGACCATCGCAGCCACACTGGAGCCTTTGGTGAGTCTATTGCTGTCAAGGCCCTGAAGAAAGACGGATACAAGATCCTTAAGCAAAACCATCGTTCCAGGTTAGGTGAAATCGACATCATTGCCCTGGAGGGTGGAACGCTGGCCTTTGTAGAGGTAAAGGCCCGTCGAACGGATCAATTTGGAGACCCGAAGCATGCTGTCACCCCTAAGAAACAGCGCAAGATATCGATGGTTGCCCTTGAATACCTAAAAAAAACAGGCCAAACAGACAAGAAAGCCCGTTTTGACGTTGTGGCCATCCGGCTGTCCCATGGTCAACCGGATGTCGAAATAATCAGGAATGCCTTTGAGCTTGCCTACTGATGAGAGATCCGCAATGCCTTCTCCCCGTTCATCTGGGACGCTTTTTGTGGTAGCCACCCCAATCGGTAACATGGAAGACATCACCCTGCGAGCCATCCGGACCTTGACAGAAGTAGACCTCATTGCGGCAGAGGACACCAGGCAGACCCGGAAGCTCCTTTCGCGCTACAAAATCTCCACACCTTTTGTTTCTTACCATGACCACAATAAGGAGAAACGCACCCCTGAACTGCTGCAAAAACTCAAAGCGGGGGCCTCCATTGCACTTGTTACAGATTCGGGCACTCCGTCCATATCTGACCCGGGTTATTGTCTCGTGAGGGCGGCTATCCAGGAGGCAGTTCCTGTGGTGCCGATACCGGGGGCGTCGGCAGTTGTCACTGCATTGAGTGTGTGTGGCCTTCCCACGGATAGTTACGTTTTTGTCGGCTTTGTTCCAAGGAAATCCGGCAAACGTACACTACTGCTGGACCGTCTAGTACTGGAGCCGAGTACCCTGATTTTCTATGAATCCCCCAAAAGACTCCTCGACCTGATGATAGAGATTCTCGATGTTATGGGAAACCGTGAGGCCGTGGTGGCACGTGAACTGACCAAGCTCCACGAGGAAGTCCTGAGGGGGCCGTTGAACACGATGGTGAAAGAAGTATCAGCGCGTCTTCCTCTGAAGGGTGAATGCACTTTGCTTGTGGCAGGATGGCATAAGGCAGGGGAAGTAGACCTGGAGACCATACGGAATCACCTGAGACGCCTGGGTATGGAGAAAGCTCTTTCCCTTTCTGACCTGGTGAAAGAGGTGGCCAGAAAATACAGCCTTTCCAGGAAAGTCGTCTATGAGGAGGCATTAAAGCTTGAAAAAGAGGGTTGACCTGCCACTAATTTCTCCATTATATGGAGTAACGTCAACTGAAATGCCTTGTGCCCGGATCTTTACCGGAGGGGTAAGCGGGGGAACAGCATGCCCATTTATGAATTCTATTGCAAGGACTGCAACACCATATTTAGCTTCTTCTCAAAGTCTGTGAACACTACCAAGCTGCCACTGTGTCCAGGGTGTAAACGAATGAAACTTGAAAGGCAGATGTCAACTTTTGCCAGGCTCACGGGGGCGCAGGACGAGGGTGAGACGGATGATTTGCCTATTGATGAGGCCAAGATGGAAAGGGCTATGGACATGTTGGCCCGGGAGGCTGAGGGAATCAACGAGGATGACCCGCGCCAGGCTGCCAGATTGATGCGCAAGCTTACGGATGCCACAGGAGCTAGCCTGGGGCCTGGCATGGAGGAGGCCCTGAAACGGATGGAAACCGGGGAAGATCCCGAGCAGATCGAAGCGGAACTAGGTGATATCATTGGAGAAGAGGAGCCGTTCATGTTCGAAGGGAAAAAAGGCAAGAGGGTCAAAGGGGGCAGGCCCCGTCACGATGAAACACTGTATGAACTCTGAAATAGAAATACTGCTATGACTACGGAACAGGTTATATTGCAAAGCCCGGACATTGACCGGATTTTGGCCCGGATGGCCTATGAAATCATGGAAAAGCACAGGGGCGCTGAGAACTTGGTGATCATTGGCATAAGGACCGGCGGGGTTTTCTTGGCCGATCGCATAGCAGCAAGGATTCTCTCGTTTGACGGCACGAATATCCCCCGTGGCGATCTTGATATCACCCTCTACAGGGATGATTGGACCCGCATAGGGCATCAGCCCATTGTACAAAAGACGGAGTTGCCTTTCTCTTTGGATGGCAAACAGGTGATCCTGGTGGATGATGTCCTCTTTACCGGTCGCACGGTCCGCGCAGCCATGGATGCTCTCATCGATTTTGGCCGTCCGGATCGAATCGAACTCGCTGTTCTGGTGGACCGCGGTCACCGCGAGTTGCCAATTGAAGCCAATTATGTGGGTAAGCACGTTGAAACAATCCATGACACCATGGTCAATGTGTATCTGAAAGAGAAGGCGGGACGCGACGAAGTCACGGTCACTTCACAATGAGAGGAGGCCAAAAGGCTGTCCACTGAAAGGGGAAGTTCCAGCACAGCAGCGATCTATCAATTTTTTCTTTTTTCATGTTGACAAACATTGTTTTTTCATATAAGGACCATAAGGTAGATATCAACAGGGATTAACTGGTTAACAGTAGAGATATTAACTAGAGAAAAGGAGGGCGTTGGCATGCCGGAAGTTGAATTTGCAGGAAAAACCTTTAATGTGGATGAGGATGGTTTTATTGATGATTTTGGTAATTGGGCCCCGGAATGGGTTCAATACGTGAAATCGACAGAGGGGATTGAAGAACTGAACGATGAGCACTGGAAGTGCGTGACCTTTTTGCAGGAATATTACAAGAAAAACGGGATTGCTCCTATGGTTCGGGTCTTCTCCAAGGTGACTGGTTACAAACTGAAACACATTTACGAACTGTTTCCTTCTGGACCTGGCAAAGGCGCATGTAAGATGGCGGGTCTTCCCAAGCCGACCGGCTGCGTCTAAGGAGGAGGTTCTGATCCTGCAACACAATTGTAAGATGGCGGGTCTTCCCAAGCTGATCGGCTGCGTCTAAGGAAGAGGTTCTGATCCTGCAACACAATTCGAACGTTCGAAAAAAAGAGGCTTTGCTATGCAGCGGGGTCTCTTTTTTTGCAAGCATTCTGGGGCCGTCAGGAACTATTTCCTTTGAAAAGAAGATTTTGTTGACATATCGTTTCATAATGTGATATTTAACAAAAATTAATGGTTGATAGTTGTATGCTTTTATCGCCAGGCACCTTAGGGTCAGGCGAAGTGTCAGATTGGGATAGGAATTTTGCGAAGTAGAATAAGATGCCAACAAGGTCCAGAGGTCTTGTTGGCTTTTTTTTCGTCAGATCCATATCCCGGCTAAATAATATTGTGAAAGGAGGGATATGGTCATGGCAGAAGGCACCGTAAAGTGGTTTAACGAGAAAAAGGGCTATGGTTTCATTAGCATGGATGAAGGCCAGGACGTCTTTGTTCACTATAGCTCCATTCTCGGCAGTGGTTTTAAGTCGCTATATGAAGGCCAGCGGGTTCGATTTGAAGTCGAGGACGGCCAAAAGGGTCCGCAGGCAGTGAACGTTGAAACCACCTAGGTTAAGGGGTTGACAGGCCGCTGTCCCTGGGCCTTTGGGCTTAAGTTTAAGGTTTGCGTCCACATAAGTTGGGGCCAGATCCGAAATGTGTTGACGGGGATATGAGCCCGGCAAGTCTAGAAACAACTCAAGAACCCTGTCATCTTTGATGACAGGGTTCTTCAATTAATATGATGCCAGAAATCAGAACGGTATCTCGGACCGAGTGCATTCGCTGCGGGACCTGTTGTATGAAAGGAGGCCCCGCCCTACACGAGGAAGACGCCACACTATTTGCCAAAGGCATCTTGGAAAGGGCCCATGTTTATACTCTGAGAAAAGGGGAGCTCGTCCGGAACATTGATGAGGTTTTCATGGTCCTTGAACAGGAGATCATCAAGATCAAGGGGCAAGGTGAAACCTGGACATGTATGTTTTATGAGGACGAAAAAACGGCCTGCGGGATTTATGAAAACAGACCAGTTGAGTGCCGGGCCTTGAAATGCTGGGATTTGCGGGAATTCAAGGAGGTCATGACCAGGCCGTATCTTCAAAGAAAGGATCTCGTGAAGCCGGACGACGGCATCCTTAAGGTGATGGATGCCCACGAAAGACGATGCGCGTATGAGATTCTGGACTCAGCAGTTAAGGGGTTGGAGGGACCGGATCCCAGGAAAGCAGTGGAAGTAATTCTTGAACTCTTGCAATATGACAACTATGTGCGGCCTTTCTTGACAGAGAAGCTCAATCTGGATCCGAGCATAATGGATTTCTTCTTCGGCAGGCCTCTTACGACCACTATCCGCATGTTCGGGCTGTGTGTCAAGCAAGAAGGAGACACCTTCACTCTGTCGCCGACGGCACACCACCGGGATTAGAGTCTTTGAACAGACGATTCTCTTTTCTTCAATATTTTTTTCAACCTCCTCTTGTAAAGCTCCCGCTTGAGCTTGCTTATATGATCAATAAAGAGAGTGCCGTTCAGATGATCAATCTCATGTTGGAGTATAATGGCCGGAAGGCCTTCCTTTCTGAGAGTGATCGGGTTCCCTTCCCTGTCAAGGCCCTTCACGGTGACGCACGCCGTGCGCTTGATTTCGGCTGAATAGTCAAGAACACTGAGGCATCCTTCTTCGCTTACCACAGCGCCATCTGCCTCGACGATTTCCGGGTTGATTAGAACCACAAGGTCATGGGGTTCGTTCTTGGGTGAGATATCAAAGATGATGACGCGGCATGGTTCTCCCACCTGGTTGCTTGCCAGGCCAATGCCAGGCGCTTGGTACATGGTGTCGGCCATGTCATCAATGAGCTGTTGGACCTTTCCGTCGATATTCGTGACAGGCTCGGCCCGCTCACGAAGAACCGTATCAGGGTAGGTGATAATTTTTCTTAGGGGCATTGTGTGTTTACTCTCCTAACATGGAAAACTTGGTCCTCTGGGCCCTTATTTTTGTTAATCGGCCCGAGCGACCTCCCTGAGGGCAGCCATGATCCTATCCGGCTCATCCATGCCGTAGATTTCAGTGTCGAACCTGGCGCCCAGACCCAGTTTGTTCTCGGCCACATCCGTCATCTTAGGACCCAAGATGACGAGATCCGTGTAAGGAAGAACAGAGGATAACACGGTTACGTCCTGTGGACCGGTCACTCTCTGCATGCGGTTTTCATGACTTACTGCAAGAGCATTCCACAAGTCCCGTTTAATCCTGATAGCCGGGACATCTCTGAAGTGTTCGGATTCGTAAAAGGGTATGAGCCCTTCCAGGCCTTCCGGCTTTCCGCCATAGTGGTTCCACAAGGCAATGGCCAGATCAACCTTCTGTCCTGCCCAGAAACCGTTCAAATGTCGCTCTTGTGCGTCCGCCACCATCGTCTGGTACTTCATGCCCAGTCTGACCAGATCCCTCAAGTGCCGTGTGGATCGCTGTTGCAATTGCTGCTCATGCTTGAGTGCGGTTTCGTCGTATCTGATTCTGAGCCGTGTGGACAGGGAGGCAGGCCTCTCCTCTGCGCCCGGCTTGTCGCAAAGGGCCAAAACACTTCCAAACTCAATGGACGAGCGTTTCTTCATAATTGCGCGGACCGTTTGTTCCTGAAAAGCGTCTTTCCAGAACTTCCGGTGGTTCAGATGGCCGTTTGCGTTGATGAAGCCACGAAGCGCCCTGAAGATCTGAAAGTCCTCAATGGTCTGGCTGTGTTTGAATGAGAGGCCTTGTGAGAGCCTTCTTATGACATTGAGACCTTCTCTGGCTTGACGACCTCCCATCTGGAGAGCTTCGCGATGGAAGGTGTCTTCGGGGCATACGAGCTTTCTGTCCTTGACGAGGTCCAAGATCTCTTCGTACAAGGCCTTTGAGTTTTCTGCCGTCGAGTTCAATGGTGGCTGCCCCAGCCCGTATCTGATGAGGTCTTCAATGACAGGCGTATCCAGATAGAGCACTGGCAGTGGAGAGCGTTCCCCCCGGACTACGGAAAGCTTGCGGCTCAACAGCTTTCTCTCCTGACCTTCAGGGAGGGAATCAATTCTCTGTCTCACGCTGGCATCAAGTTGATCAAACATCTCGTCAGCGTATGCACGGGCCCCTTTGTCAAGGCGCTTATAATGCTTTACGACATATTCATGCAGTTGCTGCCAGAAATGATCGGACAGCCCATCTTGCCTGGTGGGACCATCCGAAGACAACCTGTCCGAATATTGCCTTATGTGCTTTTTTGTAATCACGGCATCACAATGCTATTCGCTGGTTTCACTCACGGTGACCTCGTGAATCATCTTGTCTTCTGAGCCGAAGTGTCGGCACAGGGTGTCGAAGATCTCAGCTCCATGCTCGACAAAATAGCAACTCTCAAAGACCTTGGGATCCGCCATCCCTTCAGATGCCAGGTGGTTTAGCCAGTCGCGCAGGGGCTCATAAAACTCTCCAACAAATATTTGGGGCTTGTAATGTCCGATACCGAGTTTTTTCTTCACAAAAGTGATGGCATTTTCAAGGTTTGTGCCTACGCCGCCTTTGAAATAGATATCTGCCTCTGTGGTTTCAGATAGAATCTCCTGTCTTTCCAGCAAGTCATTTCTGGCCAGATACGCCGCAAAATCCACGTGGGGATCGATGTCTACGCCTGGGATCTTCCAGTACACGGCCCCGGAGAGCATGCCAAGAGAAGCTGTGGTTTCGGAGACAAATGACATAACGCTGCCCGTATTGCCTCCTGTGAGGATGCCGCAAATGCCGCCGTGGAATTCCTTGAAGGACTTTATGCTGTCCACAATTTCTTTCCGGGTCTCAGCATCTATATCCCCTGCTGTTCCATAAATCGCCGCCAGCTTTCTTGAGCTAAAGGCCTCATTGAAAGACGGTATCACGGAAGACCTCATAAAGAAGTGCTTATACAGGACGAGATCCCCCTGCAAGGGGTTTTTCCAGTAGATATCGACGCCCATATCCTGTAGGGTATTCATAAAGACGAGGTCTTCGGATCTGAAAAAGTACTCCTCTTCAGGCGCCTTCCTGAATGTCAGATCCTTGATGAGTCCCAGATCAGCGGCTACAATGAAATAAGACGCACGGAGCCGGCTGGGGAAATCCCAAAGCACGAGAGACGTATTCGGATGCAGTTCCCGCAACAGTTGTTCGCATTTATTGTTCAGTTCAATAAATTTTTCTCCTCCAGCCTCACTGATGGCCGCAACGGTGTTTTCATCCACTGACCGCTCCTCGTAAAGTCTTTCCAAGAATGAGGACTTCAGGTCAATATAGAACCTCTCTTTTACCGCGTGTTGTGCCACGGCTGGTTTGTAGACTTCGAAGTGCACCGTTTCTTTGACGATGTCTCTTGCTCCCCCAATAAGCTCCAGATATATGATGCCATTAGTGTGTTTGCTGCCTACCCTGGCATCCGTGTGCTCGGGGTCCAGAATGTAAATCTCGTTTTGTTGTGTAAAAAGGCTCGTGTGGGATATGACCCCGCTTCCGGCAGGGACGATGACCTGGTCCACCTTCTGCTCAGGCTGGACAAAATAGAGATCTTCACGGGGAATCCTTTTCAGCACGGCAGCTTTTAGATAATGGGGTGTCAAGACCCTCGGATTGGGAAGATGGACAAATGGCATCACAGGCACAGCCAGAATGCCCCCCTCCAGCACTTTGGTTCCCTTGGGTACAATGATGGTGCGGTTTGAGATCAGGTTAATGAGTTCCTCTGCAGAATACTTGAGTTCAGGGTTTCTCAAATAGATTTTGCCCACCTCAAGTCCAGGTGTCATCAACTGGTCAATGGTAAGGCCTGCGGAATATTCAGGTATGTAGAACCATAACCTGGCTTCATAGGAGATCCTTTTCTCATTCAGTTCAAATTGGCCCAGTTTTTCCTGGTTAATGCCCAGCCTGGCCTTTGTGCTGTGCAGGTCAGTCGTGAGGCAGTCCTGGTTGCGCAAGAAATACTGCATCTGTTCCTCATCAAGGTCTGCCGAAATCAGCGCAAGAACCTCAGAGTCATCAGCGCTAATGATCTTTTCTATCTTGCAATCAGGGCTTTCGTTTAGGGACACAGCCAAACCTCTGTTATTGGTTATACGTTAATCGTTTAGGGGTTGCGCCGCTCGTTTCGTATGACGTTAGTCGGCCTCGGGCTCGTAGAGCTTTCCGAGCCGTAGGCTCTACAAGCCGGAGGCCTACGCTAGGTGGCGATCAGTTTGAGCTGATCAGGGATCAAGTACCACCGAAGGCGGCCCGAGTGTGTGGGCAGTTCGTCAACGTCAATTCGGCAGCACCCACCCATCTCAAACTGCACTGCTGCCTTAGCGCCCTGTGTGAGCAAGAAGGATGCCACCTCAGCCACCGATGGGAGGTGTCCTGCAATGAGCACACGCTTCGCACCTGAAAGCTCGGACAATGCCTGAATCGTCTCTTCAGGCGGTGTCATGGCTTTAACCTTTGGTGTTTCGACGATTTTTTCCAAAGGAAATCCCACTTCTTGTGCCACAATGGCTGCTGTCTGCCTGGAGCGCTTCTTGGGACTTGACAAAATCGCATCAAAGGCCACGCCCATCTTTTTAAGGGCCTGGCCACTGGCATGAATCCTTGCTTCCCCCTCAGGGTTTAGCCCTTCCTCTGGGTCCTGGTCCTTTGGCAGGGCAGGGCCGTGTTGCATGAGATAGATTTCCATGTGATCACCTCCTGTTGTTTAGACACTCTTTACTCCCCGATAATCTTGACCAGCGCCCTCTTTTTCCTTCGACCATCAAACTCGCCATAGAAAATCTCTTCCCAGGTCCCGAAGTCCAGTTTTCCGTCTGTGACCGCTACGACAACCTCCCGGCCCATGATCTGTCTTTTCATGTGGGCGTCTGCATTGTCTTCACCCACATTATGCCTGTACTGTGAGACAGGCTCATGGGGGGCCAATTTCTCCAACCACACATCATAGTCGTGGTGTAGTCCGGATTCGTCATCGTTTATGAACACGGAAGCCGTTATGTGCATGGCGTTTACTAGCACAAGGCCCTCTCTGATGCCACTTTCTCTGAGGCATTCCTCAACCTGCGGGGTGATGTTGACAAAGGCTCGTCTTGTTGGCACGTTGAACCAAAGCTCTTTTCGATAATTTTTCATCTCCTTCCTCTCCTCTAACTCCTTTGTGAATCAAACGGATCTGGCAAGGGACATGCCCTTTGGCCTTATAACAGAAATCACGTCGTTCTTGCAACATCTTGACGAGTTTGCCACGGTAACGTCAAAGTGGTATTTCTGACGAAACATTCAAAAAAGATAATAGATGTGCTATGAGAAAAAGGTAGGGTTATGAAAACAGGAATACGCCTGATTTTATGCATCATAGGAATGGTTTTCTGTGCCGCTGTGTTGGGCCTTCATCCGGAATCCCTCCAGGCGGCAGGAGGCAAGGACAATGAGCTTGCCTGGCTCGGGGTTTCCGTGGGGAAGGTCGAAGCCAAGGATGAAAGGAAGTTTGATCTGCGTCCCGGCAAAGGCGTGCTGGTCACGGCAGTGGCAGACGATTCGCCTGCCGATAAGGTGGACTTGGAAGCAGGAGACATTATTCTTTCGTTGGACGGAGCAGAAATAGAGAGTCCCGGACATTTCCATAGGATGATCCGGAGGAAAAACCCTGATGACGCCATTCTGCTGGAGGTCATTCATGATGGCAAGAAGAAAAGGTTAAAAGTCGCATTAGGGGCCCATGACGGAGACGAAGATCCTTTTGAGTTTTTCAGGCGATGGCCACGAATGTTCTGGTCTGTGTGGGACGATAGACCTTACATGGGGGTTTCTTTACAGGATTTGAATGAAGACCTGGCCGGATATTTCGGGGTGGAGCCTGGTGAAGGCGTGCTGATTAGTGACGTGGAGGAAGGGAGTCCGGCAAAGGAAGCAGGTCTGAAGTCGGGAGACATCTTGACGAGGATAGAAGCTGAGAAAGTGGGGTCCTCAGATGATGTGCGGGACATTTTGGGGGATTACGCGCCCGGGGACGAAATTGAAGTGACGATCATTCGCTCTAAAAAGAACAGGAAAGCCAAGGTCGTGTTGGCGCAGTCTCGTTTTCAGGAGGACTTGGACAGCTTGAAGGAGTTCTGGAAAAAACTTGAAAAACAAAGGGATGTCCTCCAACGCGAGCTGCATCGTTTGCGCGAATGGGTGGGGGTCAATGGAGGTGCATGAGCCATGAGCGCTACGGTTGTATATTGTGATAGCCTGGAAGTCTCCCTGGACGTCGGACCCGACATTGTGGACATCACTGACCGGCTCGCTTCAATGGCCCGGAGGGCCGGCATAGAAAATGGCACTCTACATGCCTCTGTTATTGGCTCAACAGGGTCACTCACAACGATTGAGTATGAACCTGGTGTTGTTGAAGATCTGAAAAGGGCTATCACTCGACTCGCGCCTCAGGGCATGGAGTATGAGCATGAAAAGGCGTGGCATGATGGCAATGGTCACAGCCACGTGCAGGCGGCCTTGCTGGGGCCTTCGCTTGTAATTCCAGTGCGCAAGGGCGCATTGGCCCTTGGAACGTGGCAGCAGGTTGTGGTCATCAACCACGACAACCGCCCACGCCGGAGGTCGATAGAGGTCACAGTGATTGGCATGTAGCTTGCAGACTTATCATCTGATTCATCGACAGGGCGCCCTTCCCCTCTTGGGACTGTGTGAGGCGAGAGACCGCACGGGCAGAGGAAACGGGATCTTTGTTTTCGGATTGTTAGATGCCTTCTCCAAAGCATAAAGTGGATCCGGCCGTGCCTTTGAGGAACCAACCTACTGAGATAATTCAGGGGGCGTCAATCTCTACCCGAAAGGTTCAAACCCTTGCCAATATCCTTCGTCTCCTTGAAAAGGAGAAGGCCATATCAGTATGGTTAGACTCGGGCAAGGATCGGAACCCGGAACTATTTGCTATCCTGGCAGATGAACTCTCCGATTCTGAGAGGAAAGCCCTGACGCAGGTTACCGACGTCGTTGTTCACACCAGGGAAAATCTGGCAAAAAGGGTTGCGGAGCTTGAGAAAGAAAACAAGCACCTGAGGTCTTTGAGCCTCACGGACGGACTCACTGGCCTTTACAATTATCGTTTTTTTGCCAAACAGCTTGAGGTTGAGATGGCTCGAACCAGACGGACGGGCCAGCCTTGCTCGCTCATGATGACAGACTTGGATGACTTTAAGCTCTTGAACGATACTCTGGGCCATGATGAGGGAAACAAATACCTGGTGAAGGTATCGGAAGTAATAGGCGAAAAGCTGAGGCCGACGGATATCCTGTGCCGATATGGAGGCGATGAATTCGCGGTGATTATGCCGGCTACCACCTTGTTTGACGCCCTGCGTATCGCTCAAAGGCTGAGGGAGTCGGTTGTCATGATACCGCCAAAGCTGGACAACCCCTTTTCTGTCAGTATAGGACTGGCAGAGTATGATCCATCTTGCGGACAAGAAATGAGTGTTTTTGTTAACATGACCGACACGGCGCTTTACAGGGCCAAGAAAGGCGGCAAGAACAGGGTTTGTTACGAAGGAAAGCTCCCGGAAATCGGCAAAGTGGCGCCTGTGACTCAGGACGAGAGAGCCATTCTCCTTAGGAGGGATGACAAGAAGGGACGATAAACATCAAATTCAACTCAGAAAGGTCGAGTATTGCCAATGCAGTCAAAAGAGCCTGTTATCACCTCTATTGCAAGCGGAAAAGGAGGTGTGGGAAAAACATTCATTACTGCCAACCTCGCAGCTTGCCTTGTGAGGGAGGGAAGAAAAGTCCTTGTGGTGGACTGTGATTTGGGCCTTGCCAATATGGATATCCTCCTGGGGATCACTCCTATGTTTACACTGCAAGATGTGGTTTTCGGAGACCAGACTATTCAAGATGTGATCACTTCCACCAAGGCGGGGTTTGACCTGCTTCCAGCCAGTTCCGGCGTGAAGGAGATGGGCCAACTGCTTTACGAGAAGATCCAGATGATAAAGAGCGCTCTTGGCTCCATTTTTCCAAATTATGATGAGGTCCTTCTGGATACTGGCGCAGGGATCTCGGAGGTCGTGCTTCAGTTCAATTTATTTGCCCCCAGGAATATCATTGTGCTGAACAGAGAGCCGACCAGTTTGACAGATGCCTATGCAGTCATCAAGGTCATGCACCAGCGGTTTGACAGGACATCCTTTGGGATCATTGTCAATTCAGCAAGGGACGAAAAGGAAGCGGATCGGCTTTTCGGCCATGTTGATACGGTCTGCAGGGACTTCCTGGGCATTTCCTTGCACTATCTCGGCCACATTGTCAGCGACGAGGCAATCCCCAGGTCTATTGTGAACCAAAAGGTCTTGGTACAGACCCATCCGAACTCCAGGGTTGGAATGAATTGCTTCAACATTGCCAGAGCCGCTTCCAACTGGAAGCCGCAAGCCATGGCCACAGAGGGGCCTTCGGCTAAATAGTCCCAATGCCGGAAGAATAAAGGAGGATGGTATGGAACTGTGCTTTGCTTTTAGCACTGATGATGGGGAGAACATGATCAAGGAGCACGCGGGCCAGGCCAAGTTCTTTGACGTCTACACATTTGTCGACGGGGAAGCCACGTTTCTGGAAAGAAGGGACAATTCGAAGTGCAAGGGCGATGAGACCATGAGGCACGGTGATCCGAAAAAGGCAAAGGCGACCATGGAGGCGTTGAAAAATATAGATGTATTGGTAGCCAGGATGTATGGCCCGAATCTGCCAAGGCTGTTGAAGAAGTTCCTCTGTGTCGTTATTAGGACCAACAAGATCACTGATGCGATTGAAATCGTGAAAAAAAACATGGGAAAGATTCAGGATGAATACCAAAAGGGCGAATCACGAAAGCACTTGGTTTTAACGGCATAGAAGGCGACGCAAGGATCTTTGCCTGAGTCACTTATGCGTGCATTACTCTTTTCTTCACGACTGACTGTTTTGCTTCTGGCCCTCACTTTCCTTATGGTGGCGTCTCCGTCTTCTGCCTTCCCTGCCCAGGAAGGCGTTTATCTTGTCTTTGATAATTTTTTCCCTCCAGAATCCCTAACCCTGTGCGGTGAACCAATGCCCCTTGAAAACGGCCGCGTTTGGGAAATGCTTGACCGGGAATTTACCATAACTGTCTGGGACCGAGCCCAAGTGTTCATGTGGCTTAAGCGGTCAGGACGTTATTTCCCATACGTGGAAAGGAGGCTGGCTGAGGAGGGCATGCCTGACGACCTGAAGTACCTTGCGGTGGCTGAGAGTTCTCTTCTCACGCATGCCCGATCCAGCGACGGCGCCAGGGGACCATGGCAGTTAATGACCCGTACTGCCCGATCCAATGGCATTCGCAAGGACCACACAATGGACGAACGGCTGGACTTCGAGCAGGCCACTGAGGTGGCCGTTAAGTACCTTAAGCGTCTGAAGGATAAGTTCGGCGCCTGGACACTGGCGTTAGCCGCATACAATTGCGGAGAAGGAGCTCTGAAAAGAGAAATGAAGAAGCAGGGAGTCACTGACTACTACAGGCTCAACCTGCCCCTTGAGACCGAGCGATTCATCTTCCGCATTGCGGCCATCAAGATTGTTATGGACAATCCGATGCGCTATGGATACAGCCTGCCAAAGGAAGAGATCTACAGACCTATCGAGTGCGATACCGTGTCGGTCAACATCCGGGTTCCTCTCCACGTAACGGATGTTGCCCAAGCCCTTGGCACGGACTTTAAAGTTCTCAGAGAACTCAATCACCAGATTCGCGGCTATTATCTACCCACCGGCTCTTACACAATTAAGGTTCCGTCCGGGCAGGGTTCCAAGATGGCCGATGTGCTGAATGATCTCACCAAAGTCGCTTCCCGTCGCATGCAAGATGATTCCTATTACGTGGTTCGGAGGGGCGACACCTTGAACCATATTGCCAGCCGAAAAAAGGTCACTGTGGCGAAGCTGAAAAAACTCAACAGCATCCAAGGTTCTCTGATCATGGTGGGGCAAAGGCTCCGGCTGAGGCCTTAGCTTGTTTCCATCCAGAAATGGCCCTTTTCTCCGCCTCCGGCGGATCAATCTGCGGGATCGCTTGTGCGGCGACTAACTGGACTTTTGCGTGGCGCGGCGGTTCAGGGACTTGGATTTTGGATTTTCGATTGCCGATTTTCGAAAGGAACATGAGTTGCTGCAAATTGTCGGTCAACATGATGAGATTTCTAACGGGATGAACAGGATTAACAAGATGTCAATCATGTAACTCAGTGTAATTTAACCTCTCTTCGGAATATTCAGGGTATAGTTCTTTGATACATTCGGGACAAAGACCATGCGAAAACTTGGTGTCAGTACTGAAATCGGGTCCTTACTCCAGGAGCCCGTGAACTGCTGCCAGCAGTTCTTCTCGTTCGAATGGTTTGATCAATGTCACCTGCGCACCGAGTTTTTTGGCCAGATCAAGGTATTGATTCGGTTCTAATCGACCCCCTGCGGAGATGGCTATGATCTTCACTTCTGGGAAATCCCGACGCAACTCCATGATGGTCTCAAGGCCTTCCTTTTCCGGCATGATGATATCCGTGATTATCAGCTCAGCCCCCCTCTCTCGGAAGAGCCGCATGCCAGGCTTGCCATCAGCGGCCTCTATCACCTCATATCCCTCACGCTGCAAGACCTGCTGAAGCATTGCCCGTATTTGATCATCATCGTCTATGACAAGAATGCGAGACATTATTGCTGTTTCCTCTTTTTTGGATAGTACGAGTTTGATGCCTTTTTCATTTGTTTTGAGCAAGGTTTTTTAACATATCTTTAACTTCTTTAAGCTCCCTTGCCATTTCATCATGTTGGTCATGAACCTTCAAGAATGCTTTCATCATTTGATCGTGCTGTTTGTCGACCCTTGAGAAAGCTTCCACTATCGCTTCGGTGCCCGTGTCATGATGCATGTCTTCTCTCCTTTCGCCAAACCTAGCTCACTGCCTCCAGCATTTCAGTCTCTCCATGACTCAGCAATCGGTCTGTGTCGAGCAGAATTCTTACCCCATTTTCAGTCTTGGCCATGCCAAGGATCACTTCTGTGTCCACGTCGGCTCCAAACGATGGAGTCTTTTCAATATCTTCGCCTGTGAGGTTCAGAACCTCGGTGACCGAGTCGACCACCATACCAAC
>Ga0209986_10001193_pt1 | contig 25244 bp, 35 predicted proteins | sample BlataG_FD_183168 | JGI IMG/M metagenome (GOLD analysis project Ga0209986, IMG submission 183168) | Deep subsurface microbial communities from Black Sea to uncover new lineages of life (NeLLi) - Black_00105 metaG (SPAdes) (version 2) | ecosystem: Environmental > Aquatic > Marine > Oceanic >... | reverse complement strand
TAACTAAAACATTCAAATTCTTTATTTTTTCTATATATTTCAGCAAGTCATCACAAGTATATTTTTCTTTTAACTTTTTTATAAAATTTATAACATCTTGCGAATATACTATATTATTAAGTATACTAGAAGAGCTAAATTTAATTTCATTTGTGAATTTTATTTCTCCATTAATACTTTTAATCGCATCAACTTCTTTTTGAAATCCATTATTTTCAGCATCTTTATATTCAATATCTTTAACAAAAAAATCTGGTTTTAATATTTTTATTGTTTCTACAGCACTATTCCACTTGTTGATAGATACAAAATCAACGCATTCTAAAGATGCTACGGCTTCCGCTCTTAATTTTTCATTAAAAAAAGGCCTATTATATCCTTTATTAACAAATCTATCTGGAGTTATGGTTACAACTAATATGTCTCCATATTCTTTTGCTTCCTGCAAATGTTTGATATGACCAATGTGCAATAAGTCAAAACACCCATGACATAAAACAAGCTTTTTTTTTAATTCATGTTTTTTATCTATAGTGTCCGTCAATTTTTCAAAAGATAGTAGTTTACCCATACCACCACCGCATTTGAGATTTTTTCTGTTCATCTGGCAAGTTTCGAGATTTCCCATCTCCTAAAATTATACTAACATTATTGCAATTACGGATAAGCAACTCTTGCCCTCTTGACTCAAGTGATGATGACTGGTCTGTCCCCCACATAGTTCTATCTAATGTTATGTGCCGTTCTACTGCCGTTGCGCCCATAACTACAGCTAAAACAGATGATAAAATACCAGCTTCATGTCCGCTATATCCAATATTGCATTTATATCGGTCTTTTAATGTTTTTACCATTTTTATATTACAATATTTAAGCAGACAAGGATATATACCAACAGCATGCATAAGTGTAAATGGACAATTATAACGTTTAAAAATATCAACAGCTTCATCTATATCTTTAAAAGTGCTCATGCCTGTTGATATAAATGTATGTTTTTTTTCTGCAGCAACTTTCTCTAAAATAGGAATATATGTCAACATGGGAGATGCAATTTTGTTATATTCTAAATCATATTTTTGTAAAAATTCAAAACTCGGAAGATCCCATGCAGAGGCAAACCAATCCATTCCAATTTTTTTACAATATCTATCTATTTCATCATATTCTTCTTTTCCAAATTCAATTTTCTTCCTGTATTCCAAATATGTAATATATCCCCATGGTGTATCACGCATTTGATCTCTAAGTAATTTAGATGTACTAATTTCAGGACATCGCTTTTGAAATTTTACAGCATTAAAACCGTTATTTTTTGCCATTTTTATGAGTTTTTTCGCTATATCTATATTACCATTATGATTCAATCCAATTTCCGCGATAAAAAATAATTTATTTTGCAATGATATCCTCCAACCTTTTCCGTTTAAATATTTCTAATTTCGAATCAGGAGTAACATTAATAATTTCTCTCCCATCACTTTCATATGTATTTTTACATACTTCATATGATGCGAATACTTTCCACCAAATACCACGAGGGCCACTCCCAACAATATTCTTTATTTCATCAAAATGATGTTTACCATCAAAATCACAATCACATCCAACAAGATATACTTTTTTGAAACCTAGGTAAAAACAAGCCTGAAGGCAAATATCAATCACCACATTGTCGCCATTAAATGCACCTATTGATATATCTTTAGAGAAACGTTTATGCACCCACATTGAACCGATATCTTTTATTTCAAAACAGTTTTTTCTATTTGGCAGTCCAAAATCATTAACAATTTCGCTTGATATAAATATTATAGTATCAAGATCAAGATTTAAAATATCTTTACCATAACGTTTCCATGCAGTTGTATCAGATACAGCATAATATTGACAATTAATATTAAATTTATCATATCCACGGTAAAGACCACTTACTCCAAAACAAGTTTCATCTTTTAATAAACTAAGATTTGTTTTATTTAACGATGGCCCCGTTCCAATGATAAAACATCGCTCTCCTTTATGAATATCTTTTAAATCAGCTACGTTCATTTTTTCACTTCTTTATTACTTAATATCCAATTAATGTTTTTGTTGTAAGTACGCCTTTGAGAGACTTTATCTTTTTGTTTATGATTTGTTCCAAACTGTTAGTATCCTCTGCAACAATTTTGACTATCAGATCCCAGTTACTAAAAAGAGGCCATACCTCATCGATCTCTTTTGCCCTTAATAATGCATTATAGACAAGGTGTTCATCATTTGCTGTTGTGTTAAGAAGAACATATGCAATCATGATTTTTCATCCTTATTGACTTTCATTTTTTTAACTCACCACTAATTCCTCTGCCCTGAACTCTTTATCTTTTATAATTTTTTTGTACCAATAAAAACTATCCTTAGGAATCCTTGTTTGAGTTGGATAATTGACATATAATAATCCAAATCGTTTGGAATATCCAAGAAGCCATTCAAAATTATCCATCAAACTCCAATAGAAATACCCCTTCAGATTAACACCGGCTTTTACCGCCTGGTTGCAGTAAAAAAGATGCCCCCGCATATATTTAATCCTGCGTTCATCATGTATTTTACCATCATGCCCCTGTGTATCAGGACATGCGCAACCGTTCTCAGTAATATACATCTCAGGGTTATCATATTTCTTCTTTAAATCATCCAGAAGACATTGAAGACCAAATGGTTTAATCTCAACACCCATCTCATCCCTATCAAAATCACCTGGAACAGTTTCAGCATAGGCAGGCGGTTTATATTTGTTATATTTTACATGCAGAGCAGCATAATAATTGATGCCAAGGAAATCACCAGGAGATTTAACTGTCTCTTTTTCATCCTTGGAAAAATACAGCAGATTCTTTTTGAAACCACACAATTTATTGATCCTTTTAGGAAAACATCCGTTAAAAATAGGTTCAAGCCAAACGCCGTTCTGCCTTTTATCGATATTTTCAACAGCCCTTGCATCCTTTACATCCTCATAGACATTCGGAAACACAGGCATAAGGTTCAAAGAAATACCGATCTTTCCATCATGGTCATCATGAAAAACGTCAACCGCTTTCCCATGAGAAAGCAATACATTCCTTACTGCCTCAGGATAATTATTATGGCCCCAGAAATTAGGAAGAAAAACAGCAGGCTCATTAAAAGTTATCCAGTATTTGACATCAGGGAGGGCATTGAACATCGTTTCCGCATACATCTTGAAATAATCCATGCTTTTCGGATTCCCCCATCCGCCGATTTCATCAAGCCATTTCGGGAGATCCCAATGATAGAGGGTTACAAAGGGCTCTATTCCCGCTTCTTTTAGTTTTTCTACAAGATTCTGGTAAAACTTTATGCCTTTCAGGTTTGTACAAGCCTCTTTTTTTGTACATATTCTAGACCAGCTGATGCTGAAACGATAAGCCTGCAAACCCATCTCTTTCATAATTTCAACATCATGTTTCCATTTATGGTAATGATCACATGCGACATCGCCCGTATGACCATCTACAACGTCGAAATGGGTCTTCCCATGGGATATGTCGTCCCATATGCTTGGGCACTTACCATCCTCATTCCATGCTCCTTCTATTTGATATGCGGAAGTAGCGGCTCCAAATAGAAAATTATTTAACATCTCTCTTCAACTCCTTTTCTTTTTCAACAATGTCATAATGTCATAAGCCATTGCTATTAATAATTTTCTCTATTTTTATCAAAAGGTTTTTCTATATAAAAAAACATATCAATTAACCATGACTGAAGTGTCTCTGGATAAAAATCATGTCAAACGGCTCGTTGAAAAAATTGAAAACTCGAATGGCACAAAACTCAAGGATTTCTCCGTCAAAGAAGTCCTCCTTATCCTAAATGATGATTTAAAAAATACAGTTCATGAAATAAATATGAAAGTCGGTAAACTCAGCGGATATATAGGAGATCACGATATTGCCATCCAAAAAATCTCTGACAACTTAAAATATGTGACAGAGGAACTCCCTGAAAAAGGATGGTGCGGAAAAGTAGAAAACGCATTGTTCCCCCCGAAACAGCTCACTCTTTCCTCTATGGTATTGACCTTATGGCATGACCGCCGGTGGATGAAATATATCGCCACGGCACTTGTCGCCATCGTAAGCATAGAGGTAATCAATATATTTATATAATGGAAGTATTTTGATGGCAGAAGAAATTAACATTCCAAAAGTAGTTTTACTTTTACTGGGTCTTGGAGTTGCAAGCTATAGTCTTTGGTACATATTCGCAACATTAAGAAGTGAAATGAGCAAAGAACTACACGTCCATGAATTTTACAGGAATAATTAGATTCTAGGCTTTTAGAGAGACACTATTTCAATGCATGAATTTTTACTCTAGCTGTTTCCCCGCTATTACAAATAAGATACAATCTTTTAATAGCACCCCGTCTATGCAAATCAAAATTCTGGCTCTCACCAGGAACAATAGGGGCTTCAGGCACCTTCCATTCATTCACAGCAACAAAAACATCATTCGGACCCCTGTTAGCAACACCACAGCTCGTCCACTCCAAAGAATTACCCTCATTCTTTTCATCATACAGCAGATACACGGCGTCAGTAATATCAAGATACTCATCCGTTATCTCACCCAAAGGCACCTGGCTCTTCATCTCATCCCTGATATCAGTCAAGATTTTCTTCACTGCTTTCCCCTCTTGTGTCACAACAGGAAAAGGCTTAAGCATCAACGGCTGAACCAAAGTCGGCGACTGCACCTTCTCAGGAATAGCATAAAAATCTCCATCACAGATCACTTCAAGCAAAATCTCCATTTCAGAATCATTCCGAGCGACAACTTCCAATCCCCGCTTCACAACATACGGCGGATCATATACATCCCCAACTATGCTTTCAATGTTTTCTTCAATAAGTTCGCCGTCGATATACCACGACCACACCACCCCTGGATATTGGTTAGAGATGAGCTTTGATAAAAACCCGACATGCTCAGCAGGCATCTCTCCATAAAAAATACGCCCCTCGCTATGGGGGGCAAGAGTAGCTGACTGCGTCGTGGAAAACAATTCTGAAAAAGGACTTGGTATCATTTTTTCTTGATCACCACCACTGCTACTATAGCTACTATCCCGATTACAATCACTCCCAGCTTAACCAATTCCATATTAATCCCATTCTGAAAAAAATCTTTCGGATCCATTCTTAAAGGCATACCTTCACAAAAGATAATAACCTGATAAATACTAAAACTTTTCTATTGATAATGTTTAAATACATCTCAAACGATGTAAATTTGGTGAATAGTTGCCAAGATTAGACGTATTTCCTGCAGATGTTTCTGGAATAGTTGTTAATATCTCAGGACAGCCAGTTCAGATTAGCGGCCAGCACGTATTCGTCGGATCAGGTGTATTCCTTGCAAGTGGTCAGGGAGGAGGTACACCAGCTGTTATGAGTGGCCAGAATGTAATTGTTGAATCCGGCCTAGGTGTCCTTATCTCTGGTCAGCATGTTTATGTTGAAAGCGGTCTTCATGTTGTCACTGTTGTTAGTGTTGATGTTTCCGGTGCAGAGTTCACTGCTGAAATCAGTGGAAAACCTGTAACTATTTCAGGAGACCATGTTTATGTGGAATCGGGCGTATTCCTTGCCTCGGGCCAAGGTGGTACACCTGAGATAATGAGCGGCCAGAGTGTTATCGTTGAATCTGGTCTAGGTGTTTTAATCAGCGGTCAGCACGTGTTTGTGGAATCAGGCGTTCATGTTGTTGCTACGGTTTCTGTTGAATCCGGCCTAGGTGTCCTTATCTCTGGTCAGCATGTTTATGTTGAAAGCGGCGTATTCCTCGCAAGTGGTCAAGGTGGGGGTACGCCAGCTGTTATGTCAGGCCAGAGCGTTATCGTTGAATCCGGTTTACATGTCCAGATTTCAGGCCAGCACGTCTATGTAGAATCTGGAGTACATATTGTTGGAACATTTACTGCTGCAGTATCAGGTAAACCTGTTACAATCTCAGGCGACCACGTATTCATTGAAAGTGGGGCTCATGTTGTTATTTCATCAGGATTATTTGTTGCAGGCGCAGGAAGCACTCCAGCAGCTATGAGTGGAACATATGATGCTACTGCTACAGAAATTAAAACAGGTCTCCTTAGGCATCTCACGGCAGGCTCTGGAGGAGAAGTACTGCATAGTGGAAATATTCTTGCAACGGAGCTAAAAGCCCTTACTGCCAATACTTGCGATATCTATATCGGTGGCGTCAATGACAGACCATACAGCGGGTTTGGATATCCCCTGAGTCCCGGTGAGATTAAAGACATTGGAATAAATACTTTTGAGTCCATATACCTGTTTCCAGCATGTAGCGGAGATATAGTCGGTTGGATGGGTGTTGTCTAATGGTTTGGGATGAATTGAGGGGTATACCCGCTCCGCCAAAATTAGGTGGAAACTATAGAATCAATGTAGAGACGCTTACAGGAGATAAAACCCTAGTTCCTGGTGTCGATCCAATTTACCAATATTTAGATGAGGGTGGTGCAGATAGAATAATCACTCTCGATTCGGCAACTGCAACAATTGGGGATAGATTTATCATCAAACATGATGGAACTGGACTCGACGCACATGTATTAACTATAAAGGAAAATGGGACAACTATAGATAAAATTTGGGCACGGGTTTACAAGGAATTTATTTTCGATGGAACAAGCTGGATAGGTGCAAACACAGGAACCGTATCAGATGTAACTTGTGGTATTGTAATTGGAAAAAATGCTAGGGGTGAGAACGCAGGCGTTGCAATCGCCCATTATGCGGATGCCCATAATGAGGGCGTTGCTGTTGGAACCAGTGGACTTGGTTATGATAATGGCGTAGCAGTAGGTTTTCAAGCACAGGGGCATACAAATGGAGTAGCATGCGGCTATCAGGCGTTGGGACATACATATAGTGTTGCCGTTGGCTACCAGGCCGATGGATTAAATTATGGGACCGCCGTAGGCTATAAAGCAGATACCGGTGACCAATATTACGCTATTGCCCTGGGATATCTGTCGAAATGCACCAGATATGCTGAACTTGCGATAAACATAGATGGAGAAACCGATCAGGAGAACCAGATGATGTTGGCTGGTTGGGCAGGAGAAACAGCAAATGATACACCCGTTGAAATAAACTGCGGAGGTGCAGCCAATCAGCGGTTTACGATACGCCCTCAATCTGCTTTGACATTCAAGATACTTGTTGCAGCCCGTGATGATACAGCAGACCATTGTGCGGATTATATGTTTGAAGGATTAATTAAAAGAGATGGAGCGGGCAATACAGTGTTAAGTACGGTTACTAAGACAGTGAAATATGAGGGTGATGCCACCTGGGACTGCAATGTCACCGCAGATGATGCAAATGAGGCTTTAATCATCACGGTCACAGGTGATGCAGATAACACCGTGCAATGGGCCGCTCGTCTAGATGGCGTGGAAACTCATTTTTAGGGAGATAAAAAATGGCAAAAATAGCTGGTATTCCAAAAATAAATGTTGGTGGCCGCTATGGCATCAACATCGAAACACTTAGTGGCAACAAGACACTTGTTCCGAATAAAGATTATATCTACCAATATCTTGACGAAGGTGAGGCGGACCGAGATATTACCCTTACAACAAATGCAAAATCAGGAGACCGTTTTGTCATCAAACATAATGGGGCGGGGGACGATAATCATTACCTTGGAATATATCAAAATGGAACAGAGATGGATAAGATTTATGCAGGGGTTATAAAAACTTTTATTTTTGATGCAACGACAAAAAATTGGGAAGGCGACCTTGGGACTCGTGCAGCGACTCTGCCCGGTATTGGAATTGGGGAAGAAGCAAATCCTCAGGAAGCGGGAGTGGCCATTGGATATCAGACTATTGGTCGAAAGGATGGAATAGCTATTGGAATTGGAGCGAAAGGAAATGAAGTTGACACGAGCTATGGGCTAGCTGTTGGCTGTAGTGGTTATGGTGCTAATAGGGGGGTTGCTTTTGGTTACCATGCGATAGCAAATAATCGGGGAATTGGTGTTGGCTATCAGGCAGATGGCGCACTTTATGGTTCAGCATGTGGCTATCAGGCAGATACAAATGAAAATTTGTTTAGCATAGCGTTGGGTTATCGTTCTGAATGCATCCGGCATACTGAACTTGCAATGAATATTGACGCTGAGACAGACCAGGAGAACAATATGATGGTTTGTGGCTGGACGGGGGAGACAACAACCAATGCATCATCGGAGATTTTTTGTGGTGGTGCCACTAGCGGCAAGTGCTTTACGATACGACCGCAGTCCAAGCTATCGTTTGAACTTATGGTGAACGCCAGGGATAATGTTTCAAATACATGCGGAGTATACATGTTCGAAGGAGCAATAAAACGAGACGGGGCGAACAACACCACTCTTGTCACCTGCTCCTCCATGTATGTCCATGAAGAGAATACAGATTGGGGTTGCGTTGTATCTGCTGATGATGTGAACGAATGTTTGAAAATAGTTGTAAGAGGAACTAGCGGGAATCCGACTCAGTGGGTTGGCCGTATTGATGGGGTGGAAACCCATTTTTAATTGGAGCTATAGATGATTAGAGGTATGAGGCGAATAGAGATAGGTGGCCTATACGGCATCAACATTGAAATATTGTCAGGAAACAAAACACTGATGCCTCGTAAAAACAAGATATACCAATATTTTGATGAGGGGGGGGCGAATAGAGTCATTTCACTTAGCACAGTGGGGGCTATTCGAGGTAGCCTATTTATTGTCAAGCATAATGGAGATGGGAATGATACGCATTATCTTGATATACAGGAGAATGGAACAAGTATAGATAAGATTTATGCACGAGGTATTAAAGAATTTATTTTCGATGGGACAAATTGGATAGGAGTGAGTGTTGGGGTGGTAGATGTTGGGCCGATTGGAATTGGCTGGTGGGCAGCTCCTTATGATGGCGGTATAGCCATCGGGCAAGGAGCTAGGGGTCATACGGAAGGAATAGCCATCGGAATAATCACTAACGGATATACTTATGGTGTTGGTGTCGGATATGATTGTGACGGCTATACTTATGGCGTAGCTTTAGGTCATAGTGCGGATGCCCATGATAAGGGCGTTGCTGTTGGATATGCTGCTATAGCCGATAGCGAGGGAACCGCTCTTTCATACTATTCAGATACTAACGCTAATAGATATAGCATTACTTTAGGGCATTACGCGAAATGCACCAGATATGCTGAACTTGCGATAAACATAGATGAAGAAACCGATCAGGAGAACCAGATGATGATAGGCAGCTGGACTCGAGAAACAATAGATAATACGCCAGCGTCAATGTGGTGTGGTACGTCACCCAAAAGGTTTACCATACGTGCTTCATCTGCTCTAAGTTTTAAGATAATGGTAACCGCCCGGGATAATACGACAGGAGATTGCGCTGCCTATTTATTCAAAGGAATTATCAAGAGAGATGCATCAAACAATACGACACTCGTCGACAGCAACAAAACAGTACTGCATGAAGACGATGCAACCTGGGATTGCGATGTTAATGCAGATGATACAAATGAGGCATTACGACTAACAGTTACAGGCGATGCAGATAATGTTGTTCAATGGGCAGCACGAGTCGATGGCGTGGAAACACACTTCTAATACCAATAGATTTTTAAACAAAAAAATAATAATAAGTTTTATGGAAACTGTAGACGAACTACGGAAAAAAGTCTGCGATCTCGTTATGGAAAAGGCAAAACTCATCGACCAACTACAAGTTCTTGATGCAGAACGAAATAAACTCATTGCTCAACTTCAGCCTTTTGACGTTTCAATCAGGGAAGCCATTGAACAGATTAAATATTTACAGCAGCCAAAAATATCTGGCACTTTTGATACCAGTATAAAGAAACCAAATGTCACTATAATAGGTGAGAATGGAAAAAGTTAGAGGTAGGGAAGAGAACGTGGTGAAAGTGCCAATGGATTCTTAAAATTTAACGCTCTTCTTCCCATATGTGTTTTTATTTTTTGTGTTTTTCAATCAGCTCGTCGAATGTAGTATCAAATTCATCATTTCTGAGTTCAGCGAGAATATCAAGCGTGACTTTAAGACATTCCTTTACTTGGGCAATATCAATTTCCTTAAGCCCTGCTTCCCGACTTGTGATCTCTTCGGCCAGCCAGTTCTCGTTAATCGAGCCATCTTGATTCAACTTATCTGTCATGTTTCACCTCCTTTTCTTTTTCATGGTTATTCGGTCTCCTGCAATGTAATTTTATTTTCATCATCACGCACAAAGCCCCGTTCCTCCAGCCCAAGATGCCAGCGACTTAACGTTCCATCTGAATTAATCGTAAGCAACGTTGCATCTGACACTGTTCCTCCATCTCTATCAACTACTTGTAGAAAAATGTCCTTCCCTTTTTTGTCTAGCTTCAACCTCACAACATCTTGTTGCTCTTCTTCTCCATATACTTCTAATCTCATTTCTTCACCTCCTTTTCTTTTTCATCTTCATTATGACCGTAATAATAGACAATGTCATTTAGGGCATTTGCCGTATCTATCATTTGTTGTCCCATCCGTCTTAGTCTAGCTCCCTCATCTTGCAAATTATTTATAATTTCATCTATATATTTTGATGTTATCTCTTTGTCGCTCATTCTGTTTCACCTTTTCTATGTTTTACTAATATGATTGGGGACGTAAATCCGCATTTCGGACAAACAACCTCGTTCCCATCCCGCTTCATTTGAATCCTACAAATAGGACAATTCGTTTCATTCATATCCAGCTTTTTGATTGGTTGTTTCATTCATCCCATTTCCATCTTTTTTCTTCTTCATCCCATACTTTTCTCCAATGATAGCTCATAGCACCACGGCACATAAAATAGAAAAGATATATACCAGATATTGCTACAAGAAGCCAAAACCAAAGATCAAATAGATAAAGCCACAGATGATGTTCAACATAAAATGTATCACGGGCTATCCAATCTGACCATCCTTCCTCTTTAAGAAATCCACGCAAATTATCCATTTTCTGTTCAAATACATCTCCAAGTTGCTCAGTAGATGTAGATTCATTTGCGTAGGTTTTCTCTCTCCATTCGATTACTGCATCTATCCGTTCAATAATGCCTTCAAGATGTTTATACTGATAATCCATCTGTCTATCGGGTGTTTTATCAAAATACCAAAAAGCACCATATTTCTCTTTTTCCAATCCGAGATCCTGCATTCCATCAATTGCTAGTATTAATTCTTTTTTCATTAATTCTGGTTCATCAGCATAATATGCATTTTCCATATGCCCATGTATTTCTCTCTGAAACTCATAATTAGGGCCAAGCATATTATATACGCTTGCAATTGAGAATATTGCTACTAAAACGATTATTATCGCTATCGTCTGCCTAACAAATGGTTTGAACATATCTTTTTTCTTTTTTTCATTATTCATACTTTCAACTCCTTTAAAGACATTCCGAAGCCCATAGCAAAGCATGATTATTCCAGCTACGAGCATCAAATAGAATATCTGTACCATTTTCACTCATTTTACTATTTTAAGTGATGCCCCCGTCGGACTATGAATCCGTTTCAACACCAAACTTCAGATGCTTTGGTTTTACAACCAAACAAAATCCATATTTTGTTTTCTAAGCGAACCGACACGCTTACCAACGCTGGGATTCGAACCCAGGTTTACGGTTCTTGAAACCGTAGTGATTGACCACTACACTACATGGCGAGTAGGTTTCCACCTACTATGGGTCGGTCTATAGGTTGAAAACAGCTCCACACGGGATTCTTGTTTTTCAAGCTGCTCCAGGGGCATATAGGCCTTAGACGGCCTCTTTACTTTGTTCCTTACTCATTTCTTTGAGTGATGCAATACCTGCTTCAATTTCCTTTATGATGCTTCCTTTCTCTGCGATCTTTTGTTTTTGTATTTTTGAGTATCTTGCTAACTCGTCGGTACTGTCTTTGACCGTTGTCTCCGTATCTGATTTCCAATCTTGAAATCTCTGTTTATAGTTGTCTTCTTCATCTTTAATCGCGTCATCTAGTTTCTGTTTCTGTCTATCAAAGTCAGACTCCAACAATTTGAGACTAACTTCCATACTTCGTTTTTTATCTCTGTGATCCTGCTCATATGTGCTCTCTTTATCCTTGATGCTCTGCTTGATAATGTTAATTGCTGCCTCAAGCTCATATTCTTTGTTATCAGTTTCTCTTTCAATGTTTGCTAATTTTTCTTTTTCTTTTATTTTTCTGTTATTTAATTCTTCCATAATTTTATATCTACTCTGGCTTTCTACCATTTTTTTACCTCCTTTTATTTTTCTTTTATGCTAAGCAGTTTTTCCGTAAATGATGTTACACGTTTACATTTTTTCTGCACTTCATTAAGACGTGCGATCTCTGCGGTGGCAGCCTCATTCAATTCTTTCGCATCTTCTTGTGCAGATGTAAACATCTCAATAAATGCATCTATTTTTCCAAGATGATCATCAGCTTTTTGTTCAAGAATACCAATATTGTCTTTAGGTTTTGACATCCATTATCACAATGTCATTATGACAAAATGACATAAAAAGTTTGCGGTGACAAAAAGATTTATTACCTTGTTTTGTATACTGTCATTTTATGGTAGAAGAAACAGAAGAAAAAGAAGAATTAGAAGGCGAAATTGAAGAAAAAACTACAGAAGAGACAACTGAGGAACCCACTGAAGCCTCTGAAAAAAAGGAAGAAGAGTACTGCGATCCATTGACAATGACATGCGATGAGATGCGTGACGAGGTCATTGATTTGTCCAACAAGAGAGCAGCTCTGAATACTGCTATTGCAAAACTTGATGAAATCAAAGAGATCATACCCGGTAAGGAAGTAGAGGACGCACACGGCAAGGCAACCACGGAGAGACAGAAGATAGATAAGAGAATAAACACTGTTTTTGAACGATTCACTGTCTGCACTACAAAACCACAACCGGAATTAAAGGAAAAAGTTGAAGAAGAAGGTAAAAGAAATGAGTGAAATAAAAGTTAAAGGAATAACCGAAAAAAAATTAATTGACAAATTAAATGAAGATTACGAAAAGATAATACCTAAAAGAGCAGCCTTGATATCAAAATCCGATGAAATCACGCTTCACATAAAAAAAATTGATGAAGAGAAATATCAGTTGAGATATGCTGAGTATTTGTACGATACCCCGTCAAATAGGGAGATAATGAATGGTTCAAAAGAGATGATGGAGAACGTTGGGGAATCTATGTCTGAAGTTAGTATGAAGCCGTGGAAAGAAGAAAAAAAAGGTATGGTTGGCGTTGGTATGGAAATGGTTGACACTTATGAAAATCTCAGGGGATATATGGCAGGTGAATTTCTGGTGGGTAGTTTCTTGGGAAAAGTAACACTTGAAGATATTATGAGGCTTGGACGGGGGACTCTGGTGAACATGCAGGAATTTGATAAAATTGCAAAGAAGTTTGACGAAAAAAATAAGGTTTGAAATGAGAAGCTATAAATTTCCTATGATACATGAATATGAGATAACGGTAGATAAAAAGGGTAGAATTAAAACATCCAAAAGGATTGGAAAAACTTATTAAACACTAACTTGATTATTTTTTGGTGAATAGAGTGCAAAGATATCTTTATAAAGATAAGAAACCAATTGGAGTAGTATGGCCGCCGCCTAAAAAAGATATAGCCGATATTGCAATAATTGGTACTATCGCCCTCTCTGTCAGCCTTGTTGCATTAGCCTGGTGGAATTTACATCGTTCTCCTCAGATGAGAATATCTCCTCAGATTACAATGAATAATCCATGTCATACTTGCGGAGGAATATAAATGATTTGCGGGCCTCCTATAAACTCTAGATTAAGATTTTACCAGGAGAGAACATACCACAGGATAAAAACACTATATAAACATTGTCAATTATGCCCTGCGAGAACAATATGGGGGTGAAGAAATATGGTAGATGCATGTTGTAGTTGTGAAGATGTAAAAAAAATCATGAAAGAGATAGTAAAAGAAGAATTTGACAAAGCAGTAGAAGAACTAAAAGCAACACGACCCGGTAAAAAAGCACGTGTACTTTCAAAATGGCAGCTATTCCTGAAAGAATGCATACCTAAGAAACAGGATCTCCCGTTTAAAGAACGGATAAAAGCCTGTTCTGTGGAGTATAAAAAGAAGAAGGCGAGTTAAATATGAAACATAAAGATTGTCAGAATTTTGAATACCTTAAAAGCTGGTGTAAATTTAAAAACGTTCAGGTTGACCCAAATGGCCCCGCATGCAGCGACTTCAAAGAACGTATAATCTGGGCATAAAAATGGCTTGTTGGAATTGGATACAATGGGAGAAGAATGTAAAAATTGTCCTATCAACAAAATAATTGATTTATTAGATAAAATTGTTGAACACTGTAATGAGTGTAAAGAAAAAAAATGAAAGAGGTAAAATATGCCATATCCAGGACAAGGATTTCCACAAGGATTTGGATTAGGACCAAGTGGGCGTTGCATCTGTCCCCGCTGTGGATATTCACAACCACATGAGAGAATGCAACCCTGCAGTCGACTATTATGTCTTAAATGTGGAGTTAGATTGGTAAGAGAATAGAAATAATGATTGAGAGAATATTTCTAGCTGGTCTTGCAATATCCGCCCTCACATTAATATTCAGCCCATTATGGAGAGAGTTATGGGAAAACATAGCTTTTTTAAATAACTAATCTATATCTTGTTTTTATGACAGAAGACGATGAAGAAGAATGTCCCGCGTGTGCGTTGAGTGCGTCTATAGGAATGTATCTTAACGTGTGTAAAGAGCTAGATAATAAAGAAGCCTGTGAAGAACTCTTTGAGAAGGTAACAACAGAAAAAATATCACCTGAAGAACTTTTTAAAATAATCAAGGAAAAAGCGAAAGACAAACCAGAAAAACTCGATATACTTAAATACATAGATGAACTCGTGGAGAAAAGTAAAAATGACTGATACAGAGAATGTCCGTTTTAAAATAGTACAGGCTTTGATTAAAAACAAAAAACCGATGAAATTAAGCGAGATCGCAAAAGAAACAGAGCTACGAGATCATCATGTTCTTTATCATTTAAAAAAATTGAAAGAAGAATTTCTTGTAATAGAGGTTGAAGACAAGGAATATGTCTGCCAGCCGTTCTTTACAGATGATGGAGTATGCCGAGATTTAAAAGACTTGCAGAGCGTGAGTATGCGGACTATAGCAAGAGAAATCGAGCTTCCTGAAGGATGTACTGATGATGAAAAAATCATTACCATACTCAAAAATCTTGAAGCATTTATACGAAGTTATTTAGCTGAAATATTAGAGTGACTAGGCGGTGCAGTAAACTTTTTTAATTACTGGCTCCCACCGCCTATCACAACCTTTAAAAACAAAAAAACCATATCGTATAATATGGAGCCAGTAAGATATGAAATGGACAACAGAACATATTAACATTTTAAAACAAAAGTATCCAGATGAAGGGACATTTATACCTGAGCTAATGGAATATCATTCAAGGAAAGCAATAAAAGAGAAAGCAAAAAAATTAGGTATAAAATATATTGGCAATAGAACGGGGAAATTTATTAAATGGGATAAAGAAGAAATAAAAATTTTAAGAGAAAAATATCCAGAACAAGGATATTATATACTAGAATTACTTGAAAATGGTAGAACAAAAAGCAGCATTAACGATATGGCACATCATCTAAAAATACGATGGAAAAACCGCCTCAAAAGAATAAATATAACCGGAAAGTTAAAAGAAGTATTTGATGGATTAATGTTAGGAGACGGCGGGTTACATATTCCAAGAGTAAAAAAGACAGCAATATTGACAGTTGCACAAACAGAATCTAAAAAAGAATGGTTATTTGATATTCAAAAAAAATTTGAAATATTGGGAGTACCAACAACTTTTAGTCTATGTGGTAAAGAACGAGATGCGATAGGAGTAAATGGTAATAAAATACATATAAAAAAAAGTTACAGAATACAAACACTTTATTATGTAGATTTCAGAAGTGAGATGAAAAAATGGGGGTATTTTAATACAGAAACAAAGGGGAAGACTAGTATCCCGGAAAATGTTTCAATAACTCCATTATCATTAGCATTATTTTATATGGGGGATGGCAGTCTTGTTGAAATGCGTAAAGGAAAAAAAGATTATAGACTACAGTTCTCAACACAATGCTTCAATAAAAAAGATTTAAATATATTAATACAAAAAATAAATAAACAATATGGATGGCATTGCCTGTTAGGAAAACATCCTTGCGGAAAACATGTAATAAATATGTATCGATGGAGAGAGATAACACAATTTCTGAACTTAACAAAACCACATATGGTAAATTGTTTTGATTATAAATGGCGAATAATTTAAATTTGTTTCAAAGTTTTTGAAGGAAATCTTAAATATAGACATGCTATTATTTTTCTGAGGTGAAGTATATCGCAAAGAACATCAATATTTTCGGCGTCCGCTTCGCGTATCCTCGTGGACTGCGTAAATAATCTGCTAATCAGTAGAATTGCGTAAAAGTCCCGGGGCCAACCAACACGCGGTATCTAAAAGAAGTCATTATTCCTTTAGCCGCAATGTGTTGGCATGGCAATGGCGGGCAAGCGGTTCGGAAGTAGATCCGCAGTGAAAGCTGCGTTCATCCGAGCTACCAAAGAATGCGCTGGAAGGTAAACTCGTTCGGGGGGTTAGAATCCCCTGGTCTTTCCTCTTTTTTTCTTTTCAGATAATTTTATTTAGTATTATGTTGATTTGTTTTTGTGAAGTGTTATGGAAATTAATCCTATAGAAGATATGCTACAGTTTGAACCGCAGGCTGTTAAGCAGGTGCAGAAAACCAAAGTTGATGAACATGTTTGTTTCAGCTGTGGGCAGTCATTTCCTGTTAGTGACGGTGTTGATTGGTGTCCAGTATGCCATTGGGCGAAATGTCCCGAATGCGGAAATTGTGCCTGTACTCTTACACATGAGGCACAGATGGCTTTGCGTGGTGTTTGGCTTACGTTCTGCCAGCATTGTAATAATCCTTGTAAGCGAAAAGCCCGCCCTAAAAAAATTGTAAATCTCTCACGTCTTTCCAGAGAAGACATGGAAAAACGGATCGCTAATGATGTCCGTAAGATAAAGGAAAAGAGGAAATAAATGCTTTCTGATGAATTAAAACAAAATCTTGATTCTTGGTTTGATAAACGTATTCGTGAGCTTGGGAATCTTAGAAAACTTCATCCTAGTTTGATTGGCTTGAAGAGAGATGAATATCCTGCTTTTCAGGAAATGGTTGATAGTATTATTTTTACTTATTCGGAGATAGGTACTACTCTTGTTGAAGGTGAAGGGAAGATCGAGTGCTTACCCCGAACAATTAAGTCAGATATTGTCCCGTATCTCAGGCGTAAGGCGGAGGATTATCCTGAAGCAGAAGAACTTGCAGAGATTATTATGAATCGGGTTCCCAGTTGTTCTCCAGCTGGTTATGTATCTAAACCGTGGCTTAAAAGACGGGGTTATGGCAAAGAAGATCTTGTTGTTAAGAATAACATTACTCAGGTTGGTAAATTAAGACAGAAAAAGATTGAGGAATCTGAATGAACGAAGAACAAGATACAGAAGAAGATATATTAAGAAGAAAACGAGAAAAACGAGAGTTAAAAGGAAAAGTTTTTGGAGTAAAATTAAAACAACCGGAACCAGAACAATGTCTAGTGGAAGAGCAAAAAGAATTGTTTGAAAAAATGATTAAAGATAAACAAATCTCTCTTGAAGAAGAATTAGAGAAGGAAAAACAGCATTATGAAAAATACGGGTTATTCAGCAACCGTGATACCGAAGAGATAGAAAAGGAACTTGAGATTGCTAAGAAGGTTCTTAATAATATTGACAATATTCCGAAGTGTAAAAGTTAACGGACGTGGCAGGATTCGAACCCGCATCAGTTGGCTTAGAACGCCAATGCCTCTCCAGTTAGACTACACGCCCAAGGTAAGTAGCGGGAATTGAACCCAGCTCCTGCAGATCCACAGTCTGCAATGCTACCATTACACCATACCTACCATGATGACGCCACCTGACGGAGTCGAACCGACGTAACCCCGATTAACAGTCGGGTGCATTAACCACTATGCTAAAGTGGCAGATGGGCGAGCCCGGATTTGAACCGAGGTTTGCGGATTCCAAGTCCGCGGGGATAACCAAGCTACCCTACAAGCCCAATGGAAGTAATAGGAATCGAACCCATGATTGGTGGTCTGGGGCCACCCGTGTTACCACTTACACTATGCTTCCAATATGACCCCGAGGGGACTCGAACCCCCATATGTTCGGGTCGAAACCGAATGCCTATCCATTTAGACTACGAGGCCAAGTCGGGACGGCCGGATTTGAACCAGCGACAAAGGAGTCTACAGCTCCCTGCTCTACCACTGAGCTACGACCCGCATTAATGCTTTGATAATTCCCTTAGGAACCTATCATTCCTCTTTATGAACTTCTTGAAATCTTTTGATATGTCCATCACTACTACTTCTTCGCCATGTTCGTTGACATATCTTCTTACTATTTTCATAGTGCGACGAGCAGGACTCGAACCTGTGATCTTCACCTTATCAGAGTGATACATTAGCCACTATGCTACCGTCGCTTACCGCCTGTTTTTATATATTTTTTATAGCAGTGATCACAGTAATGCTTCCCATCTTTAACATATCCTTTGTCAGAAAGGAGGAATCTTAGATCTGCTGCACAGATATAGCAATTCATGATGGGACCTGCCCGATTTGAACGGACGTTCACCACTTTATGGGAATGGCGCATTTGACCACTATGCTAAGGTCCCTTTACGAACCTGGAGGGATTCGAACCCCCGGAAACTGGATTAAAAGTCCAGCGTGTTGACCTAGCTACACTACAGGTTCTTACGAGCCCGAAGGGATTTGAACCCTCGACCAATGGCTTAAGAGGCCACCGCTCCGACCTAACTGAGCTACAGGCTCAAGGCTCCAGAGAGACTCGAACTCTCAATCTCTTGGTCTGCAGCCAAGTGCCTTACCAATTCGACCATGGAACCAGTGGGCGTATTCCGATTCGAACGGAAAATCGTTGCGGGCAGTGCATTACCGGATTGTGCTACACGCCCAGCGGGTCTACTCGGGCTTGAACCGAGGACAAGAGACCTTCAATCTCCCACTTTCCCGACTAAGTTATAGACCCAGAAGCTCCTGCTGGGAGTTGAACCCAGTTCTGGGAGGTATCTTTGACTAAGTCTTGAAAGCCTCCAATCGTTTACCCATTAGACCACAGGAGCATGGAAAGGACTAATCCTTTCCTTTTGATTCAAGTTTAGCAACTTTCTTTCTTAGCCGTCCAAGCAATACTGTTTTTGCCAGTTCAATGTTGTATCGGTCTCTTGGTGACCGTTCTGTTACTGCCAGCAACTGGCTTCCGTTCACGTCTATGTAAGCGACTGATAGTTCGCCTCTTAGTCCATTTTTTGCCTCATGAAGATATTTCACTTCATACTCGTTTCCTTTATATTGTATTTTTTTTTCCATACTATCACCTCTTTTTTAATGTGGCTTTTTGAGGTTTCACCACACGCCTCAGACGAGATTTGAACTCGTGTCACTTGGCTGACAACCAAGCATGATAACCTGACTACACTACCGAGGCAGTTACGGCGGAGGATTTGAACCACACCTGCGGGTTATGAGCCCACCACGCTAACCAGATTACGCCACGCCGTACAGTCCTGCTCTGAGTTGAACAGAGGATGCCTAGTCCAAGGCTAGACGTGTTGCCATTACACTACAGGACTAATGCACTAGGAGCGATTCGAACGCCCGTTACTGAGTTGGAAGCCCAGATCCCTGCCAATTAGGATACTAGTGCAAAAAAGCCACCAACCGAATTTGAATCGATATCTTCTCCTTACAAGGGAGTCGTTCTGCCGAGTTGAACTATGGTGGCAAAACAAAAAAATATCATTCCGTCGGTGTGGTTGTCTCAATATTTCTTCCGCCGACTATATCATAACAAAAATGCATCTGATTCCATTTTCGGCGGTTTATTTGAGACATATTATCACATTAACAGCCTTACAGAGTCGGTCTACCGCTCTTTATTAGCTGACCTATACCCCAATATATTGTAAGTATTTATAAATTTTTTGTAATGGACTCGGCGGGATTTGAACCCACAGCCTCCTGCTTGCAAAGCAGGTGTCCTTCCAGATTAGACCACAAGCCCTTTTCTTATCCATTTAATCCAACTCTGAATTTTTGGATGTGCCTTTAATTCTTTTTTCGTCATTCCTAGCAGTTCTTTATTTGCAAACATTTTGTTTATTTGCAAATGGCACGCCATACATATTTGTTCTTTTTCGTCTTTAAACTTTTTTCTCTTTCTGAATTGCTTTGGTACTATATGATGATTTGTTGGACTACCAACTGGTTCTCTTCCCTGAGTTGTATTAAATTCTCTTTCACATATCCAACATTTCATACGGTGAGAGTAGGATTTGAACCTACATGACTATTCTAGCCTTACCCTTCTTGGCTTTGCCCTTCTAAGGCTTCACCCTTTTAAGCTAAAAACCTCAAAGTCTGGCACCTTTGTCCACTTGGTTACGTCGGCAAAAAAAGCTCTGACTATGCGGATGCTAAAGCCGAATTGGCTATACTCGCAAGCAAACTCAGAGTCATAATATCCCACAATAATTTTATTATTTATAAATCTTTTTGTAAGTATTTTTAAATACACGTATGTTGATTAGTTTTAGAAGGTGAAGTGCAAAATGGTGATCTTCGAATCTTATACACCAACATATAATGCTGGGAAAGTACCATGGCATAACGATTACAAAGGGCAGTCTTTTACTATAGGTATTACTGGCCCAAATGAAGTATTTACGTTAACAAGTATAACCATATTGACAAGAAAAATGAAAGGATTCCCAGGCATCCATACTGTAAAGGTATATGCAGCAGATGAAAATGGTTATGCAACTGGATCTGAATTGTCAACTGGAACATTTGATCCAGAGAACATTCCCGTGTCTCCTGATCCTCCGGCCGAAATAGATATTGCGATGTCTCCTGTAATTTTACAGCCGAATACAAAATATGTATATTATATTATTGGTGCGGATAATGTTGACAGTAGCAATTACATAGGGGTATATTCTCGTGATCCGGGAGAATATGCTGGCGGAACTGGCGTGGCTTATAAGATTGGAGTTGGTTGGAGCACTTATACGGATGATTTCTATTTCAAGATAAATGGTACTCCAGTTGCTCCACCCCCGCCACCCCCACCTGAAGATATTATGAAATATGTGCTTATTGGGGCTGGAGTATTAGTAGCGATTATTGGAGCATATATTATATATAAAAAGAGGAGTTAGATGATAGAATTTGATTGTAATAAATCACAGCATGAAGAAGCTGTACAATATCCTAGCCATCCATGTTGGGGATGGTTTAAAACCCATACTTATGAATTTGTTGAACCTATTACTATTACGCATATAGCTGGAGACATAAATACCGGCCCGTCTGAATCTTCAACTTTTTTTCCTGTTGAAATACAGCTTTCAATGGACAAAATTACTTGGATCTCCGTTGGGGAAACAGGTGCGATAGGAAATGAAGGATATGCACCATTTTCAGTAAATGTGAATAATATCAAAGCCAAATATCTAAGATTTTACGCTTTAGCGGGATATGTAGACGGATCGAAAGGAACTATAACCTATGGAGAAGAACCACCGCCAATACCACCGCCAATACCACGACCGATTGATTGGAGAATTATAGCTGGATTGGGGATAGCTATAGCAGCTATTGGAGGATATGTTATATATAAAAAAAGAAAGAAATAGATTATTTTTTAAAAGCAATAACATGAATGATATTGCCGTTGATTGTGGTATATTCCCCAATGATTTTGTTCCCCTCGATTAACATAGTATTTGATACTTTGGTTGCAGTTGACGATTTTTCGTTAGCTTTCATGATGTCTTCGGTAAACGCCCGTATCTTTTCAGGTATAACCTCAAGTTTCAGCTGAAATAGCGGCTCTTCTTGTTTTTGCTGTAGAACATCGCTGTACTTGGCAAGCACTTTTTTATGCAGGGCCTTCCATGAATCATCACTGTCAAAGACTTCAAAACCAACAATTCCAACGCTGTTGAATATGATTGCTCCAACTTGCTGATCAAGCAATGGAATATCTTTAATTGCATCTTCGATATCCTGCTTTACGGTTTCTACTTCTTCAATAGTAGCGATAAGATCATCTGATGCACTCTGCATTCTATAAGCTGGGGCGGACGCACTCATAAAGCCAACCATGGCCTGAGTATGGTCCTGAACCGCACCCCATACCCTTCCTTGGTCTCTTGATTTCAATGCCTTATGCACTTTCAAAGGAGCATATTCCCTTGCTTTCATCTTTGTGCCACTACTTATCCCTTTGCTGGCATGAACACATTTGACTTCTATTTCCATTGTCGAATTTGGTAGAATAATTGCCCCAGACACTACGGCTCTTTCCTGTGTATCACCCGCAAGAATTATACCACTTCGCATGAAAACATTCTGGTCATCATCATTTTTTACATTGACCTTATCTATAGATCCAGTATCCTCGATATTGACCTTTTTCGTCTCCTCGATCATTTTGTATTGACGTTGAATCTTTTTTGTCCTCAGCACAGGTATTACGATCCCTAGTGATTTTTCGCTCTGCCTCCACGGCTTCCCGAACTTGAAGCCTTCCTTTTCATCGGCTATATTCCATAGGAATACGCCGAGCTCATTATTTGGCATTTTTATTACCTCAAAAATGGAAACAGCAAACTATTTAAATGTTTTAGACATATAAGCATACAAGGTGAAAACATTATGAAGCAAAAGAGAAATATATTGAAGGCAGTTGTAGCATTCATCGTTGCCTTGGCATTGGTAATGTCAGGAGCAGCCATGGGTGCTAACTATGAAGAAGAATTGAATGAAGTAGAGATAAATGAACTACAGGATTGTGGCTGTGAGGGTGGTTGTGAGCTTGAAATAGAAGTAATCCATCGTGAATTTTTGGGTATTTCTATAGAAATCAAGAATGTTGGCGATTCCGATTGCACGAACGTAAGGTGGAGCATCAAATTAGACGGTGGTTTAATAATACTAGGAAAAGAAACCACTGGATATATACCTGTTATCCCACCAGGGGAAAGTGCGACCGTCCACTCTGATCTGATAATCGGGCTCGGTAGAACAACAATAATAATATCGATAATAGTCGATGGAGAACCCCCAATTGAAGCAAATCTTGATGCGTTTTTAATCCTGTTTTTCATCCGCATCTAATGAGGAGATATGGGTAGACCACGAACAATAGATCATGCTACAAGAACTACAGTATATGTGATAAAAAAAGATGTTGTATATCAACACATGATAAATCTAGGTGAAAAAGAACTGAAAATATATCTTAACCGATTGATACGAGAAGATATACTGAAAAATGGAGATGAATACGTGATCAGAAAATATTTTGGGAAGGATGCTGATTGAATGACCTGTCCTTTTAAATGGCAGAATACCTTCTGCAAGATACAAGAAGTATCCCTACAAAAAAATAATTTTGGTGAAGGATATTTCATTATGTATGATCTATGCATGGGCGAAAAAAATTGCCCCGTTCCAGAGAAGGATGCTGATTGAAAAGGAGATACTATTGAAGATGTATTTATAATACTTTTTTTTCTATCAATTCCGAGACCATCTTCATTTTAGTCCCGCTTCTGATATTGTGTTCTTTTGCCATTTTTGCAACCTCAGCATAGCTATACTTGGTTACGAGTTCATCTATTTTAGCTACAGGAAGCACAGAAACGACTTCTACGGGCTTTATTTCTTCTTTAGGCAATATTTCCTTAACTGGCTCTAAAGCAGGTTTTCGTGTATATATCGCAATTGTACCATCAGGGAGTGTTTCGCTCGTTACAAGTGTATAATCCATGATATCTTTCATAATATCGACACTCCGCAACGAAGGCACAGGGATATTATTGATACTTTTAATCCAACCCCTGCTGGATTTTATCTTTAACGTATCTGCTTTCAACAACTCTTTCACATCTTTCCGTGTTGGTGCTACAACCATCTCAGCAAGAAACCGTTTTGCATAATCCTGTTCTTTCCCGTCATAGAGAGCAATAAGTGTAGCGAGATCCGGGCGATTCAAAATTTTCTCTTTCAGTTCTTCTTTTTGTTTTTTTGTCAGCTCGTTTTTATAAATGCGACGCAATAGCTCTTTCACACCCTCCTTAGTTCCAAGCAACCATGCTATCTCTTCCTCTCTTTTCTGTTCAAGCCCGATACCCATCTCTTTCTCGGTTTCAAGGGGAAGTTTCAACCGCCGTCTCAATTCTTTTTCCCTATCACCATAATCTCGTATTTCAGAACAATGGGTGTACCAGTCAACATCTTCTTGCCAGTCGAACTCTGGAAACCGCTTCTCTGCTTGTTTAATTAGTTTTTCAACGATCTTCCAATGCATCCCGCATTCACTAGCTATCTTTTTGATATCAGATACCAACACTTCACCAAAAATAAAAAACAAGAAGAAAGATTTAAAGTTTTTCTCTATCGTTCTGCAATATCTATCTTATTATTTAAGAATGTACAATCCTCAAATACATTACCCATTGAATTACTAAAATAGCATCCATACGGGTTATCATAGAAAATACAATTATAAAAGAAATTATTGTTATTGTTATCTAAGATACCATCTATCCCTGCATGAGAATTATTTATAAACCTATCATTTATAAAAATGTTATCTGAACTTCTCTGCAAATAACTGCTAATGCTATCCCCGATAGCATCAATTTTCTATTTTTTTCATATTTTTACCTCCTATTTTTTGTTAAATTATATTTTTATTTTATTTCTATCACCTTATAAAATGTAGTTTTATTAGAATTGCATGATTTCGACCAGAAGTCCTAGTTTCTTTATAAACATTCATATCTAATCACGATCTTTTATCATGTTGTGATGTTAGACTATTTTCGGCAACTCATCCATGAAAACATCATGG
>Ga0209986_10001192_pt1 | contig 25246 bp, 27 predicted proteins | sample BlataG_FD_183168 | JGI IMG/M metagenome (GOLD analysis project Ga0209986, IMG submission 183168) | Deep subsurface microbial communities from Black Sea to uncover new lineages of life (NeLLi) - Black_00105 metaG (SPAdes) (version 2) | ecosystem: Environmental > Aquatic > Marine > Oceanic >... | reverse complement strand
TAAAATGTGAAAGCGAACCATCAAAGATAGATGTTAGACCTTTGACTACTGAAGAGGAGAAGAAACATAAAAAAGGGGATTTTTTAAATGGGGAAGTTATACGTTATGGTGTTCTCAAAAGATGGGGTGAAGATTACATCCCTTTTATCAGGCTTGACCTTTTCAAAATAGTCCGCCAGCTCGCCGAAATGGAAGGGATTGACCATATTGAGCTACTGTCCAGAGTCATGGAGAGATTAGGTAGGACATTGAGAACAGCTCATGAGCTTGGAATTTACCATTGTTTTACTCATCCAGGGAATGTAGACGCTCATGGTAACTTGATAGACTATGAACATGGGATATACAGAGATGAGATACCAGCTATAAAAGAAAACATAGAGATGCAATCAGAAGATGCTAAGCTGCTCAGTGAAGCGGGCTTGAGATTTAGAGATATAGACGTCTTCTTTGGAGGTGAACGTGAGGTTCTGAGGAGATGCCAGGAATGCTTTAAACTTACTTATGAAGAGTTGATGACGAAGGTAAGATTCCTGAGGGAAAACATCTCACTGTCGGTTGGCATTCCCGTTTTTGAGCTCCTGGCTCATTTGAGTATCGGATTTTACGAAGATACATTAAAAAAAGTTTCTATCGGTGACCAGAGACGGATAATCGAAGCGTTTATTGATAATTATTGTTCTATAAGCGAAAGACAGTTAGTCAAGAAGAATATCTTTTCTGTGCTTGCCCAAACTCGAAAATGGACTGAAGCCGTCAGTGGATTCGTTGCCAATCCTGAAAATCCGAAAGGCATGCCTAACAGACAGATACCCAGCGAGTTCATATTGAATTTATGGGATAATCCACCGCTTAAACTATGAAAGAGCGCAATAAAGTGTGGAACTCGTGATGATTTTAGCGCTCGTGTTGATGGTAATTGCAGCTATTCTCTTTTTTCTTCCACTGAGGATGTTGTAACTTCGACTTACGTGCATCCGGAGGAGGTCGTAATTTGGAAGTTGCAACTTCTTCTTGTCCGCTCTTCCGGGATGCGGATTGTCTTTCAGCATTTCAAGCTTTTTCTTAACCAACCTCCTGCTCTTTTCAGTAAGCGAATCCACGTATTTTTGAGCATCTCTGTTTATAAGAACGCTGTACATTCTAAATCTCCACGAATTCTGCCGTTTCTTCAATTCTTTTCATATCTTTCAGAAGCCTGAACTTTTTCTCCCTTTCAATCATCCCAGCGATTAGTTCACCAAAAGTTTGTTCATGCTCTGTCAATCTACTTAACTCTTCCAAAATTTCTGGCGATACCGGTATCCTCTTTATAGCAGCCATCTTAAATAATGTAGATTTTACATGATATAAAGATTACATTTATAAGCCACGGACCTCGGAATAAATTCCGAGGCATCTGTTGGGTGCATATCTTCTTCTATGTGGGTAAGCTTTTTAGCGCTCATTTTGGACTTGGTATACTAATCGGCAGTAAAACAATATCTTCTCTGTCTTTAAATACCATTGTTAGCTCGTGAACCTGTCCATCACAAGGAATTTCAAAGATTGCTCTTTCGCTTTCTCTTACATATTTTACAGTTTTTTCTTCACCAGGTAATACCCACTCTATAATACCTTTAGACCTGGTTCTATGCTTCTCTCCTGGTATAAAAGCCCATTCATATCGTTCATCCTGATCTGACCATTCTTTTTTCCATCTTCCCCCGTCTACGTATATATCGGCTATCTTACTTATATATACGGGTAAATCCCCACTATTTTTTACGGTAAACGCATTTAAATATACTCCATGTTCTCTTAACTTCCAGGAATCTCTAAAAACTGTTTCCCACTCCAAGTCAATATCAACAAGTTCAAGTTTTGATCCTTTATATATAAACTCTTTTGTGTATACCGTTTCTTCATCGGGGAATCTAGATCTAACAACCAGCATATATGTTCCAGGTTTCGGATTTATGGAACTTGATATATCTTTTCTTAATCTTAACTCAGCTACTTTTTCCTCTTTATTCACCCTCTTACTAGCTATTTTGTATCCCTCATATAAAAGTTGCATGGTTACATCATCTAATAAATTAAAGTTCAAACGTAGTACTGCCCTTACCGCCTTTCGCGGTGCCGGGTATTCTTCCTCAACAGTCGCCTTCCATGATTTTAATTCAAAAATTTTTTCATCCTGCGGCGTCGGGGTTGGTGGGGTGATTGTCGGGGACGGTGTGAGTATAGAATCCTTCTCAAGACATCCCACAAATCCCGCAACTGCTACGATTGCTACTACGACTATTATGCCTATTACGATTTTATTTTTCATGTTTTTCTCTTCCTTTTATTCTTATCTTTTATAAAAAGTCACATACCCCGTACTTAAGTACAGGGCCTGTACTTAAGCACGACTGCCGATGACTTAAACTACACTATTATGACAGGTATGACATAGGTACATAAAAGTTTTTCGTTTTTTTTCTATTTTTTGATGCTTTCCTCCAAAAAGTTTGTTATAAAGCGATGTGTACCATGTTTTGTGCGCTTTCTCCTTTTCTTCATCTATCATCGGTACAGTAACAGTCTTCTCGTAACCCTTCTGCCCCGATATATACTTCTCTACCACTTCCCACCCATCCCATGCCCCACTGACTGCGACGCAGCGAAGCATTTTTGGTCAAACTTTTTCTAAAAGTTTGTTGATAAAACTTTTTTTAAAAGTGTGTCTTAAAAACCCCTTCCCAATAATCCGCAACCCTCTCGGCTTTTTCCGCTGCTATCCCAATATACTTCTTGGCATCAAAAACCTTCTCCTTCTGTTCACGCGAAAATTCCCGTAAATACGATATTATCTCGTCATCGCGCTCGACAACCTCTCGCAACGATTTATTCTCCGTATACGCCTGAAAACTCTTCTTCCGCACGTATTCATGCGCATCTGGATGCCCGTAGTAAGAGAGGAGAATGTATAGCGGTTCCGCAATGATATTATCCTTAGAAATCATAAAATTTTCACGCATCTTTTCCCTATCCACTACCAACCGCTCTGAAATCCTTCGTAGCCTTCTAACGCAGTAATCAAAAACCACTAATAACTCCTGCGTGTATCGCTGCGATGCTGAATTCGTAAGGTCGCGTTGGTGTTCAGAAATCTGGTCGAGGTGCGCGGTTATAGCCTGCGGCATGAATTTCTTCCACAGGCTTTTCACACCTTCAAAACCAATAGGATTTCTTTTATGCGGCATCGTTGACGAGCCCACCTGCTCCTCTGCCACACTTTCCATCACCTCGCCTATCTCTGTTCGCTGAAGATGCCGCATATCATCGCAGAAATTGGCTACGACGGAGAAACTGCTTATTATAGAATGAACGAAATCAGACATAGGTTCGGGAGGAACTATCTGCGTGGATACCGTTGCAGGTTTTATGTCGAGCAAAGCAAGCACCTCTCGTTCAAACTCCTCCGGGTCGTCAAAGATTAAAGATGTCGCATTATACGCACCGACAGCACCAGAGAATTTACCTACAAGGTTTTCACTCGCTTCTTTCACCCTCAATATCTGCGAGCCACACCGGTTCACATACTGCACAATTGCGAACCCGAAAGTAATAGGCTCGGCATGCTGCCCATGCGTTCTTCCTATTTGCAAGGTGTCTTTTTCTCTGCGTGCTAAAGCTATCCAAGCCCGCTCTAATTCAAGCATATCTGGAATAATTACTTTCATCACGGCATCTTTATACCTGAGCGCATTTGCGGTATCCACGACATCATAAGAAGTAGCACTGAGATGCACGAATGGTTTCGCCTCATCGCGTACCTTGCTCCTTATTACATTAACGAGCGCACGAATGTCATGTTTTGTACGTTTCTCTTCTTCATACACCTCCGCCGCATTTACTTTTGACGCTGCTTCTACTATTTCATCACATAATTCTTTACTTAGAATGCCTTTCTTCTCGAAAACATTCGCAACCGCTGCTTCTACTTTCGCTTTATACTGCACGAAAGCTTCCTCAGATAGATAATCCCTTAATTCATCTACCGCATACCGGTAATCCGTAGGAGAGAATGCCGAGAAGTCTATTTCTTCTTTCATTTTACCTCCTTCACACCCGATTTCCCATACGCCTTTTGCACCACTATTATATGAACACTTGGGTCGGCTACGGTTATCATGCCTGGAGTGATCAATAAACATTCAGACTCTTTCATTGACGAAATCATCATCTTATATATCTCTTCTCGATTCCTCGCGTCCATGTGTAAATCGAACTCGTCCACCGCTCTGAAAGGGGACCGCAACAGTTGCTGGATTGACAACAGGAAAGCCATTACCGAAGCTGTCTTTTCTCCTCCACTCTGTGTATAGTAATCAAATAGAACCGGTGGAGAGCCGCGGAACCCAACGAAAAGTTCCAAACCAGCATTTTCTATATCTCCTCCATCCTCGACATCAACCAGCCGTGCTGAGCCAGAAGCACCTATGCAGGACAGAATCTGCTGAAAAGAACCGTTGATAGAATTTAAAAGGTCGGTTATCGCTTTACGCCAGATTTTGTTCCTCGAATCGAGTTCGCGCAGCCCTTCTCGTTTATTCGCCACCACTATCTTCGATTTCTCTTTTAATTCATCAAACAAGCGTGAATAATTTGAGTATATTTCTTCTGTCTCCTCAGGTATATCGCCCAGAGCTTCGACTCTTGCACCAACTAAACTTATTTCATTCTCTATTTCGCTCTGTTTTCTTTCGGTTTCTATTCTCTCACCGACTTTTTTCTTCAAGGATGCTAAATCCGCCAACTTTTGATTCACTTTCATCATCTCCGCTTCGATTGCTTTTATATCAGATTTGAGCATGTCCCTTTTAAACCTGAGGACTTCTTCTTTTACTCGATAGCTTATATAGGAATCCATGTTTGATTCCAGACTTCTTTCAAAAGCGCCAAGTTCGCTTTGCACCTTGTTTATATCCTTTTTCAGTTCTTCCTTTCGTTTAAGAGCTTCTTTTAACCTTTCCCTTATTTTATTTACCTCTCCTCTCTTCCCCGAGTCGCTAAAAAGCCGTTCATTCTCGCGTAGATGCTCAGCTAAAAGCTCGAATTTCGTCTCTTCCTTCTCTAAGTGCAAGAGTTCGTAAAAGGATTCCTTTGAGTTGATTTTCCACGAGTCGAGTTTTTCGCGCCACGTTTTTATCTTTTCTTTTGTGTCCTCCATTTCTGCTAAGGTCAATTCAAGCGCTGATTCCTTCACTTTAAGCCGTTCCGCGAACATTTTTAACGCTGCTTCTTGTTTTATTACACGTGTCCATATCGCTTCTCTTTTCAACCAGCTTCTTCTCTCCTCCAACTCCTCTCTTAGCAAATATTTCTCGTGCATCTCTTTCCAGTAACCAAGGCTTTCTTCTGCTCTTCCAAGCAATTCAGAAATGGATTCATCTTCGCTTATGATTGATTCAAGCCGGTGTTTCGCCTCTATCACCTTTTCCCGATATAAGTTAAAGCCAACCGCCTCTTCTAAAAGCTTCAGTTTCTCCTGCGGCGCCGTCAAGCAGAATCGTTCCATTGTGTTCTGGTGCATGATTATCAGCATATTATTCGGGTCGAGTCCAAAACCTCTGAACAGCCGGGCAACTTCTTCGTAGCTTATCTGCTTATAATCTGCTTCCCACCAGTAGTTCCCGTCGTTCCTCAGATACCTCGACAGCATGAAGGTATCTGCATCTGAAAAACTGATTGGTCTTCTTCCATTCGTTTCTTCGTTATCAAATACCAGAGTAATCCTTGCGATTTCCTCGCCCCGCCTTATCAAATCTCTCAGTCTTTTGCTCCTTTCTGTGTATATCTGACCCAATGCGACGGAAATTGCCAATAGAATGGATGATTTTCCCGCACCGTTTGGACCTGAAATTAGATTAAGCCCTTGTTTTAGCGGTATTCTCGCATACTCGTAGGACATAAAATTTTCTAAGATTATTTCTTTCAGCCAGATGCTGGTGCTGGTGCCGGGTTCTTTGGCAGTTAATTTGAGCATTTTATTTCTGATGATTTTATTATTATTAATGTATTTTCGGAAAGTTAAACTTTGGTTTTATCTATCCCTTTATTTCACAACGCTTATGTCTGTCTGGGAATAGAATATTTCTTAAATTATCAACATTATATTATAGAATAGAACATGGTCTTAGCAGGAAAAATATTCCGGGTTGAAGAGGATGTTGATGTTGACCTGCACACGATAGCCGCCAAGTTGAAGGGATTTAAATCAGAAGAGGCATTGGAAGAGAACGACAAAGATATAAGTTTGGTTACAGAGATAACGGACTTACGCTTAATCGGTGATTCATTGTATGGAACTTTCATCCAGGACCAACTTCTGTGTGTCTATCATCATGGCGAGCGGGTGCAAATACCGACCACGTCCGAAGCTCCTTTTTTCTTCGTCGAACAGGAACAGGGTGGAATTGTTTTGACGATTATGGAAAAGAAAGCGAGAGCTAATAATATTGCTAATCAGTTGAGCAAAATTCTTTTCATAACAACCGGGAAAATAGTAGAAGTGAGGATTGAGCCCGCGAGATTTAAACGTTTTCACGAAGATAACTTCGAGGATACGAAAGTGATTTTCTTCGATGACGTAGACCTGCCGAATATAAAAAAATTGTCTTTGTATGGCTCGGCTTTGGGGAACACATCCATGTACGTAGACCATCTGAAGCATGGGAAGATATGGTATATCGTATTAAAATCTAAACGGCATGGAACAGTAGTAGGCGTCACGAGAAATGGTGTTGTAACAATTTTCAGCAAGGCTACACGGGATGATTTTATAAACTACGTGCGGGATGAGATCATTGGTTTGATTTGATTTAAATTAATAGACGGGATAAAACCAAAAGTGAAAGTAATATTTCATGTTGACATGGACAGTTTCTTTTCAGCAGTTGAAGTGCAGGAGAATCCAGAACTGAAGGGCTTGCCGGTAATAGTAGGAGGAAGAATCAGAGCAGAAGAAGAAAAAGCTGCTGAAGAAACCGATAGAAAAATAAGAGGCGTTGTGAGCACGTGTTCATACGAGGCGAGAGAATATGGTGTTCATTCTGCAATGGCGCTTTCAAGTGCATACAAACTATGCCAGGATGCGAAGTTCCTACCGGTAAATATGCCATTATACAAACGTGTGTCAAGAGAAATAATGAACATTTTGAGGGAACATGCCGATAAAATTGAGCAGGTGAGCATTGACGAGGCTTTTCTCGACGTCAGCACAAAAGTTCATGACTGGAGCGATGCGAGAGATTATGCGGAGATGATAAAGAAGGAGATATTAGAAAAGGAAGGATTAACGTGTTCAATTGGCATCGCTCCGAACAAAACGATAGCAAAGGTAGCATCGGATTTTATAAAGCCTGATGGTCTGACGGTTGTAGAACAAGGAAGAGCAAGAGAATTCTTGGCTCCTTTACCGGTGAAAAAGATTCCTGGTGTAGGACCAAAAATCGATGAGATGTTAAAAAAGATGGGCATTGAGCAAATAGGACAACTTGCGAGCTGTGATGTACAAAAACTCGTTGCTAAGTTCGGCAAATATGGCACGAGGCTTCATCTAATTGCAAACGGAATTGACGAAAGCGAAGTGGAAGAGGAATGGGAGCGGAAGTCTTTAAGCCGAGAGATGACTTTTGCTGAGGATACGAAAGACGCATCTATATTGAATAATTGCATGGATAAGTTAGCAGAAGAGGTTTATAATGCGGTAAAGAAAGAAGGGTTTATTTTTAAAACCGTTGCAATAAAAGTCAAGTTTGAAGATTTCACTGTACATACAAGGGCTAAGACTTTCAAATTCTTTTATTCTGATTTAAGCACGCTCAGGAAAACGGCGAAGGAATTGATGACAGAATTTAGTGAGGGAAAAGGAGAGAAGAAAAAGAAAATAAGGTTGGTAGGCGTTCGTGTGTTGAATTTAGGTGTGGTTAATGAGAAGCAAAGGAGGATAGTGGCTTTTTCAGCATCAGATAATAACTTAGCTTGACTTTGCCCAGTTCAGGGCATTTTTCAGGGAAAGAAAGTGTTCAAAAAAGTGTTTTCAACCCATCCAAAATATCCTGCACACTTATACCCAACTCATGCCACACGACATAAGCTCCGATAAACGTTCCTATAATGCTTCCTACATTCGCCAACGCCACTACAAGAATAACTTTAAACAGCCGGTTTCTCATCAATTCTCGCAGCGATTCCACCCGCATCATTCCCTTTACATCTTCCACTGTTGGTTTTCGAAAATGAGCTTCTACCAAGCCCGCAAACCAACCCGCCGCCAAAAAAGGGTTCAAAGAAGTAAGCCATGCCACAGAAAAAGCAGTAAGTGCTGAAAGAGGATGACCCCTTGCGATGACAACACCTAACGCAGACAAAACACCGTTTATTACCACCCAATAAAAAAATGCTCTAACAAGAACATCAAAAGGTATGCCAGAGAAAATGACCGCTAAAATGATAATCAAGAAAGCTACGCCCAATCCCGCCCCCAACAAATTTTTGATATTTATTCCAAATCTTCTCTTAGGAAGCGAGCATAACCCCTCCTTAGAAGGTATCAACTCCGGATGCCCAAGAAGATTCTTTATTCCTGCAACATGCCCGGCGCCAACTACCGCAACTATTTTTCTGATTGAATCATTTGTGGTCAAGCCTAAATGTTTGTGCGAAGCTTGCGAAGTTAAACTTTTGTTAAAAGTTTGTTGATCAAACTTTTCTAAAGTTTGCTGCGAAGCGTTTTTGGTCAAACTTTTGTTAAAAGTTTGAGTTTGGAGCTCCATCAAACTCCCTGCAATATAAGCATCTCTTTCATCTAAAAGCGCTGTTGCTGCACCTGGTGAAAACTCCCTTAGTTCTTCCATCAATTGCGTAACTACATCGTCATCCGTTATCCGGTCCAGCTCTATGTACTTGTTTGTATTACCACCAAGCATTAACTTCTTTTCCTCTTTTTCTTTCCCATCCTCTATCTCTCCTTTTCCTTTCTCTCCCATGTCTTTTCCCATGCTTCTCAAGCTACCAATCGCGAAAATAATCGAAAAAATCATCTTTATCTTTTCTAAAAACTTCATCTTCCTCCAGAACCGCTGCATCGTTATTTGAATAGGCCTATCAACTAACGCTACCTCGCAACCTCGTTCCTCGGCTTTCTTTATCGCTGCCATCATATCTGCACCTGGCTCAACACCCAACTCCGCTCCCATTTTACGCTGCACGTATGCAAGCAGCCAATGTGTGAGTATTAAAAATGGACTGCCACTACTCATCACTTCTTTTATCGAAAAATCACCCACATCTCCTTTTAATGCATTGTATCTACCTTCGCATAACTCAACAGCAACCACGTCCGGTTCTTCTCTGTCTATCACTTCTTCTACCTCTTTCACGCTCTTTTCTAATATATGCCCCGTTCCCACCAGGATGATATTATTTTGCATTCTTCCGTTTGCACTTTGCATTTACCTTGCTCTATACCGCAATAAAGCGGCAACGCCACCAAACGCGCGCTTTAATTGTGCTCCTTCCTCAAATTCCGTTGATATGACTTCTACATCTGCACCTATCTCCTCAGCCTTTTCCACTAAATCGTGCATGAACTCAGCATCAAGCTCTTCGGAAAATAAAAGTGTACCAACAGCACCAATTTCCAATTTCCTTCTCACCTCTTTCTCTCCATACGTAACCATACCCTCATCATTTGCCAATAGCTCCATGAACCTCGTCATGAGCTTCTTCTCACTTATCAAATCCAGTCCTTCCAGGACATCCTCCGCCTTGTCAACGAGTTCAAAAAGACCGAATTCATCCGTATAGGCTACGTCAAACGCACCAAGAATCTTATTCTGCAGCTCATAATGCAAATATGACCCTTTTATGAATTCGTCCTTTGTTGGACTTGGTCCTCCTATCAAGATGCCTCGTATGTCCATTTGAAGTAAAATTCGTGTCGTATGCTCGCCTATTCTTTTATAAAAATCTTCTGTCGCAATCTCCCGCAGCCTCTGGAATCGCAGTGCCGACTGCCCTCCTTTTCTTATCTTTCCCGGAACCGCAGAAGTCAGGTGCTTCATCGTCTCCACCACCTTTCCCGTTAAGATGCCAATCGTTGCTTCTCTTTTGTCAAGCACAAGCAAGCCGTATTTTTCCTTTTCCTCTACCATCTCTTCCAGCGACTCGAGGAAGAAGCTCGAATCACAATGGTAGATATAGGAAAGTATTTTCTCCGGTGGCTCCACGATGAAAGTTTCTATATCTGTCTTGTCTCCACCCTTCTCCACCGCACCACAGAATATAACCACGCCATTTTCTCCTACCTGCACATACTTCAACTTGGATAAAATGGAATCTAAAGAACTTTGAACGTTAGTACGAGTAGATTTACTTTTTATGTTCATCGCCTGCCCGTATTCCTCTCTGAGATGAGAAGTAACGTCTGATATTTGTTTATCCGGCGGGATGTAAACTGAAACGAGCTCCGTACCTCTACCACTCTTTTTCCTCAGTTCTTCCAATACCTTTCTGAATTCATATTTTTTTATTCGGTCCATATTTTTTCCTTTGATAAAACTTTTTCTTAAAGTTTTATGCGGCAACCGGGGCTCGAACCCGGGTTACAGGCTGTTTCCCATCCTTTTCTTTTTGATAAAACTTCTTCTTAAAAAGTTTGTTGGGAAGCCCGTGTCCTACCGCTAGACTATTGCCGCTTTTTTATACAAGCTCTCAAATTCCTCAAATTCTGACGCCAGTAAAGCAGCAGCCGACTTTACCGCCCCTATCGGGTCTCCCTCCTTCATCTTCACGTACAAAACAGGATTGCTCATCAGTGTATGCTTGATGTTATAGGTTGCGATATCAACCTTTTCATTCTCCAATAGTTTTGACACGAGAGGAGCTAAAAGCGTATGGTCTTCACCTTCTATTTCTATCCTCACTACTCTTTCCTTCTTCTCCAGTATCTTTACCTTCTTACTTTCCTTTTCCATGCTCTACAGCTACACTACACCTAAACCATGCCCTTACCATAATCCTCAGATATTTTTCTCGCTTCCACCCTATTACACCTTTCACATGACAGCACATTCCCTTTCCTCTTCAAATCGCCTTTGCATCTCATACACATCGCTTTTATCACGCCTAAACCATTTTCTTCTGTGCTGAGTCTCAATGCTTTTGCGTCTATTACTTTCGCCTTTACCACGTCAAGATAACCAAATTCCTGCTGCAACTCACTTACATACCCTTTTTTTACGTTTGATATGTGAATAACTCCTTGAGTGGACGCAGCAATTTCTCGTTTCTCCTTCCCTTTCATGCACGCTATACTCACAACGGCAACAGTATCTCTTATATCCGTTATTTTGCCTATAACCACGTCACCTTCTTTGAGTATTGGCGGTGTCTCCACTAATGGCAGAACATCCATGCCTCTTTTATCGTTTATGCCAATTTCCCCTATCTGTAAGGCATATAAATTCCCTTCTTCATCATACACGCCCTTTCCCTGTGTGAATTCCTCGGAAGTCCCCAAAAAATCCCCGGGAACTACGATTTTTTTATCTTTTTCCATTTATTTCTCTCCTTTCGTTCTTTCCCTTTCTCTTCTTTTTCTCTTACTTTATTATTTTGCTTCTTCTCTATTATATTATTTATGCGTGTAATCGGAATAGATCCTGGAACTGCTCGCACAGGGTGGGGAGTTATTGAGTTCAATCACGGGACGTTAAAATCAATTGATTTTGGATATATAAAGACAACTCCCATGCAAACAAATGAGGAGAGATTAAAAAAGATATACGAAGATTTGCTTGCGGTGATAAAAAACATGACGCCTGATGAGATGGCAATAGAGAAGATATTTTTCAATATCAACGTGAAAACAGCGTTAGGCGTTGGCCAAGCTCGTGGGGTCTGCCTCTTAGCCGCTGCTATTACTAACATACCTGCATACGAATATAACACCTCTGAGGTGAAAAACGTCATAACAGGATATGGTAGAGCGACAAAGAGCGAAGTGGCAAGCAAAGTAAAAGAACTGTTTCGCTTGGAGGAAACACCAAAGCCTGATGACGTCACCGATGCCCTCGCCATTGCAGCCACTCATATTATCCTGAAGTTAAATGTGGATATGATTTAGCAACAATGTGAACGAGATAAACCAGCAGAAAACGGTCATAAATCCGATATAAATCCAGTCCTTCGCCCCTTTTATGCTCGCATGCAAGAAAGGATAAACAAATTTCTGTACCAAGACCATCAGAATTGCGATAAGCAAACCATCTTCTGATGCAGGCGTTAAAAATCCCGATGAACAAAGAGCATAGGATATAACACCCGCGAGAACGCCAAATAGAAGTGGTATTAGCGTCTTTTTTAACCCTTCCTCGTACTCTGCCTTCTCCTTCTCCTTTTTATCCCTCTCTTTTTTATCGTTCTCCATAGGACTTCTTCAGCTCAATTTAAGTTAATTGTATTTGTTATACAAACAAAAGCACCTTTTCATTTACTAACATGCCATCGCAACAAAATACCTTCGTCCATCTTTTCCGCACTTAAAAGTTCCAGCTTTACCATTGCATCTTCCACGACAAAACCTCTGCCATCCACAAGTGTAGGTGCATTTTCGCCGCCTATTATCATATTGCCCACATACGTATATATTTCGTCAACGAGCCCCTGCGAAATCAAAGACCAGTTAAGCGTTGCTCCGCCTTCTACCATCAATCTGCTCACACCACGCTGCCATAATAAATATAGAAGATTCCTCAAATTCACTTCTTCCTTGCCACAGATCAGAATCTCTGCTTTCTCTCCTAATCTTTCCACATCTTCTACAATCGCCTGTTTAGAAACCGCAATTATTCGTTTGCCTTCGCCTTTGTTCAATATCTCTGAATCAACTGGCGTTCTCGCTTTGTTGTCCACCACTATTCGCAATGGATTTTCTTCTTTCCTCGCTTTCCGCCTTTCTTCTCTCCTCTTTTCTGATTTTACCGTTAAAGAAGGGTTATCCGCTAAAATAGTGCCTATGCCAACCATTATTGCATCGCATTCAGCCCTAAGTGAATCAACCCTATCAAAATCTCTCTCGCCGCTTATTCTCGTCTGTCTCCTTTCCACCGTTGATATTTTTCCATCTGCGCTCATTGCGGCATTTATGAAGACAAATGGCCTAACCATTGTTTTCCTCATAATTTTGCCAACTTCAACTTTCCCAGTACCACCTAATATCACGTCACTATCTTATCCACCGCATCCATCGCAATCGCCCTCTTTATCTCCAGCGCAAATCTCCTGCCTGAACTCATGTTACACCTGAAAAGCGCGTTCCCGTATGGATGCCCGCTATACATGTGTATGTTCGTTCCACCACCTATCCTCGTGGCGATGTCATACACCCAGAAATCCATGTTCTCATCCACAATTGTCTGTAAGCAGAAAGGACCTATCATCCCCGCTGAATACTCCTCCTTTGCAAACCGCACGAACTTCTCCGCAATTGGAAACATTTTATTCAGCAGACTTTCACGCAGCGTTGCGGAAGCATGCCCGACAACAATCATCAGTGGCTCTTTCAACTCATCCGGTAGTTCCTGCGATTTCGGTATCCTCACCATTCCGTCCAGATTCGACTCGAACCGCCAGTCAACACCCAGAAGCTCCAGCTCCTCGTCTAACGGCGAATAGAAGAAATCGAAATTGAATACCGGTCCTATCACATATTTTTCTATTCTCGCGTTTTCTAACTCCTCTTTCTTTATTACTCCTCGTTTTATCAATCTCGATGCCTTGTCCTCGTATTCTTCACGGCTGCGAGCAGTAAAGAAACCTCTTTCCAGGCGCATTACCGCATGTGGGAGCTTCACCATCACTAACGTATCTATATCTTCAGCCGTGTACTCCGTGGGAGTGGGTATCTCTGCTTTCTTACAGAGCCAATAATAATCCTTTTCTTCACCTCTTTCTTCCATCCGGAGCATATCCCTGCTGCCAACTAATGGCACCCTGAATTTATCCTCTACGTTATCTATGCCGGTATAGACGACAAAGGACCTGTTTGGAATGAAAAGCGTGTTCTTCTCCCTTAATTTCTCTTGCACGTTCTCGTTCATCATATCAGAAAACTTTTGCAACACGACGTTTTCATCCACCACTCCTTTTCGCAAACCGTTCACTTCTCGCTGAACGAAATACTTCGTATAAGGCTCTTCCCTGCCGCGCTCCGCTATCACTAACGTCTTGAACCCTTCTTCCTTCGCACCATCACATACATCCAGCGATGAGTGAGACCCCAAAACACCTATAATTGCTTCGTTTAGGTCATATCCGTCCAGAACGTCTTTTATCTCTTTTTTATCTATCATTTTTTTCTTTTCACCTTTGCATATAATTCTGGTTAATATTAATAGATATTTAAATCCAATTTTTATTTGTCGTGTTAACTAAGTAAGCGGGGGTAGCCGAGCATGGCCAAAGGCGCAGGACTTAAGATCCTGTTTCGTAGGGATACGAGGGTTCAAATCCCTCCCCCCGCATCCTTCTTGATGTGAAACTTGATTTTAATTCATCCCCCTTCCATCGCTTCTTTTACTCTGTCCAGTAATATATCCACAATCCGTTCATCCACTCCTATTGGCTTTGCGTAAGTTAGTTTCACATCTTTTCCTATCTCAGCCCATGCCCCTTCGAAAGCTTCTTTCAACTTCTCTGGTATGTCCTCTGTTGTATGCGCCCCGTCTGCTAAAAAAACTGGCTGTGCCACTATATTCTTCATTCCCTCCTTAGCAAGTTCTCTCAATGTCTCCTCGATGCTCGGCGAGTTCAGTTGCATAAAAGCAACCCTAACCTCTTTGAATATCCCCCGCATTTCTATTCTCCTTCCAAACTCTTCCATTACCTCTTTGCCATATGGCAGTTTGCTTCCATGACCTATTAAAACGACAGCGATGTCTTCTTCACTTTTACCTACTGCTCTATATTCTTCTTTCGACAATTTGCTCACCCCTTTTAGTTTGTTTATTAAACACTTCTGTTATTAACCAATTCAATTCCGCTTAAAATAATTTGCGTTTTTTTTCGAGTAACATTTCTTTTAGTTTCAGAAAAAAAAAGTTACGAAAAATCGGGAAAAAAGAAAAAAAAGAAAAAAAGGGTTTTAGGGGTTTTTAGAAAACCAGGATTTTGTCTGCACTAAGTTCTGCTTCCACTGCATCCGGGATTGTCATTGGTGTTACGAAATCTTCGATATTTGATGTGTCTTCTACCGAAGTAGCGAAGCCGCTAACGACATGGAATGTCGCACACGAGCCGATTTTCACACCCAGAGCGTCTTTTACAAATCGCGCCAGTAGTTCTAAGTTGTCCGGTAGGTCTTCAGGATTTAAACCCTCAAACTGCCCTGCAATAAGTTTCTTTACGTCTTCCGAGAATGCTAATTTCGCCAGATTCCCCTTCTTCACTACTTCTACACCTTGCTGTCCGTAGAATACCATAACATCCGGGATGTTATGGATTTTCTTCGCTGCGAAAGCAACTGCGTAGCTTCCATACTGGCTCAAAGGGCTGTCCATGCCTGACTTCACAAATATAAGCAGTTTCTCTATCTTTTTTATTTTCATTTTTCTTTTACACCTCCGCTTATATTTATGATAAAGGGTATATAAATAATTTTCCCTTCGCCTCAACCTCAATCCTAATCCTTAAAATAATCTCTGAAAATAAGGAACAAAATAACGGCGATGAAGCTGATTACGCTGCCATAAATAAAGGTTGCATTTGGACTAATCGTTTGCCATAAGATTCCCGCTGTTAAACTTGCGGGTAACGCTACCAAGCCTATTATCGTATGAAAACTGCCTAAAGCAGTTGCCCTTAGTTCCTCTGTGGACAGGTCGGAAACAAATGCCCTTTGATTTCCATCTACCATCGCATAAACCACGCCATAAAGGGGGAATAAAACTAAAAAGTCGGCAAGTGAATTGGAAAATGCAAATCCAAGACAGATTACTGAAAACAGGAAGTAGCCAAAAATAAGCACTTTTTCCCTTCCTATTCTGTCTGACAGCGTGCCAAAAGGAATGGCAAGCACAGCATAGAAAATGTTAAAAAGTACATATAAAAGGATAGCGAGTGCAATTGGTTCCTTCACCTCCGTAAGGGTAAAAGTATCCAGTGCTTTGTATATGAAAAGCATATAGGTGAAATTGGCTAATGCAAATACGGTAGCCACCAAGATGTACAACTTGAGGCGTTTAGGTAGTTTTTTCAGGCTTATTTGCAATCTTATCTCCTGCCGCTCTCTTTTACCTTCCTTTACAAAATAAAGTGGGAATAATGAAATAAATGCAACAATTGCTGCTATAAATATGATAAGCCCGAAGCCAAAACCAAAAAACCAATAAAAAATAAGGGCTGCTATGCCGCCGGAGATCGCACCCGCAGTGTCGAGTGCTCGGTGAATTCCAAAACCTTTACCCCTCGCATCAGGCATGGAATCCGCGATAATTGCATCTCTTGGTGCAGTTCTCAAGCCTTTCCCCACGCGTTCAAAACTTGTGAAGATTAATATGTGCTGCCATATCGTGGAGAAGGACAGGAGCAATTTGAAGCCCGCGGAAGTCAGATAGCCCGAAGATACAAATATCTTCCTCCTCCCTATTCTGTCAGACCAGTATCCAGAAAGAACCTTCAGGATGCTCGATATGCTGTCTTGTAATCCCCCGATTAATCCAACAATCCATACTGCACCGCCTAACGCCGTGATGAACATGGGTAAAATGGGCATTATCATTTCACTGCTTAAATCGTTCAGGAAACTGACAACGCCCAATAAAAGTACGTTTGCGCTGACTCCTTTCAGATATTTGTTCCTCACCGTGTATAAAATATAGCTTCCTTCTATTTAAGACACTGATTTACACACAACTTTTTTACCTTCGGTAAAAACCTTGACTAAAATATTCCTAATGTTTTTCTTTTAGCACAGGTTTTCTTTTTGTAAAAAAGAAAAAGTGTTGTGTTAATCTGCGTTAATCTGTGTCAAAAATTTATTTTCTTGTGTTATCCGTGAAATCTCGTGGTTTTTTACACAAATACTTAGACTTTAATAACTTTATATTCCATTTCCATTGTCTTCTTTACCTCCACCTCTAACATCTCCAATATCTCTGACCTTATCTCGTTAAATTCAGGGCTCGTCCTGTTTCTTTCCCTCTTAAGATTCACTTTTACCTCCTCTTTTATCTTCCCCGGTCTTGCAGTCATTACAAATATCCTGTCTGCGAGAAAAACTGCTTCATCTATGTTATGCGTTACAAACAATACGGTTTTTTCTGTGTTTTTCCAAATCATCAGGAGTTCTGATTGAAATAACCTCCTCGATTGTGCATCGAGCGCCCCAAAAGGTTCATCCATAAGTAAGATTACAGGGTCAATAGCCAATGCTCTTGCAATCCCCACTCGCTGCTTCATACCCCCAGATAGCTCATGCGGATACCTGTTCTCAAAACCTTTTAACCCTATCATGTCTATATACCTCTGAGCGATTTCTTGCCTCTTTTCCTTTGGAATCTTCATATTTTCCAACCCAAAGGTTACATTTCCAAGGACAGTTCTCCATGGAAACAAAGCGAATTCCTGAAATACCATGCACCTGTCCCTACCTGGTTCGGTTATTGGTTTCCCATCTAATAACACCTTGCCCTTTGTCGGCTTCTCTAAACCTGCTATTATTCTGATTAAAGTTGTTTTGCCACAGCCGCTCGGTCCCAGGATGCAAACAAATTCCTTCTCCTTCACTGAGAAGTAAACATCATCTAATGCAACAACGTCCTCTTCTCTTTTCCCGGTTCCGAAAACTTTTGTTAAAGATTCTACCTCTACTTTCATCTCTTATTTTTCTTTTTACTATGCTGCTATCATCCCCTTTCTCCACTTAAGCAACCTTTCCTCCACAAGGTATCTGAATACACGGTCCAGGAGTAATGCTATTAGCCCTATTATTATCATATACGCAACAAGCTTATCCATCATGTGCAGCGCATAGAATCTTCCCCACAATCTCCATCCTAAACCCACTCTGCCGCCCGCTCCAAACATCTCTGCTGCCACTACGCACATCCATCCTATTCCCATTCCTATACGTACACCAGCAGCGATGTAAGGGAGTGAATATGGAAGAACAACAGATTTTATCAAGTTTATTCCCTTTTTACAACCTAAAACCTTAGCTGCATCTATATATATCTTATCTACCCCTCTGAATCCGGTATACGTATTTATCAGTATGGGGAAAATTGCTCCTATGAACACAACAAAACCAGCAGAGTAGTGAGTAAGCGTCCCCCATATAAGAGCACCCCATATGATAGCAAACGGTATCCATGCGATAGGAGGTATCGCCCGTAATATCTCCATTATTGGGTCTATCGCTCTATCTATCATCTTGAACCCGCCCATCAAAGCTCCTAATGTTATTCCCACAGCCGTCCCCGCACCTAAACCTATACCAAAATGTAAAAGACTGACGGAAATATCTACTGGTATTACTTCTCGTACCTTATAAAAAGCAAAGAAAACTTCACAAGGGCTTGGCATTAAAAAGGTTTTCTTCACGATAAAACTCGCTATTAACTGCCAGATAACAATGACTACGCAAATCCCAATCAGTTCTATTATCCCTCTTCTTTCTATGAAGTGCAATATTTTATTCTCTTTCATTTAATTTTTCCAAAAAATAAAAGAGGAGAAATAAATTTAAACTCTCCTCTTTAATATTATATACAGTGCCACTAACAGAGAAACGACTGTTAGAATCACTGTAAATCCCGGTGTCGTTGGTGTTGGTGTTGGTGAAGGGGTAGGCGATGGCGTAATTGTAGGAGTTACTTCAGGTGTGGGTGTAGGAGTCGGTGCAATCCCCGTAATCCTGTCATAAAAGCTGGTGTCAAAAAGGCCATCTTGTGTTAGCAGTTTGTCAGTGTATCCCATTTCATAGTCCACTTTTGCATATTCAACCGTAGAAGGTATTTCAAGATGGGGATTATGAATCCACTCCATGTCCGTCCTGTTGAATGATTCCTTTACCTTCTCCACCTCCCATCCTACTTTTTCCGCAAATATCGCAGCAGCTTCATCTATATGCTTACTATTATACTCTGTTGCGTTTATGTGTGTTCGAATTATCTGCTCAAGAAGCTCTGGATGTTCTCTGATCAATTCACCACTTGCTAATAGGCAACAGCACGCATGGTCGGGCCACATATCTCCAGAAAGAACCACTATTTTTCCCGCTCCTTCCAATTCTATTATCGTTGGCGAAGGACTTGGTAGGAATACAGCATCCACAGCCCTTGCTGCTATCGCCGATATTGCGTCACGAGGTCCCATTGGTACAATTTCAAGGTCGTTCTCGGGGTCTATTCCATTATCTTTCAGCCATTTCTTGAGTATGGTATCCTGGATGGAGCCTGGAGGGAAAGTAGCTATTTTCAGCCCTTTCAAGTTCTCTGGAGAAGTATAGTTTGCCGCGAGTTCCGGCAAAAGAACAATAGCAGAGCCTTTTGTTTGCACTGCTGCGACTATCTTCGCATCTAATCCCTTATCTATTGCAGAAATGGGTGGTGCTGTCCCTACGTAGGCGATGTCAAGTGCACCTCCCATCATCGCGGTCATCTCTGGCGGACCGGAAGGAAATTCAAAATCGGTAACTTCTTCTATCCCGAATCTCTTCAGGTCGCTTTCCCACCAGCCCTTATCCATCGCGGTCATCTCTGCTATTTGGTGTGTGCTTGGCTGGTAACCTATATGCAGTTCCTTTATCTCTCTTGCTTCGCACATCTGCGGTGTAGCACTTAAAACACATATTGCTGCAAATACTACTGCCAAAGCAATCAGAATTTTTATTGAGTTTACTTTTTTCACGTTAATCACCTCCTAAATTTTTGTTTATACGACACAGCATTTTTTTTATACATAAATGTTCTTTAGCACAAATCACTATTTAAATTTTTCTATTTTGTCCATTAAATTGCCTAATTGTATAATGATAACCATAAAAGACTGTAAATAGGCAATGCTTTTATACTATAAGATACGGGGTAATTGCCAACAATATCTAAGGGGTATAAATTCTAAGCACTAAACTCGAAATCCTAAACAAACTCTAATTAAACCCTTTCGGGGCTTGCGGGAATGTGGGCAGAGCCCACGATGCTTAGGATTTAGGATTTACCACTCATAGCCTTCATAAATCTTCTCTTTATTTGCTCTGGTGTCAATTTTATGTTCGCAACGGAGGGGACATTGCCAGGTTTCACTATTACATGAATGAATCTCGGTCCTTTACTATCATGCAAACTCTCGATAGTTGACTTTAACTCCTTCTCTGTGTGTACTTTTTTTGTTTCTTTTATTCCTGCACTTATCGCCATTAATTCCATATCTACACCAGAATAAGCATTCGTCAACTGGTCCCCTGTGCTTCCCAACGTGCCATTATCCAGACAAAAAATGGATAGATTTTTTGGGCTTTCCGCTGCTATTGTGGGCAATACACAGGTAGCTAATAAGCTACCATCACCATCAAGAACAACCGTTTCTCTTTTCGTTTTTAATGCCATCCCCAAGCCTATTGCAGATGCCTGACTATAACTGCCCAGCATATAAAAATTCCGCTCTCTATCATTAATCTCATACAATTCCTTGCTTGGTATGCCAATATTGGAGACAACAGCTTCTTCATCTAAATATTCTGCTATTGTTTCTATTGCATCATATCTCGTCATCTCTGGTTCGTGAATCGTTTTTTTATATTCCAGGATAGTTTCCCTTTCTCTTTTTGGAAAATGCACCATGACTTCTGCTTTTTCTTCTCCTTCTCTCTCTTTCTCCCATGTTTTTGGGGAAATCAATGCAACGTGAGTTCTATTATTTTCATAAGCATCACAAATAACGTTGTCCATCAAATTTATTTTAGAATTGTCATCTATTACCGTGTAGTGAATATCAAACGCTTTTAACATTCTGGGTAGGTTTTTATTAAACGGTATTTGAGCAGGTATCTTTTCCCTATAAACGCCTCTCCAACTCGTTATTATCGGCAAAGGCAGCTCGTATGTTCTGGTAAGGGACATTAACGCATTCATGGAATTGCCCAATCCAGAGCTTTGCATAACTATCGCGGGTTTTCCACCTGCGAGATATGCACCCGCACATATTCCGATTCCATCTTCTTCCTTGTTTAGAGCGACATCGTGAAAGTGTTGAGGAATAAGATAAAAAAGACTTTTGGCTTTATCGCATGGTAATGTCGCTACAATATCTATTCCATTATCTTTCATTATTTCTATTATCTTATTTTCTATTTCGCGCATTTTATATCCTATCTTCACACCATATTCTTTACAACTCTTTTGAACTCGTTATATATCTCATCCTGGATTTCTATACCTTTCTTATTTTGTTCCTCTTTAATTTCTTCTACCTCCCCAGGAAACATAGCACCGTCATTTTTAACACCCTGTATCAATCGGTCCACCTTTGATTTGAATAGGTCGGGATCAGTAAAACTGGAGGGGTTTATCACGATAAAAAGGTCGCCTTTTGTGCATTTTTCCAGGGTTACCGTGCCTTTGACGTCCTTTCCGCTTTCTGCATTTACCAGGGCTCCGCACAAAATATCAATAACAAATGACAATCCATAGCCTTTGTAACCAAAGTTTTTCCCGCCAAGAGGCAGTAAACTGAAAACTTTTTCGGGATGTATCGTTGGATTTCCTTCTCTGTCCAGCGCGCAATCCTCTGGCAGTAGCTTTCTCTCCTTCTTCGCTTTCAGAATCTTTCCTTTTGCAATATTGGTCGTTGCTGTGTCCAATACGATCGGATGATTCTTGGTTGGTATTGCAACTGAAACAGGGTTTGTTCCAAGAATCGGCGTCTTCCCCCCAAAGGGTGCCATTGCAGGCTCTGTATTGCACATAACAATTCCTATCATATCTCTTCTTGCTGCCATTTCAGCATAATAACCCGCCATTCCAAAATGGTTCGTGTTATGAACCCCAATAGCAGCAATGCCGTTGCTCCTCGCTTTTTCAATCGCAAGTTCCATTGCTTTCTTTGCAACCACTATTCCTAACCCTCCATTTCCATTTATCAGTGCTGAGTTGGTTGTTTCTCTTTCGATCGTTATTCTGGTCTTTGTTTTTTGAAAACCGTGCTCGATGGAGCTGATTAATTTTGTAAATCTTAAGATGCCATGAGAACCGAATCCTCGCATTTCTGCTCTTAAAAGTGCATCCGACACTACTTTCGCATCTTCTTCTGGAGTCCCGAGTTTGGTTAACACCTCTTCCATATCATGCCTTAAATTCTCTGGCTTATATCTCATATTTCCCTTATTACACATTCCCTTAGTACAGGGACGACATCATATTTGTCTATCTGAGAAACAAATTCAACATCCTTCTTATAGCCGATTTCAATCAGATATTTTGCGGTATTACAGTGCCTGATGCACTCCTTCAAATACGCTTTGTTTATCTCCAACCCATCATTTAGACTGCTGTAAAGTGCCATTGCAACTGCAAGGTCCTCTGTTATTCCCTGCCCGCTCCCCACAACCAGTAAATTCACATCCCTGCCCTTCTCTTCTAATTCGTGCTTAATGGCAGTTAAATTCAAGCTTGAGCCGATGAGTGCGCTTTCTATTTTGGTCAATAATTCAGTGCTATTGGTTGTTTTTAAGGCAATTTTCTCGATGTTCGATTGTTCGATATACCGGAGTAATTCCACGGGAGAATTACACAGATCAAAATCGGGCAACTTTATTCCTTTATCTTCCCCTGCCAGGATATATCCTTCATTCCTTAATCCGAATGCCTTTTCTTCTTTATTTACAGGTATCACCTCTTTGACGCCGTTTGCCAGAGCGGTAACAATTGTGCTCGATGCTCTTAATACATCAATGACCACAAGGATTTCCTCTATCTCTGTAACCCCTCTGTGCAGAATATTATCGCCACCGCCGATGGTGATTCTATAATTTACCAAGCGTATCACCCCTCAGTCCTCTTCTCAACGTTTCCAGTGGAATCACGTCTTCTGGCTTTATATTTCCAAGGTTAACTTCAGGACCGAAATTAAGTATCAAATAAACCTGCTGGCTCTTTTCCGGTGCTTCAAACATGATCTCTCTCAATCCTATCCCCTCTGTGAGCTTCTTTACCATGTCTTCCTTTACTTTCCCCTCCTTATCATACACGCCTATACCTTTTCCCGATTCCCTTGCCTCCACTATCACTTTTGTCGCTCCAGCATCCAGATCTCTTTTTGCTTCCTTTATTCGGTAATCTATCGTAAGTCTGGCATCTTCAACTGGATCCTTCTTCCCTACCTCTGTAAATACCTCAAATCCCATATTTTTACATTTTCTTATTATTTCGCTTCTCTCTTCTCTGCTAATCCGTATAGAACCATCAGATATTTCAACAGAGCTGAGACCTATCTGATGGGCATACTCAAAAAATTCATCTGTTTTCCTCTGCAGGTATGCAATCTCAAACAGTGTCCCTCCATTGCTTACCAGGATGCTGTTGTCCGTATAGAGCTGTATCTTTCTTCTGACCGCCTCTTCCGAACAGAGCCTATGCGTGCCCCAGCCCAGCTTAATTATATCTATATATTCGGATGCGTATTCCATCAAATCCTGCGCAACACGGTAACCCAAACCCTTATCCAGCACCATTGTAAGCCCTATATCTCTCGTTTTTTCTGCTCTATTCGCAATGTCTATTATTTCAAATGCTTTTCTTTTCATTGCATATATAGTATGGCTTTTTTCTATTTAAGACACAGATTTACACTGATTTACGCAGATTTATTTTTGTTTAACCGTGTTGATTCTTATCATCTGTGTTAATCTGTGTCAACGATTTATTTTTGTATATAAAGTATAATTTTTGCCACTGAGTACACAGAGAGCACCGCGTATTTATCCTCTGTGTCCTCTGTGGTCTCTGTGGCTATCATTTTTGAATATTTCTCGTTTCTTGACCTCATTTCCTCACCTCAAATAATCAACTGGTTCTGTGAGCAAGAATTCTCTTTCTATAATCTGATTTTTCAATTTTTTCGCAAGCTCGTTCGCTTTTGACCTGTTTGACTGTCTTAATGTTATGGGAACGTCCTTATCATATATTTTAATACGTCCCAAGTTGCCTGTGAATACACCTTCAGGGCATAAAAATATGCAGGCACCGCAGTTAAAACATCTATTTTCATCAACACCTTTTGATCTGGAAAAAGCATTCGTTGGACAGTATTTCTCCACATCGCATACATCACATTCAATACATTTATCAGCATCAAAATCAAAATGTATTTCTAAATCGGTATTTTGCCACACCGCAGCATAATTGCTCTCTACAAACGGTATTCTATCATGAATATCTGCTATTGGCAGCTTTACCTGTTCATCCATAATCTTAAGGTTAGAAAATACTTCGTCGTTAATTACTGGAATTGGAACCGCTATGGAAGTTATGCACTCCGGGCTTTTTGAAGTGATAAATCCACCCATAAATTCCGCCTCCATCTCGTGCATATCAGCAATCACCGAAAGATTTGGTTTTTCTTCGCTACTTCTCGTTCCTTCACCAATTACGTACCCTATTGCACCATTTACCATTATCTTTGTCCCAATACCAATTGTTTTTAGCAGAGGGTCGTTTTCCAAAGGGTTAATTTCCCCACTGCCAGTCACGGAAATTTCTTTGTAAGGTCCTTTTAATCCTGTAAGCGAGAAAATACTTCCAACTTCTCCTTCTTCGGGATTCACAAATGCCATATAATTTTTAAATGCGCTGCGAGTGGTAATCATTCTGGCAAATTGTAAATCCTCTTTACTCACCTCTCTTTCGATTATTCTATCGTTAGTTTTTACTTTTACTTCTATTTGTTTACCTTCCACTATTTCGCGGAATAGATGCCCGCCTCCGTACTCATGGTTTGCACGGGCTGTTCCATAAACGAACACGTCCACAATACCCAATCTTTCATTTGGACATGGACCCGGAAAAGCCGGGATGTCGTTCAACCAGACCTTATCTGCTCTCTCAAATTCATTTCTTTCTGCTACGGGTATGGATAAAATTGCTGCCGTGCCGGACATTATAGCACATGTAGCACAGGTTACTACATCTACGCTTTCTGCTGTAGCCGGCTCTTC
>Ga0209986_10001191_pt1 | contig 25247 bp, 20 predicted proteins | sample BlataG_FD_183168 | JGI IMG/M metagenome (GOLD analysis project Ga0209986, IMG submission 183168) | Deep subsurface microbial communities from Black Sea to uncover new lineages of life (NeLLi) - Black_00105 metaG (SPAdes) (version 2) | ecosystem: Environmental > Aquatic > Marine > Oceanic >... | reverse complement strand
TACGGGCCGATCCGGCATAATCGGGAGCACTTGAACGATGTTTGTTTCTGCACCCACTATCCATCGGCCCCAATCTAATCCCTCAGATTCGACTCCATTGACTGCTGCCGGTCCTGTCGCATTAACAATAGTGTCCGGCTCAGGCAAACGCTCAAAGGCGATGTGCAGCTCATCTTCAATTTTCCTGAACCATAGCAAAAGCGGGCCGATCTGCGACCTCAGAATTTCGCCCGACCCAATCTTACTGCGATTCCAGATATCCAATACTGCCATCCAAATCACCTCATTACAAAAACAGACTTAAAGATAACGGAGATAAACTCATATCAAGACAACCAAAATAAGTAATGTCCACCCACAGCATTCTCCCATCCATTAATTTTTCAAGCTGAAATACTCAACTGACACAATAATCTGAAAGGCTTGTTCCTGTCAAATCAAAAACGACAATAAGAAATTGTTCTACTACGTCCTTAACATCTCACCTTTAAAAAGCCACATATTTCCCCGCTCTTATTAATCTCGCTCCCACTTTTCCCAAATCTTCAATGCGTCTCAAATGGGCCTGTTTTCGCCGTTCCAGAATCCGCCTTACCGTCACGGGCCCAAGCCCGGGCACCCTCAGAAGCGAAAACTTCGCCGCCCGATTGACATCAACGGGAAAAAACTCAGGATGCCCCTGGGCCCACGCCTCTTTTGGATCAGTTGTCAAAGAAAGATTACCATTCTTCTCAAAAATTATGTCGGATTCCACAAAGCCATATTTACGAAGCAGAAAATCCACCTGATACAGCCGATGCTCCCGCACAAACACATCGGTTGGTTCTTCCAGCCCCGCTTGTTCACCGGTTATTGACTCCTCCCCCAATCCCTTTTGGTAAGCGCTAAAATATACTCTATGCATCCTCAGCCGGTCATACAGCCCGAACATGTACTTCACGATTTCCGTATCCAACTCCCCGGCCGCCCCAACGATAAACTGCGTCGTCTGCTTTACCTTTTCGTACTTCATCCCGCGACCGGTCAATCTGCTTATCAGTTTTATGGGCTCAATAATGTCTTTGATATACTCTTTCTTATTCGACAGTTTTGCCAGGTTTTTTGCACCCGGCGTCTCAATATTCAGCGACACCGTACTGGCAAGCGAAATCGCATCCTCTATCGCCGTGTCACTCGCCCCGGGAATAATTTTTAGATGAATGTACCCGCGGAATCCGTATTTTCTCCGCAACAATCTCGCTACGGCATTGAGCCTTTCCATTGTTGCGTCAGCCGAGCCTAAAACTCCTGAACTGAGAAACAGCCCAAAAACTTTCCGCTGTCTATAATAATCCAGAAATACCTTTGCCGTCTCTTCCGGCTGAAGGCTGCACCTGCGAATGTCCATATTTTCTCTTAGTGGACAGTACTTGCAGTCGTTCGTGCAGACATTTGAAATCAGCGTCTTGAATAGTATACTTTTGCCACCACCTGGAAGTGTTACGGGGTATATCCACTTTCCATCGTTACCTCGCTGTCGATGCTCATCTTTATTACAACTGCACGCACACGCCAGGTCATACTGCGCATCGGCGCTGAGTATCTCTAATTTCCCCCGCGTATCCGGTTTTGAAACGACCCCTACCATAAGACCACCATCCCTGGTTTAGTTAACAGATTATCAATGATCAGGAATACATAATCAACTATAAAATTCTCGCCGTGAAACAATCTCTTTTTCACTTTTTTATTGAATTTCCCTGTAAATCCGTATCTAATTTTTCTCCGTACCTTGTTATCGCAGCGGCTGTAAGAGCTATGGATACTATTCTCTACATAATCGGCGGCCCCTTGTTTCTAACATCCCTTGCCTGCTACCTTTATGTCAAACTGAGTCTCAAGCCGAAAGATGACTCTGATTTAGATGACTATTACTACGAATTCGAGGACCAGCATCCAGCTTTCGTAAAATACACAAAATGGTCAAAAATAACTTTCGCCGTCGCCGTTATCGCCGCCCTGCTCTTATTCCTCGCACTCGTATTTTGAAATTTGAGGACAGGAACTGTAATCTTATGTTTATTCGTAAAGGAAGTATCGCCTGATTAACGTGAAAATGGATAAGATTAACTAAGGTAAGCCAATTAAGAATATAAAAAAAGACTGATGACCAGCAATAATCAACAGTCATAACTTATGCAATCACAGCTATATTTGGTAATTATAGGTCGTCTGCAATCACTTGTGATAGAGGAAAAAAGAGCGGTTTGTCAACTACCCAAAGGCAATAGCAACACCAATTTTAGCATTCTTGAGCATATCCTTGCGCTCAACTCTCACTACTTTGCCGCTCTTAATACGAGCAAATTGCCCTTTTTCCTGTGCTAAAGTTGTTGTACGTGGAAAATTCATTTCTACAATATTGCCCGCCCGAACAGGAGTCGTCATCGGAACCATAACAAAAACGCCCGTTTTGCTAACGTTGGCGCTTCGGCCGTTAAAAAACCTGTTGGCTTCCGGTATCCAAAGACTCACAGGCCACGAAAGCTTTGTTCGGGTGTTCTTACGCTGCTCGACTAAGGTCTCCATAAATCTAAATCTCCTTTAAATGCCGTTCCATTAATCACCAAAGCCGGTATAGCTAATTATACTGTTATCGGCAATGTTAATTTGGATAGATTAGTGTAAATAGGCAAAATGGCGGGTTTTCCTTAAAAAAAAATATCATTTAGCGCATCACTGCGCCTTTGTTCTTTTTATCGGGCCTTCTCCCTCTCCCAAGCTTGAATCACCGGAAAGCCTCTGAACTACATTCGTTTGTCTCAACGACCAATGTTTGTTACGCCTATTATCCACAATTACGCAAGAACACATATTGAGCCAATATTTGCATGTGTTGCCACAGCTAAAACTCGCTATTCAACTACCGCTGCCCACTCAACTGCTGCCCAGTAACTGCCGGTCGGTGAAGATTATGAGCACACGACCTATAGAGACAGCCAGATATTGGGTAAGTTATCTTGCGACTGTAGCTCTTTTAGTGTATTTTACAGAACCGATGCAGACAAAAGTTGTAAAACTCGACCCAAACAAGGCTGATATAGCGAAAATTAAAGAAGCCGCAGCATTAGTCGATGCTGGTGGACTCGTGGCATTTCCTACTGAAAGCGTCTACGGAATTGCCTGCCGGGCCAAAATTGACTCACTTATCAAGCTCAATAACCTCAAAGGCAGGAACCCTGATAAATACTATACATTGCATATCGGCCAAAAAAGTGAGGCCAAAAAATACGTGCCCACTGTCGGACTGAAAGCTGAAAAACTAATTAGAAACGCCTGGCCCGGACCTTTGACCATAGTCTTCGAATTAGACGACAAGGATATGGACAAACAGCAAATCAGCCTTAAAAGAGGAGTTTTTGAAAGCTTGTATAAAAATAATTCCATAGGGATTCGCTGCCCTGATAACCCCACAGCTTCAATATTGTTGCGGCTAACGCACAATCCTGTGGTTGCGCCGAGTGCAAACGTAACAGGCCGGCTGCCGGCAACGGATGCAGAAGAAGTTCTTGCTCAATTCTCAGGTCAAATCGACCTGCTGCTGGACGCTGGGCCCTGCAAATACAAAAAAAGCAGCACCGTTGTGAAAATAGGCAAAAATAACCTCGAAATCTTAAGGCAGGGCGTATATTCCCAGGCAGAGCTGGAGGCAATGTCAGAGGTCAAATTTTTGTTCGTTTGCACCGGCAATACCTGTCGAAGCCCTATGGCCGTGGGAATATTCCGCAAATATCTTGCAGAAAAATTGCAATGCGAGGTTGACCACCTCGATAAAATGGGTTATAAAATATCTTCCGCCGGCACTATAGATATGGCGAGTTCGCCGGCGAGCGCAGAAGCGACAGCAGCTTGTGCGGCTAATGGGATTGATATAAAAGCTCATAGGAGCAAAGCATTGTCCCAAAAGCTCATCGAAGAAAATGACTTTATATTCGCGATGAGCCGAATGCACCGCGAGCGAGTCACTGCTCTTAGCCAGGAAGCTGCAAATAAGTGTGTGTTATTAGCAGAAGATAAGGATATTCCCGACCCGATAGGTCAGGAACAGCAAGTTTTCAACAACTGTGCCGAGTTGATAAAGGAAGCTATAAAGAAAAGGATTGGTGAGTTTGTGATATGAAAATAGCAGTTGGAAGCGACCATCGTGGTTTCGAAGCCAAACAACTAATCAAGGCCATAGTTACTCAGTTAGGCCATGAGTGCATCGACATTGGCACCAACGACAGCAATCCTGTTGATTACCCCGACCCAGCCTATTTGGCGGCAACGGCAGTATCGAAAGAACAAGCTGACAGAGCTATTTTGATTTGTTCAACCGGCCTCGGAATGAGCATAGCGGCAAACAAAGTTAAGGGGGTTAGAGCTGCGTTGTGTCATGACGAGTTAGGCGCTCGGATTTCGCGTGACCACAACGATGCAAACGTGCTTTGTATATCCGGTGATCAAACCGGCGAAGTATTACTGCGAAAAATAGTAGAAGTCTGGCTCAAAACCGAATTCAGCAGCGGAAGACATGAAAGAAGGGTAAGGAAGATAGCAGCTATTGAAGAAGGCAAAGACCCAAGAAGCGTCAAGAACGGAGCAAAAACGCAAAGCGCTTAGTCTTTGTCGCGGAGGCCGCAGAGCCCGTAGAGTTTATTCATTCGCTACGCTCAAAGACAAGTTTAACTTATTCTCCGCGGTTATTTCTCGGTTTCTTTTTAGCTCCAGAACCAACAACAACCTGATTTAATTCCGTCACTTTTTCAACACTCATACAAGTGCATATTTCCGAACAACTTTGAACCAAACCTCTTCAAGGCCGTTTGATGTAAATCCCGACTCAGCAAAATTCGCAGACTTATGTCCAGGAAATTAAAACAATGCAAAAGTCGAGAACCGGTCTGATTTTCAAATCGCATTTCGGAGATGGCATGACGGCTTTGTAGCCGCCTTTAGTTCGTTTTACAGCTTCTCAATGGCCGCCTGCATCTTCTGCATGTGCTCTTGAAGCTCACGAATTATTTTTGCCTGCTCCTTGAACTGTTTCGTAAGCTCATCGATCCTGACTTTAGAGGCTTTCACTTCCTTGACCGCCGCGTCCCGTGACCTGATGAGCTCAGTAATCTGCTCCCGGAGCATATCCCGGGCTTGTGTAACCGCGGCCAGCTCCTGTTTAGTTAGCTCCAAAGCAGCGTGGACTGCGGCCAATTCCGCTTCTTTCTTTGCCCCGCCCTCACAACCGGCCAGAGCGAGCGACCAGCCCAACGCAATGAAAAATGCAAGAATGAGTTTACGTTTCATCATTTCGGCGCTCCCTTTCGTTTCGGCCTAAGTGAACCAAGGATTTCCTAAGTTATCTGTACCCGGCTACTCCGCCGGACTTCGTAACCATCAATCGGAATTTCCCAGACAATACACATCAAAGTCTGATAGCCACAATTTGGCGCTAACAGGATAATCCCAGCCGACGAAGTGGTCAATATGCAATCTTTTTAAACCGCCACATATTTATAGTCATCTTCTCGGCAGCCACCCATTCGACATGCCAGTCAAGATAGAGAGAATTGCAGCCCTTGTCTTTATGCCGGTCACGTGCTACGCGTCGGCCCTCGTATCTGTGTTGACTATCGGAGGAGGGCAGGTGTCCCGGATACCAGACATCGCATAGATTCCATCCGTCGTCGTCAGCCCTTCTGATTATCGGACGCCATGGCCCGTACTCGTTGTCGGCAAGGTAGATAGTGAAAGCTAAACTACGGCAAGCAGATAGCGGAGTCGGTTCTCTTGTCTCGTAGCCGACCATGTCTGTGTCGCTTGTGAAGTCCCAACCGTTGACGACGTAACAGACGGTCTGTTCTGTGTCGGGGTAACTGGGGCAGCGATATATCTTGACGTTGCGGTAATCGTTGTCGATCGCCCTCTGGGCCAAATAGGGCATAAAAAGCTGGTACCAGGTCTCGCCCGGACCACTGCCTTTGCCGCGAGGGATGCACGAATCCCAATCTTCGGCATATAAATCGGCGCCGAGTCCGATTTGCCGCATGTTGTTTCTGCAAATGGCGTCCTTGGCCTGCTCCCTGGCCTTTTGCAGTGCCGGCATCAGTATCGCCATCAACAAGGCAATGATGGCAATCACCACTAAAAGCTCTACCAATGTAAATCCCGTTAGAAATTCTTTATTAGACCGATTAAGAGTCTTTTGACCGCAAATCGCTACTTCTGACGGGTTAAAGCCTTTTGGTCTGTGCATAATCATACTCAGCTTTCGGCACGAACAATCACAAGACAGTAAAAATTTTACACATTCCAAGTTGCAAATCAAGTAAAAGTATCACAAAAACCATTTGTGACTTTAGCAGAGCAGCCAATTTTTACCTTCATTTTAACGGCGAGGTGTTCAGCAGGTAAAACGACGTAAGGAACAGGTGCTGAAACAATTTTAGCTTTTTTTTACAGACATCGATTCACTCAAGAATCCTGCCGTCATAATTGTCGTGAAAACGCACAAGCAGCGTTTGGCTGCTCGATCCTGAGAAGGTGATACCAAGTGAAATCTCTCTTGTAATAAGTCAAGAGTTTGCTACATTACACCATTATGAATAAAGAAAAGAGCGTCAGTAATAATCCTGAACCGACTTCTTTAATCGTTCCAAGTATTACAGTCTTTATTTCCAGCTTCTGCATCATGGTTCTTGAGCTGGTTGCCGCACGATTAATTGCCAAGCACTTAGGGTCGTCGCTTTACACATGGACAGCAGTGATAGGTGTAGTACTGGCAGGGATATCTCTGGGTAACTACGTTGGAGGTAGAATCGCAGACCGCTTTGCGGCCCGAAAAGCTCTGTCGGTGCTTTTTGCAATTTCATCAGTTACATGTGTGGTTACCGTGATAGTCAACAATCTTGTGGGGGGATGGACTTCGTTATGGCATCTGAGTTGGCCGGGACGAGTATTTACTCATGTATTTCTTGTTTTTATGCTGCCATCGGCCCTCTTGGGAACTATAAGCCCCGTAGCGGCAAAGATGGCTCTTGACAGGGGTTTGCCTTCAGGAAGAACCGTAGGGGATATCTATGCGTGGAGTGCGGTCGGAAGCATCGCCGGGACCTTTGCCGCCGGCTATTACCTTATACCCGCGATGGGAACAATATCGATTGTCTGGACAATTGGCGGCATACTTTTGTTGATGAGCATACTTTACTGTGTAAGTCATTGGCCGTTCTTTATGTTGGCAATATTGTTCTTAGGTGCGATGGCAATAGGAACCGGCCCTACGAATTGGTGTCAAGCAGCCGGCGCAGCTTTGGCTTTGCGTGAGGAACCTGACTCGACGCTTGTTTACCGTGACGAAACACCGTACTGCTGCGTGTCTGTCAAACGCCTTTCTAAGAAGCCCGACAAGCGTGTTTTTATTCAGGACAAGCTTGTACACAGCAAAATAGTAATGGGTAACATAACCGATCTGCAATATTTCTACACGAAAATTTATGCTGCCATAACGCATGGTCTCAGTGCCGACAAAGAAAGGCTCTCTGTGATGGTAATCGGAGGAGGAGGCTACGTATATCCGAGATATGTCGAAAAAATGTGGCCTGGAAGTTTAATAGAGGTGGTGGAAATAGACTCGGGCGTGACAAAGGCAGCCATGCGAGCCTTCGGCCTGGAGCCTGATGCTGCCATTAAGACTGTCACGATGGATGGACGTAATTATGTCGAACAGCTTTTTCATCAGCAACGCAAGGGAGACAAGAAAAGATTGTATGATTTCATATACGGAGATGCAATTAATGACTATTCCGTACCATACCAGCTCGTAACAAAAGAATTCAATGACAGAATTTCAAATATCCTTACCGCCGATGGTGTATATATGGTGACGCTTATAGACATCTACGACTATGGAAGATTTCTCGGCTCTATGATAAACACCCTGGAGCAAACGTTTGCTAATGTTTATGTTCTGACAGAGGGTCACATGCCCAAGTGGGCGCGGAACACTTTTGTGGTTATTGCCGCTAAGCGGGACCTGGACCTGCAGGATATTACATCAAGATATCAAAAAGAGCTCGACTTGTGGTGCTTGAGCAGCTCCGAGGTGGAGAGGCTGAAAGAAAAATGCCGAGGTCTGGTTTTAACCGATGAGTATGCTCCGGTTGAAAACCTGCTGGCTCCGGTAGTTCGCCAAAGTGCCAAAGGGATACTCGCTTACGAGTATATCGAAAGCGCGGAAAAACTTGCTAAAGCCGGCAGACTGAAAGAAAGTATAGCCGATTATAAAAAAGCAGCACAAGCAAAACCGGAGCTGACAATAGAGGTCTATAACAAGATAGGGCTCATTTGTCTTCAGCAGAAAGACCATTCCGGAGCAATTGAGGTCTTGAAAAAGGCCATTGAGTACAACGAACAAACCGGGGCCGGCCTGAACATTTCAAGCGTTCATCTCAATCTGGGCGTTGCTCTGCAAAAGTCCGAATATGAAAAGGAGGGGCGGAACCATCTACAACAGGCTGTGCAGGGCTTTCTTGCGGATATAGAAAAAGAGCCCGACTCGGCCGCACTCTACGATGGACTGGGCAATGCTCTATTGGCGCTCGGCGAATTCGATGCCGCCTGCAAAGCCTTCCATCGGGTCGTAGAATTAAATCCTGACGAGCTTACAGCCCACTTTAATCTTGCAAAAACGCTTGAATTTCAACAGCGATATGACGAGGCAATGTCCGTGCTGGTAAAGGCGATCAGCCACATGCAGAGAAGCGGACGCAACGAAGATGTGGAGAAACTGCGCGAGTACCTGAAAATTCTCGAGTTAAAGAAATAGACCTCAACCTGTGAATTTCGCTAAAGCAACAGTCTGCCGGCTTGTCCGAAAAGGCTCTGGTTTATGCTGTAGGCCAATGCTACTTTTAGAATCAGCCAGCACCGGCACAGATGGAGTTTCATTCTGACAAAGACCACACCATCCACGCAGTTTGCACTATTTTAAGGGCCAACCCGGTGGACATAAGCCGAGCCACAAATCCGCCAGCGCAGAATAGTCAAGAAAATCGACCTTACCGTCGCCATCTAAGTCTCCGGGAAATTCGCCTTCTGTCCGGAGCCAGTAGTCGACAAATCTTCCCAGATCATCAAAACTTACAGTGCAGCTCGTTTTCCACGAGGTCTGGACCTTGTAAGCTACCGGGGTATCGGACCGGAAGTGTATCCAGCCGATGTTTTGACCCCAGGCCCAGCCATCAAAGTTGCCCTCCTGGTCAATAGTAACCCCGTAGTGGTTGGTGTCACCTGGAACTGGGGGATTGAAGTTTATCCATCCGACATTTTCGCCCCAGGCGTAACCTGATAAAAACCCTGTTCCGTCGTTCGTAACACCGCCGAAATTTGGGTCAAGATTTATCCAGCCGACGTTTTCGGCCCAGATAAAACCCGTCAGGTTATAGTCGGTTACGGTCGCGCCGCCGGGTTGGATAGCGTCGGGAAGCAGGTACTCGAAGTTTATCCAGCCGATATTTTCGCCATAAGCGTATTGTGAGCCGTCGTCGTTGGGGTCTATATTCTCTGCCAAGCTAACCGAGGCGGATAGCAATATCAGTAAACCTGCGACGGCCAGCGTATTTTTCAGCCTCATTTTTGGCTACCTCCAAGTTCAGACTCTTGTCGGAACTTTCCTGAGCAACCGTCAGGAAGCTCCGATTCCGAATTCGATTCAATTCGGCTCCACGGGGCAAACGGGGCTGTTTGTGTCTAAATCCCAGCACGCCCGGATAGAGTTGCCGTCTTCGGAGGTGTATTCCCACATAAATCGCCGATAATTGAAGCTTACTTCCTCCATCGGCAGGCTTTCACCGCCCGCCAGGCCGGTCAGTGTGAAATTCTTGAATTCTATGTTAGAGTAGGCCTGAACATGCGCCGGGGAGATTGTCTCATAGCTGGAGATAATCACGTCTTCCATTCTGTACTCCATATACTTCTGCTTGTCGCCGGTTGCCCTACAAAGCTCTAACTGAATGGCTGGGATATGCTGGCCGTTGCAGAGGGCTTCGGCTAACTTGGGGCTTGATTTGTCCAGCTGTTTGACTATCGAGAAATCCTGGTGATCGCAACGTTCTGCTGACGCCGGCTGGGAGACACCATGGCTGTAGGATAATATTTCAATCCAGTCTTTGTGCTTGTCATCGAGCGACTCGCCGGGTATTCCTTCAATCTTCAGAAAACCATCATAAGCGAATGTCTGCGTCGGCGGCTCAATCCCAGAGCTGACAAGGTTATAGATATCTTCAAGTGAGTGCATCGTCGGACCGGGGGGTGCATTCGGCTCCAAATTGCCGGCTCCTGCAAACATTGCAAGCCCAACCAGGCCGGCTAAAAACAATACGCTTAATATAATTTTTGTTTTGTTCTCTTTCATTCTTATGCCCTTTCAAAAATTTCCGATATTTCTTCCTCGTCGTGCTCTCTGCGCGCCACTATCTCTCAGAAAAACCTGAGAAAAGTTGGCCTCGAATCCTAATTTATCATCGTCTGCTGCTTTCTGCAAACCTGCTTAAAGTAGAATTATTGTATCCTCTTTTTTGTAGTAAATCAAGTAAAAAAAACAGGAATTTCTTGAAAGTTAGCAGAATCGACCAGAAGAACCGTGCCTAACGTCTGCGGGCAAGATATTTTAGGCGGCCACTGCCGGTTTTCACGGGCACAGGCGGGGCGTAGGCAAGGATATTGCTGTTTATTCGCTTTGCGATGCTCGCCATAACAAAGACACTACGGCGGTGGAAATAATCACAGCGATATAGAAGGTATTTCGATCTTAAGGTGATTCTGCAGTTTGGCTCTCAATTGTTTTGCGACTTCCGGATGTTCTTTAATTACATTTTTAGTCTGTTTCGTGTCGTTTTTTAAGTCATAAAGGCAGGAACCTTTGCCCAAGCTTTTACCCCTAATATTCTGGAAATAATGCCAGTCCAAATTATGGATTGCGCCAAAGTTTTGAAAAACCGTGTAAACGTTATCGTGTATTGAGGGGGCCTGGGCAGCCACCAATTTCCACATATCCTCTCCATCCATATTCTTATAGTCGTTTATTCCAAGCAGTGAAAGGAATGTGGGCATAAAATCGACGGCACTAACAAGTCCATCAATTCGCTTGCCGGCAAACTGCTTGTTGGGATGCTTTATTATTAATGGAATTTGAGTAACACAACCATTAAGAAGAGCGGGTGTTTTCTGGACACAGCCTTCTTCACCGAGATGAGTGCCATGGTCAGTTGAAAACACGATGATTGTATCATCCATCAGGCCCATATCTTCGATTCTTTTCAAAAGCCGGCCTATACAGTAATCACTGAATGTTACTTCTGCCGCATAAAGGTCTCTAATAACGGGTAAATCATCACGGCGTATGTCCTTATTCCTGACTCCATACCCAAACAGATATCGCTCATACGGATATTTGTCACGATACATTTTCTGGAATCGTGGAGGTGCGTCCCACGGCTCGTGAGGGTCGAACATATCAATCCAGAGCATAAACGGACTGCTGCTAACATTTTTCTGGAGCCAATTCATGGCTGCGATACAGGAGCTTGCACAGAAATAATCTTTCTCTCCCGTTCTATCCTGTGTGTTCATCAAGTATTGGCGCATGTTTCTGTCATAACGCTCGTTCCATAAATGAGCAGGCATGTGCTTTTTAGGGTCGAACTTTTCCTTTGGGCCGCTTTTCCATCTATCGGTTTCCTGCCCGCGCACCCAATGCCAGGAGTCAAATCCACGATGAAAATTATAATCCGGCTTGAAATGATGATACGTATCGACAATAAAGCCGGTTGTGAAACCGCGTTTGCCGAGGACCTCAGCAAAAGTAACATCAGTTTTGCTAAGGGGCTGCCATTTTGATTCAGGAAGGACACTCTTTCCAGTATGATAAACCTTTCTGCACGGAATAGTAGGCAGGCCTTCAGCACTGGCGTTTGCGAACAATACACTCTCTTTTGCAAACTTATCGAGATAAGGTGTTTTTATACGGGTACTGCCATAGCATCCAAGATGGTCTGCCCGCCAGGTATCCGCGATGATTACAATCATATTAAGTCGGCCAGATTTTGATGTTTTGGAAATGCGGGGAGTCTTCTTTGTGGGAGCTCCCAAGTCTCCCGACCATATGGGCATCTCTGTTCCCTTTTCCTTCGGCTTCTTTGCACCGCCGGCAAGCAAACCAACCGCACCCATCCCGGCTACTGTTCCAATAAAACTCCTTCTCGTTAATAAGTTTTTGTCCTTCCGTGGTGTGTGGCAAGATTTTTCTTTTGCTGTAGTATTTTTTTTATCTGACATAACACTCTCCTTGAAAAATTGTATCTATTCCCCCTCTTCGAGGTCAAGAGTTGCGAAGATACTTACACGCAATAACACAGAGTTGTCAAACTTTTGCGGGGACGGGTTTTGGTTTTGCGTGGATTTTCTCTATGGCTGCCCTTATCCTCTCTCTGCCAGCCAGGGTCTTTCGGCGAAGCTTTTCTGCCGGACTGATGCCTATCGAGCGCAATTTCCTGTATCTGCTCTCAAGCAGATTATCAATCTTTGTGCGTTTCAGGTCGCGCAGCGTTTTGACAATATATTTCTCGACATTATAAACAGTGTCATGAACATTGCGATGTGCGCCGCCGAGCGGTTCTGGAATAACTGCATCAACCAGCTCAAGCTTATACAAATCCTTGCTTGTCAACTTGAGTGCCTCGGCGGCATGTGGGGCCTGTGAGCCGTCACGCCAGAGAATTGCGGCACAGCCCTCAGGCGATATCACCGAATAATATGCGAATTCAAGCATCGCCATTCTGTCACCCACGCCTATACCGAGGGCGCCGCCTGAACCACCCTCACCAATACATATACAAATTATCGGCACCCTTAGACGTGACATCTCCTGAAGATTGGCTGCTATTGCCTGGGCCTGGCCCCGCTCTTCAGCCCCAATACCCGGATAGGCGCCCGGTGTGTCAATGAGCGTAACGACAGGAATGCCATACTTTTCAGCGAATTTCATTTTGATGAGTGCCTTACGGTAACCTTCAGGATTGGGACATCCGAAATTACAGGCAACCTTTTCCTTTGTGTTTCTTCCCTTGTTTTGACCGACAATGAATACTCTATTTCTACCGATCTGGCCAAGTCCTGTTACGATTGCCCGGTCATCACCAAAACATCTATCGCCGTGAAACTCGCGAAAGTCTTTTACCATCAGGTCAAGATAGTCAGATAAAAGCGGTCTCTTCGGATGACGTGCGACCTGAACGGTTTGCCATGCGGTGAGATTCGAATAGATTCGTTTCAACTCAGTAACCTGCTCTCGCTGGAGCCGGCGAATCTCTGCAGAATAGTCAATGCCCTTGATTGAACTGAGTCTGCGCAGCTCATTCATCTGGCGATCGAGGTCAGCCACTTTTCCCTCGAAATCGAGATGGTCACCGTCACGGAATTTATTTTTATCATCCGGCATATTATGCACACGACGAAAATATTCACAAAAAAACCCTACCCACAAACAGCGGGCGGGACGTTTTCTTTTCTGCCATATCCGTAGGCTCTTTTCTCTTAAAGTCAAAATACTAACATTTTGATAACACAAATAAAAGAAAAAAATTGACATCTGTTTTGCCATGCTATAGTTTTTAGCATAATCTGTTCCGGGGCATATTTCCATAAGGCCTTGATTATGAAAGACTTAAGGCAAATAACTGTAATCGGGCTTGGTCTTTTAGGCGGCTCGATAACTTTAAGGGTTTTACGCTCTTTACCCGGCGTAAAAGCAGTAGGTTACACCCACCGCCCTTCTACTCGCGCAAAAGCAAGACGGTTGGCAGTAGCGGCCGAAGTCGCCGAAGACATGCACGAAAGTGTATCCGGCGCAGACCTTGTCATCCTGGCCACGCCTATATACACATTTGAGAAAATCTTTATCAAAATTGGCGATGCACTACCGGCCGGCTGTATTGTCACTGATGTCGGCTCGACAAAAGTTTTACCCCACCGCTGGGCAGCAAAGAAGCTGCCTGAAACAATACACTATGTCGGCTCGCATCCAATCGCCGGCTCAGAACAAAGGGGCGTCGAATTCGCCAGAGATGATTTGTTTGACCAAACCACCTGTATTTTAACAACAACAAAAAAATCCAACCGCCGAGCCGTACAAACACTAAAGAGATTCTGGTCAGAGCTTGGCTGCTGCGTGAAGTTAATGACACCAACCGAACACGATAGAATTTTTGCAAATATAAGCCATCTGCCACACGTAGCAGCAGCGGCATTGATAAATTCCAATAGCAGCGAAGAACTAAAGTTTGCCGGCAAAGGCTTTTTAGATACCTCAAGAATAGCATCCAGTCCTGCCAATATCTGGGCTGACGTACTGCTGACAAACGCCGGCAACACCACAAAAGGTATCGATAGAATTATCGGCGAACTATTGAAAATAAAAAAAGCAATCAAAAGCCAGAATAAACAACAAATTGAAAACTTGCTCGAGGCGGCAAGGAAAAAACGCTGTGCAATGATAAACTATAAAATAAATAATAAGGAACTAATATCGTGAGGCAATGGCGTTTCGAGGTTTTCAACCGGTCCGGCTTTTCCGATGTGCACGGTAACAGCGTACTGGAAGAGATTACAGAGCTGGGCATCAGCTCGGTCGAAGCGGTCCAGTCAGCCAAAGTTTTTCTGATTGAGGCCGATTTCGATGATGATTTCGCACAGCGCACAGGAAAAGAGCTTCTGAGCGACCCGGTTTGCGAAGAGTTTCATATGGGCAGAAGCGGTCCGCCGGCCGGCCTGGCAAAGGCAACACTAATCGAGGTGCATTTGAAAAGCGGTGTCACCGACCCCGTAGCCGAGTCTGTAATGGCGGCATTAACCGATATGGGTATGGAAGCCGGCAATGTTCGGACAGCACGAAAGTATGTTCTCCTTGGTGATATAACCCAAAGCCAGACCGATACGATAGCAAAGAAAATCCTGGCAAATGATGTCATTGAGACAGTAATAGTCGGAAGCGAAGCTGAGCCGCCAAGTCCGCATCTAAAACCATACGAACTGCAGATAGTACATTGGCCCATTCGTAACCTTGACGATGACGGTCTTATAGCACTGAGCAAAGAGAAAGACCTGTTTTTGAATCTTATCGAGATGCAGACAATTCAGAAATACTATCGGCAGCTTGACCGGGAACCCACCGACGTTGAACTGGAATCACTTGCCCAGACCTGGAGCGAGCACTGCGTACACAAAACGCTCAAAAGCTCTGTAGATATGTCAATTAATGGCAAAGAAATACATTTCGACAACTTATTAAAAGACACTATCTTCAAAGCCACCAAACAACTCAACAAAAACTGGTGCATCTCCGTCTTTGTTGATAACGCCGGCGTAGTGGAATTTGATAAAGACTCAGCCGTTTGTTTCAAGGTTGAAACCCATAATCGCCCTTCCGCACTGGACCCCTATGGCGGAGCAGCTACGGGTATCGGCGGTGTAATTCGTGACCCTATGGGAACGGGCATGGGTGCAAGACCCATCGCCAACACCGATATATTTTGCTTCGGCCCACCCGATAAGAAGCTCGAAGACATCCCCAAGGGAGTGCTGCACCCCAGAAGGATTATGAAAGGTGTTGTAGCGGGTGTCCGTGACTACGGCAATAGAATGGGAATACCGACGGTCAACGGCGCCATTTACTTCGACGACAGATACCTCGGCAATCCGCTGGTCTATTGCGGCAATATCGGCATAATGGACAAGAACAAATGTTTCAAGAATCCACAGTCAGGAAATATTATTATTGTAGTCGGCGGCAAGACAGGACGGGACGGAATACACGGAGCAACTTTTTCAAGCGGCGAAATAACCCATGAGTACGAGGCAATCTTCTCACACGCCGTCCAAATCGGCAATCCGATAACGGAAAAGAAAATGCTCGACGTACTCATTCAGGCAAACGAGGCGGGATTGTACGAGGCAATTACCGATTGCGGGGCCGGCGGACTGAGCAGCGCCGTAGGTGAAATGGGCCAGAACCTCGGAGCAGAAGTAGATTTGGAAAAAGTACCGCTAAAATACGGTGGGCTTAACTATAACGAAATCTGGATTAGTGAAGCCCAGGAAAGAATGGTCATAGCAGTCAAAGCCGAAAACGTGGAAGCGATACAGAAAATTTTCGATGATGAAAATGTCGAATCAACGGTCATCGGCAAGTTTACCAGTGATAAAAGGTTGATATTGCGATATAACGGCCAACAGGTAGCCGAAATGGATATGGAATTTTTGCACGACGGCGTACCTAAATACTCGCGCAAGGCGGTCTGGAACACACCGGAGCTTACCGAGCCAAGCATTGCCGAAAAAGACAATTATAATGACGAGCTTCTGCAAATTCTTTCATCATATAACGTCGCCAGCAAGGAATGGGTAATTCGTCAATACGACCACGAGGTTCAGGGCAGCTCTGTTGTGAAACCTCTGACCGGAGTAAAGAATGACGGCCCCAGCGATGCGGCGGTGATAAGGCCCAAGTTTAACTCGGACAGGGGTCTTGCAATTAGCTGCGGGATGAATCCGATGTACGGTGATATTGACCCGTATTGGATGACGCTGGCGGGTATCGACGAGGCAATTAGAAATCTGATTTGCGTAGGCGGCCGGGCCGACAGGATTGCCCTGCTGGATAATTTCTCCTGGGGCAATTGCACAAAGCCTGAAACATTCGGCGCATTAGTTCGGGCGGCACAGGCCTGCCAGGATGGTTCAATCGCTTTTGAGGCACCGTTTGTCTCCGGCAAGGACTCGCTAAACAACGAATTTTCCTGCGAAGATGGAACACAAATATCCATCCCTTCGACACTTTTGATAAGCGCTATATCGATAGTTGATGACGTTAATAAATGTGTAACGATGGATGCCAAAAGAGCATCTAATTTGCTCTTTATAGTGGGTGAAACCAAGAATGAATTAGGCGGCTCACACTACTACAAAATCAATGGCCAGCTCGGAGTCAATGTCCCGAAGGTAGACCTCGAAACAGCTCCAAAAATCGCTAAAAAGATTTCTGAAGCAATAGAGAAGGGCCTTATCGTCAGTTGTCACGATTGCTCCGAGGGCGGGCTGGCTGTTGCACTTGCAGAGATGGCCTTTGCCGGCGGACTCGGCATAGAAGCAGACCTGCGGGGTCTGCCCAAAAGCAAAGATTGTTCGCGGGTGGATACACAACTGTTCAGCGAATCAAACTCCCGCTATATCGTAGAAGTTGAGCCGGATAATTACGATGCCTTTGCAAAGCTGATGCTTAATTTGCCGTTTGGACAAATTGGTAAAGTAACAACAGAAAACACGCTCACCATAAAAGCAGAAAACGGCAAAAAAGTTATAGAACAAGATTTGGATTCATTGAAACAGGCCTGGCAAGAACCGCTTGATTGGTGATAGCGAAAGAAGGATTGTTAATGGCACAGGTGAAAGCAATAGTATTACGGGCGGCAGGGATAAACTGCGATATGGAAACTGAGGATGCGCTTGAACTGGCGGGGGCAGAAGCCCAGCGCGTGCACATAAACAGGATAATCGAAGATAAAAGTGCGCTCGAGAAGTGCCAGATTCTTGTTTTTCCCGGCGGCTTCAGCTATGGCGATGATGTGGCTGCAGGTAAAATCCTGGCAAATCAAATCGTACATCACCTCTACGAACCCGTACAGAAATTCATTGAAGCCGGCAAACTCGTGCTTGGAATCTGTAACGGCTTCCAGGTGCTGGTCAAGGCGGGGATCCTGCCAGGGGATGAACAAACCGGGCGTCAAGACACTGTTACCGTAACATACAACGACAGCGGTAAATTCGAGGACAGATGGGTATATCTTGCGCCGCAGACCAAAAAGTGTATATTTATCAAGCCGGGTAGGCAAATCTATCTGCCCATCGCCCATGCTGAGGGCAAAGTGGCAACTAAAGATGAAGCTGCTCTGGAAATATTGAAGTCCGAAGGATACGTTGCATTTAAGTATGTAGATGAAAACGGCCAAGAAGGCCCTTACCCTGTTAACCCGAACGGCTCGACAGATTCGATAGCCGGTCTGACAGATATCACCGGCAGGGTCCTGGGACTGATGCCCCACCCCGAAAGGCACGTTCGGCCAACTCAGCATCCACACTGGACCCGATTAAAGGACAAAACAGACGGCGACGGAATGTCAATCTTCAATAACGCCGTCAAATACGTACAAGAAAACCTGTGAGCGTGATAAGTTCAAGCGACCGCGGTTGGTCGAAGTGGGAGGAATATCCAGCCTATTTGTTCCCTCTTATTCAACAAAAAGTCAGCAGTTTGGGGCAAAACTACTGCCGAATTATAGCTCGTCCGGCTGGTCGTCTGGTTTTGGCGGGATCTTAACGCCTTTGGCGTTATATCTGACGACGACAAAGACCAGGGACTCGGTGCTGGTGTTGGTCAAGCCGTGATAGACCCACGGCTCAACGTAGAGGATGTCGCCGAGATTAGCCGGGAACTCTTTGCCGGCCAGAGACCATGTGCCGGAGCCCATGACCACTATGAGATATTCTTCATGAGCATGGCGGTGTTGGCGATGGACGGCCTTTCCAGGTTCGACAACGGCTACGGCCGTGAGTACATCCTTTGTCCCATGCGTCTCTCCTCTAAAGTACGTCCGCATCTGGCCCCAATCGGCGTGGTACGGCAAAGCGGCTTCCCAACCGATGACCTGCGACTTCAATAGCTTCGGCCCAGTATCGGCTGCATCGGATGGATACCACATCAACAGCGCAGCGGCAAAACCAGCACCACATAATACCAGGGATGAAATCAGTTTTCTTATTCGTGTGGACATAAGCACCTCCGGATTAAATTGGACTGTTGGCAACCAGAACCTGCATCCGGCCAAATCAACACACTCATCGTATATTTTCGCCCGGCAATGTTCAATGACATTTTTCTTGCTATGTTTGGAGGTTCAGTATAAAGTAACGTTGAATGCAGGGCCCGTAGCTCAGCTGGTCAGAGCAGTGGACTCATAATCAACTCACCTGATACACCTAAACCCAAACATAAACCCTTGCATAATCAATCACTTACGGAACCACGGACGGAACATGTCAAAGACAACTTGGCGTCAATCTTGGCGCGTTTTCCCGACTTGATACGACTTGTGGAGGCCTGGCCGGGCCTCTCGGAAGAAAAACGAACTGTTATTACAAAGGAGCTTCTCGAAAAATTGTAGATCAGAGCAAACGAGACAAAACAAAGTTCCTAATGTTGAGCTTGATCTGAAAATATTTTTTGACAGGGTAAGGATACCAAAATGGAACATCAACAAGAGACCAGGGGACGGGAACATTATCTAAAAACCTACCAGTTTGATGTAAATGTTGCCCAGGAATATGGTGTGGATGAATCTATTATCCTCCGGCACTTGCAGTTTTGGATTAAAACAAATCGTGCGAATGGCGACCACTTCCACAATGGCCGCACTTGGCACTATGGTTCTGTCAGATCATTTGCTGAACTCTGGCCGTTCTGGACGCCGAAACATATCAGCCGGAAGCTAAATGGGCTAATCAAGGCGGGCGTATTAGTGAAGGGCAATTACAATCATGCGGGCTATGACCGCACTCTTTGGTATGCCTTCAAAGATGAAAAATCGTGGTTTTTGAGCCGTGACGCCATTATCCATAAACGGCAAATGGAAGGGACAAAAAGGGGAAATGGATTAGCCAAAAGCGGCGAACCTATACCAATACCAAGCCAAGATAAAAAGCCACATATAAATAAACCAATTGAAAAATCTCCTCAAGAGATATTAGGTTTGGATTTGCAGATTGCAGAGCAAAAGAAATTCCTGGCTGAACAGTTACAAAAAAACTTCCACTACTTCACGAAAGGCGAAAAGAGAACTTTCGCCAGGATTATAGATCACCTTGTTAGACTTGCCCAACAGGATTCCAAAAACTTGCATCTATTCAAAGATGCAGTTGAATGGTCCAGACAAGCTGCGACTTCAAACGCTGCGAATAAGAAGGGGCTGTTTGTGGCTAAGGTTAAACAGGAAACGGGATTCAAAGGCCAAAAGCAAATGTTGACCAGGAAAGTTTAGTTATGAAGAAAAGGTATTTATCAAATCGAATACTACGAAACGGTAACGTTCACGTTTTGCCGCGGTGGCGGTGGGGAATTAACCCGGACGTGGGGACATGGACGGTCCACACGGTGTATCGTTCGCCGTCATCGCGGCTTAATTTTTAATTGAAAATTCAGGAGAACACAATGACTCAAAAAACAAAAACCCAAACAACCAATACTTTCAAGTGCAAACGCTGTGCCCGGTGTTGTGTGTCATACGGCAACGAGCTGTATGCAACGGAAAATGACATGCAACTCTGGAGAAATGAAGGCCGTAAGGATATTCTCGCCTGGGTGGACATAGTGACTGTCGGGGATGGGATTCCCGTAAGTTATGATCTTTGGATCAATCCCCGGGATCCGGGCAGGCCTGTATTCCGCTGCCCCTGGCTTCGCAAGATAAGAAACAAGCCGTTCTTCAAATGCCGCATATATGATGTTAGGCCTGAAGTCTGCAGGAAATTTCCGAAAAATAAGAAACATGCCTTGAGTAACAAGTGTCCTGGATACCGGAAATTGAACGGCAGGAGAAAAACAAAGTGACACGACAGACAAAAGATGTAAGGCGGGACTATCTAAAGCCGGATAAATACCTCACAATCGAAGAGGTGCAACGGTTACTACGGTTCGTCAAGATCGGGGCGGATAGAGCTCGGAAGCAGGGAACAATTCGAGGGTTAGTAAACGAAATGATCATCCTGCTGATGTTAGAGACCGGCGTCAGGAGTGAAGAGTTATGTCACTTGATATTGTCTGACCTGCCTACTCATCATGGCAAAAATGCAATCCTGATCCGCAAGAAAAAGGGACAGGAATCGCGTGTTGTTGCGGTCTATCCCGACTTACAAAAGAAGCTTGAGGTCTATATTAAAAAGTGCAGGCCCGGGGCCAAGCCTGGTTCCCCGCTTTTTGCCTGCGAGCAGGGTTATCGCCTGCTGAGGACAAGAATCAAGAAAAACAATAAATGGGTAATTATCAAAGAGAACACGAGCAGGATCAGTTACAGGTCACTGTATCGGAGGATTAAACGCATTTCTCGCGATGCTAAAATCCCTCATTTACGGCCGCATTCGCTCCGGCACACTCTCGGTACACACTTATATTCAGTAGAGAGGGACATAGCAGTTGTTGGAAAGATTCTTGGGCATAAAAGTCTTCAAAGCACTCAGGTCTACATCGGCGTTTCTGATGATTCAGTGATACGACAAATAGGGAAAATTAAGCAATTGTATACTGTTAAAGGGTAGATTCTATAGCTCTACAGCCTACTGCACCTCGTCCGAATGTGTAAATATAGCAAAGACAAACAATTACCTCACAGAAAAATGCTTGCCAAAAACGACTGAAAAGAGGGAGCGGACACTGGTGTTTTTAGAAATATCAGCGTTTCTGGTCTAAGAATAAGGTTTTGTATGTGTAAATCGGCGTTTTTGGTACAATCCACGCGGGTAGTGAGTGACATCAAAACAAACGCGGTTTTTACACGCGAAAACGCGGGTTGGTGTCTCTACAGTTGTAGAGGCCATGTCCGGTTCTGTAATTCGTTTATGGGGACATTGCGTTTTTGGCCCAATATCAAGGGTGTGGGGTTGCTGTTTTCACGTACCCATAAATTTTTTACATTTATGTTGTAACATTATGTAAATACAAAGACTTACATGAGAGGTGTTTGATAATCACCTAACAGAAAATTTGACGGTACTTTTATGTTTTGGACACTTGGTGAAAGTGAAATAAAATATGCTTTGGGTCCTTCCTGGAAATCAATCTCGTTTGCGGTAATCGATCTCAAACAACGAGCGATTTTTTTGTCAGAAAATCGATGTCCGGCCAGGGGGGTTTGGGTAGGATAGTGACAATAACTTTCAGAGAATTGGGAGAACGATTATGAGTGAGTATATGGCGGGCAAAAAGCTGAATGTAATTCACCGAAACAAATGGTCCAAAAGAAAAACGCCGAAATTCAAGCTGGAGATCAAACGCGGGGAGCTCTACAGTCAATTCAAACCGGTAATAAAACCAACCTGGATTGTAGAGGACCTTGCCGAATTTCTGCCAGTTCGAGAATCAGGTCTGGGGATAAAGAATGAGAAAAATAATAGAGTCACGCTTCCGGAAACATTCGTTCAAAATGTCCCCGGCTGTTTTGCGCTGATAAACAAAAGCACAGAGGAAGTCTTGTATGTGGAAAGAACGGTAAAGTTGCGTGCCGGAATACAAGTGTTCTTTCAGCGTTGGGAAGGTGGAGTCAAAACATGGGAAGACGCCTATTTATGCGCTTGGTTCTGCCCACGTCCACACAATGAACTTTTGAAAACGATGCTGATTATCTATTATGAAACAGGGCAAATCGATATACGTCACGGGGACATTGCCGGGTCGGTTGAAAGCAAGACGGTTTGACATCGAGTCGGCCAGGGGGTTATGATGGGAACGGTGATGTCACCGGCGGCGAAAACGTCTATCGGTTATACGTGGAAAATCGAGTGTCACCAGTTTACTATTGACTGGACCGAGATCGCTCGTTAGAATGCATCCTCGTAAACGGTTTTTTTGCGAATCACCGAGAAATCAACACTTTTTAGAAATCAAGCCAAAAACACTCTTTCTAAGGGGACATGATTTTCTTGTGCCGGCAGCCAGTAATGTTGGTTGTGAGAGGTGAGACGAAGTGGAGAGCCGTAGCAGCTCGGGACTTAGCCAGGTATTGAATCGGCAACGTGGTTGATATGCTTTACGCTTCAGCCCGGTACCTGGGTGGCGGCTGGTGTGATGACCCTCGATGCGGGATATATGATGCAGCGGCCTGGGGCCTGGCCGGCAGCCGGTAGTATGATCCTCGATGTAGCAGTTCGGGAACGGGCCGGGCATTGTTGGTGAGTGGTAAGTGGTGAGTAGATGCTCGATGCCGGATGCTTGATCCTCGATGCGATGCTGCAGCTCGGTACCTGGTCGGGCATCGTTGTTGAGTTGTGAGCGGAGAGTCGAAGTGGAGAGCTGTAGGCCTGGATCTGGCCAGGCGGCAAAGGCACTGAGGACCGCGAGTGGAAGAAAGCCGCTGCGAGCTGAGACGTTTTTATTAGCGATTTTCTTCACGTTGGAATTTTCGATGACAAGCCAGCTTTGCATCATCCAGGGAATATCCTTTTCTCTACAGGGGCACACTAACATCATTAAAACTTATGTATTCTCTCCGTTTGGTTTTCATCTTTTCTCCAGTACTTCCCAAACTATAAACCTGGATCATTGTAACCATTCCAAATGGGCAAGCAAAGATATTAGGATGCTCGATGAACGCAGGGGGGGAATTTGGGGCCAGGCTGGGCCCTGTGAGGTTTTCTCGGGTTCGTGAGGCCTCTACTGATTGTTTGTAGATCGGCTGCGATACGGGGCGTTTGCGGAGCTGGAGAGGAGCTGCAGGGGGCAGACGGTCCGGGATGAGGGGTTTTAGGCTGGCAACGTAATAAAATGGGCCCTGCTTGAATCAGGGCCCTTTGATAGCACAAAGACTTGCAGTCCCCTTTTGGGCAGAAAGGAGGTTTAGACAAAAATCCCATGTTCTGTCCATTATTATATACCAAAATGGACAAAGTTACTTTGGAAATCGAAATGTTCAGAGTTCTTACGAGAAGCGAACGCTTTTCACTTCCTCAAATCGTGGTTGCTCGCTTGCAAAGTGCCAAGCTGACGCCATGTGCGATCTCTTGCGATGTCCATTATGATTGTATCGTGAAGCCGATAAGCTGTTAAGGTTGGCTGATATGTCGTAACAGGATGCCTCAAAACAAAAAAAATTGTGGTAACAGAGATTTTATTATTTGACTTTGAACTCTTCATAGGTGTCCTCTTCATTTCAGATTTGTACTGAATGATTCTGCGGGAACAGAGATTATTGATAAGAATAGCAATCTTAATTTATAGAAAGAAATGTCGAAATAAGAACTTTTGCTCGGAACAGATCTGTGGTTCTAGTCGCTCATACCCCGGTTTGAGTACTGAACTGACACTTCCGTTGGAAAACTACAACCAAAAGACGCATAGAAAGGCTCTGAAATCAAGATTTTGCCTGATATCTCCGGTCTTGGTGAAAATATTTGGCGAAAGTGGCCGGAGAGCTTGCTTTTTTAAGGGAAGTTTGGTATTATAGGACATTGAATATAGAAGAACAAAGTGAAATTGATGGTAAATCTAAAATCCCCGTTTAAGGATATTCCTTGAATCGCAGTGGCTGATTTGTTATCAAATTAGGTAGCGAGGTGTGATTTTTTCTTTTCTTGACAAAAGGAGTGGTCAGATGATAAGAAATAGAGCTATTTTCATTGCCGTTGTCCTGTTGTTTTCCAGCCATTCGTTGGCGTCCGAATATCGCGATAAGGGCTATCTGTATCTATCGCCCATACCGGGCGCTGAGTATGTATCGCCTCAGACAAAGTTTTTTCTGGTGCGTTTTGAGGCTGTTTCACCCAATGATATCACAAACTTGCCGACGTTCATTGATGTAACAGGAGCCACCAGTGGGTCCCATCCGGGCCAGACCAAGGTTGCCACCGATGACAGGACGGTCATCTTTGAGGTGTCGTCGGCTTTCTCGAATGACGAGCTTGTCACGGTGACGTTGACACCGACAGTAGATCCCTGCGCTCCTGGTGTAGTCGAGTCGTATCAATATCAGTTTATGGTCACCGGGCCCATGCCTCCGTCACCGCCTTCGCCGCCAAGCAGTTGGTCGGCAGCAGGCGAGCAGGTAATGAATAGTCGGGCGACGCCTGAGACGGAATGGGAGGCGCAGCCAACAGCGGACATGGCGGCCGAAGGGGAGATTTCCGCCGCTGCGGACGACGGGCCCATGATTATGCCAAACGGAGTATCAGTACCCAGCAACTTTCCGCACATCAACATAACGATCAATGACAACCCGGATCCGGGCTATATCTTCCTTGATAACCGGACAAGCGGGAGCAATTCGTACAACGTCATTTTCGATAACACTGGCTCGCCGATCTGGTACTTGCAGACGGACGACGAACGGCGTGACATGAAGGTCCAGCACAACGGCGTGTTG
>Ga0209986_10001189_pt1 | contig 25275 bp, 20 predicted proteins | sample BlataG_FD_183168 | JGI IMG/M metagenome (GOLD analysis project Ga0209986, IMG submission 183168) | Deep subsurface microbial communities from Black Sea to uncover new lineages of life (NeLLi) - Black_00105 metaG (SPAdes) (version 2) | ecosystem: Environmental > Aquatic > Marine > Oceanic >... | reverse complement strand
TCAGACCTTTACAGCAGAGGCAGGTGCGCAGAGCGTATCGGCGGAGGTGACGGCCCGCGATGCATTGACCGACACAACGCTCGAGACTTCGGCGACCGGCAGCTACTTCGGTGCAACTGTCGATTGGGTACTCGTGTCGCAATGGGATGGAGTCGATGATCAGCAGTTTTCCAGCTTTATCGTTGGAGAATCTTTCCACCTGGCTTTCTATCTCGAAAACGTGGGTAACGTTGAATTAACGAATGTTGAGATGCAGGGAGGCGTGCCGGTCCTTTCTGGCCAAGCGGTGGATGGGGATTTCGATGGTGATGGGCAAATTGATCCAGGCGAAGTTTGGAAGTATGAGTCTTTTGGAACTGTTGCGCTCGGCGAGCATACTCAAATCGCAACGGCTGCAGCAGCTTCCACCCGCCTCGGTGCTCCTCTTGTGAGCAGTCTGGAAACGAGTTATTTCGGACAATACCGGTCGTTGGCAGTCACGCATACGGGTGATGAGGGCTTGGGCTCTTTGCGTTATGCGATTGAAGACGCCGCTTCACGCCCCGAGGGTGGGCAGATCTATTTTGATCTCTCCGAAGATGACCCGAATTTTGTCGATATTGACAATCATTTGCCAGGAGGAGATGCGGCCGGGGATATTTTCCTTTTCCAGCCACTCTCCACTCTTCCATCACTTAACGGTAGTGGATCGATCGAAATTCTGGGATCTGGTCCAATGCCCATTGTTATCGATGGTTCGTTAGCCGGTTCAAGCCACGGCCTGGAGATTTTCTCGGATGGAAATTTGGTTCGAGATCTGACTATTCAGAATTTTGAACTTTCTGGAATTTATGTGCTTGGTAGTGAAAACACTATTGCGGGCAATCGAATCGGTATCAATCCACTCGACGGCGAGGCTGGCAATGGTGGCGATGGGATCTGGATAGAAAATGGCAGTCAGAATCTGATCGGTGGAGAGGACGAAGATGGTGTTGACCAAAATATTATTGCCTATAACGCTGGCAACGGTGTTGGGGTACAGGCGGGCACCGCAAATCGGATCAGTACCAATGCCTTCTATGAGAATGTTGGCATGGGAATCGATCTTGGACGAGATGGGTTCACTCCAAACGATGTGCAGGGCGACTCGCTTGATGCAGACTCGGGCGCGAACAACCTGATCAACAAGCCAGTGATTACACGCATTGAGATTGTCGGCCAAACGGTGGAAGTCGACTACCAGGTGCCGGTGAATTCGGCCGAGATGGAAGGTCCACTGCGGATCGAATTTTTCCGCACCGATGCGAGTCGCCGCGAAGGCGCAGAGTTTTTGGGAACCGATACATACACGGCGGAAGATGTTCGTGCGGGTGGCAAGACGCTGGTCGTAGAGATCGATGAATTTCCCGATCTCAATGCCCGCATTGTCGCGACGGCGACATCGGCGCTAGGAAGCACATCTGAATTTTCAGCTCCAAGCGGCATTCGCTTTACAGGTCGACCGATCGAAGCGGCACAGCAGGACGTGGTTGATAATGTTGCCGATGGACTTCTTGCTAAACTTGAATCATTGCTTTCCGGTCAAACACCAGTAGCTGGACAGCCTATTATCACACCGTCCTTACCGGTGCATGATTTTATTATAGATAATCCGGTCATCGAGCAAATTATTATTGGTCGCAATGTGTTTGCGAAAGACGATACCTATTGTGCCCTCAATGTGGGCTCCGGAGCCGATCCTCTCCTGATGATCGGCTTTGGGGAAGCGGTCGATGATGTGACGATGGCGGTGAACGACTATTGTGTCGAGCAAGTATACGATTTGGTAGACAGCCTTTCGCTAACTGCCGGACAGATGGTCGCTGTCATCTGGTTTGACCCGATTAACTTTACGGTGAGCATTGGCGACAATCAGGTCAGTTATGATTACGACAACAATCCCACCGAGTTGACCGGTAGTATTCCGGGCGCCTCGCTCGTGGTCACTTCGGCCAGTGCAACAACTCCTGGAGGTGTCCAGGGCATTATGTTCGCTGGCGATGCAAGTACGATCAATGTCCAGATGAGTACGACCAGCAGCGGCGAACTGATGCGAGGTGGCGTGAACATTTACACCGTGGGTACCGGTGCAGGTGGCACCACCATCCAACCCTCGATCCGCACCGTGTTTCAGGGACATCTCCCCGGAGAGTCGATCATGATGGCCTTTGATCCCTCTGCGGCACCGAAACTACTTGTCGGCGGCGGAGCTGCTTCCAGCTCCCAGTCAATGGCTGGTATTTCCAGTCCGGGTACATCCGGTGGGGGTGGGGCAGGTGGCGGTATTCCGATGTCAATTTCAGGAATTTTCTCGGGGGATGGTGGCTTTGAACTCGCATTTTTAGACCCCGCATCGATGGCCAACGCAGGCCTCGATATTTCAGGTTCGTCCAGCGAAGCAGGCGAAGATGAGAGTGATGTCGAGGATTTAGAGAATCAAGTTCAGGAAGAATATGGTAGTGAAACGGACGACCGCGAAGAAGAAGAAGATGATACTGATTTAGATGGTCGCGAGGAAAGGGATGAAGACTCCAATGAGTTTGAAGACGCTCCTCCAGTTGAGGATGAAGAGGAGATCGAAGAGTCTATTTCCGCAATCTTTGATCTCTTGGGCGGCGCGCTGGCTTCCAAGTCCGGTCGGATTGATGTGATGGAGATTCTTACGCAGGGATCAACTACAAATAATCACCAACATTCATCTTTCAGTGGAAACGCCGAAGTGGTTACACCGCGGTGGGCACGTAGCGAAAATGAATACGATCAAATGGTGACCGATCGCTGGGCAACTTCTTTCGATGCCCGCGAGAGTGACAAAACTTGGACAGATGCTCTCGTAGCGGCTCGCGGAGAAGGTTAAAATGCGATTCCCCTCACTTTTTGTCGATCTCTGCTAGCGTCGATTTCTATCCTTTAGTTTGGGCGGACTCTCGTCATCGTTTCAGATGACTTATAATGGCTCGTCCCACTCGCCTGCGTCGCGCTCTACGTTGACTGCCTATGTACCCGCCTAAGTTTCGCTACTTGATGCTGAGACCAAAAGCATTTGCGCTCGGTTGTGCCTGGGTCTGCCTGCTCATTCTGTTTGTCGCCACGGGCCGCTGCGCAGAGCTTGGTTTGGTGTTAGAGAAACCACCAGAAGGGCGCTATGTTGAAACGCCGCAAGGCTATATGGTCCCGTATCGACAGGAAATTCCGGGAACCGAGCAGAGTTTTCAAATGGTACCGATTCCCGGAGGAACTTTTCTACTGGGGAGCGCTGAAGAAGAAATTGGACGGCAGACAGATGAGGGCCCACAGGTCAAAGTAACAATCCTGCCCTTCTGGATGAGCCAGCACGAGGTTACTTGGGGGGAGTATCAGGCCTTCATGGGACTTTATTCACAGCTCAAACAAATCCAAGGGTTAAGGTATCGTTTCAGTGAGGAGACAGAAGCGAAGAAAATAAAAAGTCAGCTGAATGCAGCGGGTGCAGTTGATCTGTTAAAACATTTACAGCGATTACCCGAGGACGTCGATGCGATTACCGCGCCCACGGAACTGTATGAACCGGATATCACCTATGAGTATGGCAGCGATGCGGATCAACCGGCTGTGACAATGACGCAGTATGCGGCCAAGCAATATTCAAAGTGGATTAGTAAGTTAACCGGAATTTTCTACTCTCTACCGAGTGAAGCGGAATGGGAATATGCCTGTCGAGCGGGTGCTAAAACGGCCTATCATTTCGGCAATGCCCCTGAAAAGCTCGGGGAGTATGCGTGGTATGCCGAGAATGCAAATTCACAACTCCACAAAGTAGGCACCAAAAAACCAAATCGTTGGGATCTTTATGACATGCACGGCAATGTGGCGGAGTGGGTCCTCGACGGCTATGATCCGGCAGGCTTTACAGAAGACGGTCACATCCGTTGGCCCGCTGAGGTGTTTCCACGTGTGATTCGAGGTGGTTCTTGGGAAAGCACAGCGGCAGCGTGTCGCAGTGCAGCACGTTTGGCTTCACAGGACGAGGAGTGGAAAGAAGAGGATCCGAACCTGCCAAAAAGTCCCTGGTGGTTTACGACCGATCCAGCCCGGGGCGTTGGCTTTCGCCTCATCCGTCCTTTAGCGCCTCCAAAGGAAGAAAAAGAGCATCAGTATTGGGAGATCGATGCCGAAGAGATTGGCTGGGATGTGGGGGATCGTCTTGAAGAAGGACGTGGTGTCAAAGACAATATCCACCCTGCGCTGCCTCAAGTGTTGCAGCAATTGAAAGAAATCGATCAAAACTCAGAGAGTTAACATGCGTTCATCCGAAGATCGGATTGCAACATGACACCACTTTTTTCGCTGAGCCGTCGCCATTGGCTCGCTGCTGCATTGTCCGGTGGGATGGGCTGGCTATTAGATCAGCCACTACTCGTTTCAAGCTGGGCTGATGAAAGCCCAAAGGCCCTCTACAAAATTTCCTGCACCGAGTACTCACTGCATCGTATGCTCGCAGCCGGGAAACTTAATAATCTCAATTTTGCACCCTTCGTTGCCAAAGAATTTGGCCTTAATGCGGTGGAGTATTGGAACGCTCCCTTTAAAAATAAAGCCGAAGATCGAACGTATCTCAGAGAAATGCGATCCCGCGCCGATGGGGCAGGCGTTCGCGGTACGGTGATCCTTGTGGATGGAGAGGGGCACTTGGGTGACCCCAATGCGGCCCTGAGAAGCAAGGCGGTCGATCGGCATAAAAAGTGGATTCGGTGTGCTAAAGAACTAGGCTGCCACTCGATTCGGGTTAATGCACACTCGGAAGGCACCTACGACGAGCAACTGGCACTTGCCGCGGATGGACTCGGCCAGCTTTCGGAATTTGCGGCTCCCTCTGGGATCAATGTTCTGGTCGAGAATCACGGCGGCCTCTCCTCGAATGGAAGTTGGCTTGCTGCGGTCATGCGCCGCGTTGATTTAGCCAACTGCGGCACCTTGCCCGATTTTGGCAATTTCGGTTCGTACGATCGCTATCGTGGCGTGCGGGAACTGATGCCGTTTGCCAAGTGCGTGAGTGCCAAAAGCCATCGGTTTGACGCCTCAGGAAACGAAACCGGCACCGACTACATGCGGATGATGCAGATTGTGATTGAGGCTGGTTACCACGGCTACGTCGGCATCGAATACGAAGGATCCAGGCTGGATGAAGTAGCCGGCGTACGGGCGACACAACGTCTGCTCGAAAGGGTTCGCACACAACTCGTTCGTAGCTAGCCCACCGGCAGCAAGCTTTTAATTATCGGCTTGACGGTATTTATCGGCCAGATAATTGACCCCGTCGATCAAGAGGTTTTGATACGGTCCCTGTGTCCAGTCGTTCACGTCGTGTCCGACCGTAAGGCCGATCACTTCCGCTTTTCCTTGAGGACAGGCCCACATGACGATTTCCGATTCTTCACCCTGGACGCCGCGGATCAGCGGAGTGACCGCCTCGAGCGTATAGAGATTGTTATAAAGTTCGGTGTTTCCCGTGACAAATTCTTGTGGAAACCGTCGTGTGGCCGGATGGTTCCCGATCCGCTGCATCGCAATGGGCTGACTCGGTCCGTGGGTCGTGCTAGCGACACCCGTAAAATCGCCCCAGACAGGAAAAGGGCGATCGCCTTGGGTGAGTCGCCACTCGGTGACGAGCTTTGCATCCGCTTTAGCGTCACCGTGGTATTCGGGTCCCAGGTTTCCCGGTTCCCCGCTTTTAAAGGTGGGCCACCAACTGTGCATCGAACAGTGGATCAACAGGGCCGGTACCCCATGTTTGCGGGTTTGGGCAATCAGATTCTCGGCCGCCTGTGTGTCACGCGATCCCGCAAAGCAAAAGTTATAGACGATGGCATCGAAATTTTTTCCGAAATCAGGTGTACGCAATTTTTTTATCTGTGCCTCATGATCACCGGTCATGACCGTCAATTCCCAACCAGCCTGCTTGGCGAGCTGGCGAAAAATAGCCAATTGTGGTGTATAGCGGTGATAGGTCCCCGGTTCATGGGTGAAATAGAGAACTTTTTTTGCCGCCGGTTCATCGGCTCGAAGTGCGGGCAGATGTTTGCCTAGCAGGAGACAGCCTAAAAAGATTCCTAACGAGAGCCAAAAGATCCGCATGACCGCCTCCAGCGTTAAATTGTCATTTCACCAAACGCATCTTACTGACTGTCTGCCGGCTGTCGAGACTGCTCCTTGAGTCGTGTTAAAAAAGGAGCATGCAGTGGTGGTTGGCAGGCGAGCAGGGCATCGCGGTAGAATTTCGGATCCTCGTCCATCCAGTCAATGATGTTAGCGACTTTGAGTGCGGCACGGCTGTTTGTCTCAAGTAAGCTTCGCAATCGGTGACGGGCTATTTCTTCTTCGCCTAGGTTGTAGAGTGTCCAGGCGGCCATCGCGACAACCTCATCGCTCGGATCCTTCAGGAGTTGCCGTAAGGGTTCTTTTTGTCCCCGCGCCCCCGGGCCGAGGCGAAAGAGTCCTACGCATCCCCAATAGCGGATGCCGCTGTCCGGGTCTTTAAGCATCGCTACCAATTGAGCCATAGCAACATTTTCTTCAGGTTGGAGAGCCCGGTCGGCAGCATCGAGCAGTCGTTTTAGGGGATAGAGTTGCGGCTTGCGAACCATTTCGTAAATAGTCATTCCGTTTTGCTCTGCCCGATAGACCATTTCGCTTTCCGGTAATAGACCGGCATCGAAATGCGCAAGTTGCCACTGGCGGAGATCCTTACGCATCTTTGCAAGAATTTTTTGGTAATGCAGGTCTGCAGCAAGGTTGTGGATCGAATGCGGGTCTTGCCAGGTGTCATAAAGCTCTTCGGTCGGTTTTGGCCGAAAGAAGCGGCCGCTCACGGCATCGGTTTTCCCCTCTTGATGATGTGTTTGCCATGCACCGGCGGCCGGTGCTCGCCAGAGATACGCCAGATACTGACCACGGGGAACGTAGGGCATCATGTGTCGAATGTAGAGATAACGCTTATCGCGAATCGCGCGGGCCGCGTCGTAGCGTTCGTCCATCCGGCCACGGTAGGCAGCAGCAAAATCTCGAGGTGGTTCCTGGCGGGGGCCAAGAAAAATTCGACCCTGCATCACAGCAGGTATTTCTGCGGCGGCCAGCGAGAGCCACGTTTTGGGGAGGTCAATAAAACTGACGATCCGTCCGACTGTCTCGCCGGGATTGTCGGCAGGATAAAGCTGTTGGAAGGCTTTGGGAATTCGCACGATCAACGGACAGTGGATGCCGGAATCGAGTAAAAACCGTTTACTGCGAGGAAGCACTCCACCATGATCAGAGTTGTAGATGACGATCGTATTCTGTTTGAGTCCAGCGGCTTGGAGTGCATCAAGATTGCGACCCACGTTCCCATCCATCCGGCGGACTGCATCCTGATACTTGGCATAATTTTTGCGGATCACCGGTAGGTCTGGATGATAGGGGGCAAGTTGAACACGAGCTGGTGGGTGCTCGGTTTGTTCGACACTTCCGTGTGCGCTGCTCTCATGAGAGTCGGTGAGATTAATAATCGCAAAAAATGGTTGTTGCTCAGCGAGTGCCCGGTAATCGACTTCTCCCTTTGCCGTCAGCGGGGTGGGATCCCAGCATTGCTTGTCGTCGCGCCCGCCAATGTTGTAATCTGTTTTATTTTGATTGATACAGTAATATCCTGCACGCCGAAGCACATCTGCGGTGTAAGGAATTTTTTCGTGCGGAATCGGATAACGACTTCGCATCGGCTGGGTGCCCATCGAAACAGCATGGACGCCGGTAATCCAAGTGCTTCGCTGCGGTCCACAGACAGGGGTAGTGGCAAAGCAGTGCGTATAGCGAAATCCCTCCTTGGCCAACTGATCGATCCGGGGCGTATCGGCGTTCGGATGACCGTAGCAACCGACCCATTGCACGTTGTTATCTTCAGATGTGATCCAGAGCAGGTTCGGTCTCTCCGTAGCGAGTACGGAAGTACACAGCAGGATGCTCGACGCGCAGAGGCTGAAGACAGAGCGTAAAATCATGGCGAGGGAATGTGTGCGCGTGTTAGGCCGTCTGACAGTTCTCATTTTCCGCTCGGCCAGCAGAGACGTCAAGTTTGAAACGATTGAGAAGATAGATAGTGCCGCTTACTGCTGCATGGCCTGAACGGCAACTTCCACTTCGAGTCGCTCATGGCTAGCGCCCCGCGATCTACCGCGAATGGGTGCCGCGTAAATCGCGTCGAGACCCGCCGCTAACCGCACATATTTGTCGTCTGCGCAGCAGTGGTTTGCCGGATCAAATCCCACCCAGCCTAAATCATCAATGTAGACTTCGGCCCAGGCATGGCTTGCCTCCTCCGGGGAAAGCATATCGCTGGCAAAGAGGTAGCCGCTCACATAGCGAGCTGGAAGACCAACGACTCCACATACGGAGATCAGCAAATGGGCATAGTCCTGGCAAACTCCACGACCGCTCTCAAGAGCCTGACAGGCTGTGGTTGTACTACTGGTGCTTGCCGTTTCGTATTGGAGGGAATCGGAAACGCATTCCGATAAACGGTGTGCTCTATTGAGCTGTTCCGCTTCGGGAACTTTATTGGCAGTGTCGTTTGCAAGCTGGATGATTGCTTTATCAGCGAGCGTGGCGTGCGTGTGTTGGAGGTATGCGATCGGGTGAATCTGTTCACGGTGTTCTCGCAAAACTCCGCCAGTGTCCGTGGTTTCAATCACTCCTTCAACGCAAATTTCAATGACCGCGCTCGGTTTATTCAGACAAAGAATTTGCACAATATTGCCCGCTCCATCGACAATCGGAGTGCCTAGCGTTGCCCCTGGGGCATTGATTTTCCAGCGTTCGATTTTCTGTCCAGCATGCGCGGTGGGTGTTAGTCGCATGCTCTGCGTAAGTCCACGTACAGGTTCCGAGTAACAGTAGCGCGTCGTGTGTGAAATGTTTAATCGCATGTCGTTGCTCAAAAGTAGGATGTTCGCATGGCTTCGCCAATGACACCCATTTTGTTATTGAAGTGCTCGGAAAATTCATGAAGCCCCTGGTCAAAGATTTTGGCAACATCCATTGAGGCGGTTTCATTTTGTAATTGTGTGACCAGTTGTTGTGCGAGGGTCTCCTGCTGCAACACCGTTTCCAATCGATTGAGGTGGCGGTTTGCTCGGCTTAAGCAGTGGAGGAGCGAACGCGGGCAGGCTTCGTTCAGAATTAAAAAATGAGCGACTTTGTGTGGAGTTTGCAATCCACCGTATGCCCAACGAAACGCACGGTAGGCCGACATAGCCCGTAGCAGGGTGCTCCATTGATAATGATCAACTTCACTGCCAACGGCAGCTGGCGTCGGAAGGAGTACATAATATTTTACGTCAAGTAGTCGAGCGGTTCCTATTGCCCGCTCAATGAAGTAGCCAAGATTTAAAAAGTCGTATCCCTCATCTTCCAGTTGCGTGCTTTCAATCGCTCCTCGAATCAGACTAGCCTGGCGTTTTGTCCAGTCACAGAGTGCCGGTAGATTGGCTGTTTTATACTTCTCTTTTGATAGGCATTGCATTTCCTGATAGCCAGTATTCATCACATCCCATACCTGAGTCGTGAGTGCCGTCCGCACAGTCCGTGAGTCTTCTCGTGCTTTGCCAATACATGAGGCAACGGAGTTGGGATTGTCTAAATCATGGAACAGGAAATGTTCGATATGTTCTTGTTTGGGTGGCCCATACTTCTTTTTATAACTCTCATCAGCATTCAAGGCAGAAAGAAGCGAGGCCCATTCGTTTTGATATCCGGTACTTGCGCTGGGCATCATCGCAATCCGATAGCCCACTTCCAATAGCCGCGCAGTGAGTTCAGCCCGCTCCATGTAGCGACTGACCCAGTAAAGATTTTGTGCCGTTCGACTTAGCATGGCAAAACATCTCTCTGTGTTGTTACTGCTTTTCGTTCTACTCCACGAGTACCCATGTATCTTTGACACCCCCTCCCTGCGACGAGTTAACCACCAACGAACCTTCTTTCATTGCCACGCGGGTGAGTCCACCCGGGCAGACATACGTTGATTTCCCAACCAGACAGAAAGGTCGGAGGTCCACGTGACGTGGAACCAGTTGTTGATCCACATAGGTGGGTGTGGTCGAAAGAGCCAGTGTCGGTTGCGCAATAAAATCTTCTGGCTCAGCCTTGAGTTCTTCCGTAAATCGTTCAATCTGTTGTTTTGTAGAAGTCGGGCCAACCAACATCCCGTAGCCACCCGAACCGTGAACCCGCTTGATGACCAGTTCTTCTACCCGTTCCAGAACATACTTTAAATCGTCGGCCTGACTGCACCGATAGGTTGGCACATTGTTCAGAATCGGTTCTTCACCAAGATAAAAACGGATCATTTCCGGCACGTAGGTGTAGATCGCCTTATCGTCAGCCACTCCGACCCCCGGTGCTGAGCAGATGGTGACCCCGCCTGCCCGGTAGGCATTCATAAGCCCCGGGACACCAAGCATGGACTCGCTACGGAAGCAGAGCGGATCAAGGAAATCGTCATCCACACGGCGATAAAGGATATCGACGCGCTCGGGGCCACGGATGGTTCGCATATAGACCAAATCACCATCGACGAAAAGGTCCTGACCCTCCACCAATTCAACCCCCATCATGTCTGCCAGAAAACTATGTTCGTAATAAGCGCTGTTCATTGCCCCGGGTGTGAGAATTGCAATTTTCGGTTCGTGGTCGCATTGAGTCGGAGCAACACTCAGCAAGGTTCGACGCAAAATTTCTGGATAATCTTCAATGGGGGCTACGCGGTTCGTCTGAAAGAGATCGGGAAACATTCGCATCATAATTTCACGATTTTCGAGCATATAGGAGACGCCCGAGGGAGTGCGGCAGTTATCTTCGAGTACGAAAAATTCGTCCGCACCTGTGCGGACAATATCGGTTCCCACGATGTGACTAAAGACACCTTGCGCAGGCTCAAAGCCGACAGCTTGGTGTTCGTAGGCAGGGTTTTTATAAACGAGTGTGGCCGGTATTTTACCTGCCCGAATGATTTCGCCCTTGCTGTACACATCAAGCAAAAAGGAGTTCAGTGCCCGCGCCCGCTGTCTGACACCACTTTCAATTTTCCGCCATTCGCGGGCCGTAAGAATCCGCGGCACCATATCAAACGGGATTAGTCGTTCGGCATCGTCGTTGTCTCCATAGGTGACGAATGTAATCCCAATCCGTCGAAAGAGTTTTTCGGCTTCGGAGTGTTTCATCGCCACGAGTTCGGCCGGCATAGAGCGGACCCAATCGATGACCTGTCGATACGGCTGGCGAACCTCCTCGTTGTCGAACATCTCGTTGAACACCGATGGATAGCCCTTTGGATGTGATGTGGAAAAGTGATCGTCTGCCGGGTGCGTGCGACTCCTTCAAGATATCCGGCCTTTTGACTCGCGAACAGCGGGCAGATCACTTTCTGTGCACACGTTTTTTGGAATTTTACGGTCGCTTGCACAGTCAGATGAACCGGATAAGCTAAGGCGACTAAGCCATCCCGTCATTCTGCCGAGGAATCGTTATGTCTATTTGCCGAGGGCTGTTTATGATCGTTGCCATTTTTCTACTTTCAGGAAAAGTGCTTCCGCTCAGGGCGGCGGATCCGATTCCCTATGGTGCCCCTATCGATTTAGGAGCGGCCAGAAAAGTGATGGTAGCGGCAGAAGCCGAGGCAAAAAAGCATAACTGGGCGGTGGTGATTGCGATTGTCGACGGAGGCGGGCACTTGGTCCTGCTTGAGCGACTCGATAATACGCAGTGGGGGAGCATTGAAATTGCGCAACTCAAAGCGCTGACGGCAGCAAAATTTCGCCGGCCGACCCGATTTTGGGAGGAGCGGATTGCAAAGGGAGGAGTGGATCTGAAACTCCTTAAGATCAATGGCTTTCCGATGGAAGGAGGTCTTCCAATCATTCATCGAGGAAAAGTGATCGGAGCGATCGGCGTGTCGGGCGTGACTTCCACCCAGGATGCACAAATCGGCCGAGCAGGAATTGCTGGGCTCGATTGACATCCCGTCAATACTTTAAGGGCTAATTTGTAGATCTGCGATTATGGGATAATGGTCCGAAGGGTAACGGCCCTGCACAGGTGCTTCGAGTTTATCGCATCCCAAAACCTTTACCTTGCCGGCAACCAAGAGCCAATCGATCCGTTTCTTCGTCGTCATCCCACTCCATCCTCCGTAGGTTCCCGGATGTGCATCGGCAGGTTGGACGACCTCCCAGACATCAAGAAGCGGTAGTGCCTTATCCTCGGTGAGCAGATTGTGGGGGTCGGAATCGGCAGCGGCGTTAAAGTCACCAGCGAGGACGACTGCTCGTATGCGGTCATTATTCAGCCCGCCGATCATACCTCGTCGCAATTTTTCTAAAATCCAAGAGTGGATCAGCTTCGCGCCGCGTGCCCGCAGTAGCTCGCGCTTGCCCTCTGGAAGATGAACGTTCAGTACGAGCAACGACTGGCGACTGGTTTTGCTCTGCAAAATGGCCCAAGTTACTTTTCGCGGATATTTATCGTCCCAGGTATTGCTCCCTGGTTGGTTCGGTGTGTCGGAGAGCCAAAAATCGCCTTGTTCCTTCAGATTGAAGCGATCGGTCTCAAACAAGATAGAAGTCCGTTCTCCAAAACCCGTTGCATTGCGGCCACGTCCCAGAAACGTAAATTGAGGCAACTGCTGTCGGAGATCTTCGATTTGCTCTTTTTTGTCTTCTTGCAGACAAACGATCTGTGCCGCGCTCTTCTTGATTTGCTCCGCAACTGCCGCGGCCCGCATTTTCCAGCGGTTTGGTCCGTCGCTCTTGAAGTCAAACCGGATGTTGTAGGTCATCACACGTACGCGGAACCGTTTTTGATTTTGATTTGCGGGCACTTCTGTTGCAGCAAAAAGAAGTAGGATCAGAGAATACCCAGCCAGCGCAAGCATACGTTTTCGATAATTAAACTGCATTGATTTACTCGTATACCCCGTTCCGGATAGTTGGGCGGCAAGAAAAATCGGGCCGCATGACGGCTACACGAATCAGTGTAAAATACGCTACTCCAGCCTACAAGCAATTGGCGATGTCGTTGCTGTGAAGTGAACCCTCTCCGTATCGGGCAGGAAATCCATGAATTTGTTAGGATGATGACCGGTGTTGCCAATGCTGGGACGTGTCCGGGCTATTGTCGAACACTCCTAGAATTTTTTATTGGGGAGGTTGTCGTGAACTTTGGAATTTTTTCCGGCAGATCGGCGTGTTTGATCTTGAAAATCCGCAGAAAAAAACCATGGAATTGACTGATGAAGATTGGGCCTCTGAAGCATGGCGGCAAAAGTCTTACCCGGTACATCAGCAAACGCAGACGATTTCCCTGATCTTTGACAAAGATTTTCGTCACAGTAACCCGACAGTCCATTCTCGGTTTGAGCAGTTCCAGAAGGCGTTTGCGCCGTTGATGCAATCGGTTGCTGATTACTTTAGTCAGATGCCCGTTGCGCAAGAAAACGAACAAACGCATAGAGAGGGTTATTTTGTTCGGTTGATCATTGTCAAACTACGTGACGAAGGTATCGTGCATCCGCATGGTGACGGAGAATTTTCGCTGATGCACTCCCATCGGATCCACATCCCTATTTTTATTGAGGGCGAAGTGCTCTTTAAAGTTGGCACCGATTGCCGCACCTTACAAGCCGGGACAATTAGGGAAATCAACAACAAGTGCCACCACGCGGTAAAAAATGTTTCCGGTAAGCCGCGGATCGACGTAATTACGGATTGGGTGATTCCCGGGGAGCGGTGCTGCGATGGCAAGCGACGGCATCCCGATGGAGAGTGTAGCCCCGAGGGGTGCAAGGCAACTGACTATCAGAATCGGGCCGGCGATTGTTATCAGCACCAAATCTGATTTCAAATTAAAGTAAAGAGAGGGCATCGTGGAGGACACACTTCAAATTCGCGTCGGTTGCTGTTTTTCTGGCTCGGCAACTGAACGGAGCCCCACTGTGTTCCAGCTTCAGCCATGTACGGGTGATGCGCACGAAATCCTTGAGGAGTCGTGGCGCACAGAACCCGATGTTGCCTGTCGTGAATATTGTGACTCGTACGGTAACCGCTGTCAGCGACTTACCGTGCCGCCCGGAGAATTTATGTTGCGATACGATGCGCTGGTGCGGACGCCGGCAACGCTCGACCCCGCCGACCCTGCTGCGGTCGAACTTGCCCCGGCTGATTTGCCTGACGATGTACTGATCTATACCTCCCCGAGCCGATACTGCCTCTCGGACGAGATGGCGGCAACCGCCGAGAAACTCTTCGGCACGATGCCACCCGGCTACGGGCGGGTGGAGAAGATCAACGCATTTGTCCACAACCACCTTGAGTACAAGATGGGGACGAGCACATCGCTTACAACGGCCCTTGCGGCGTACGAACGTGGGGCCGGGGTCTGTCGCGATTTTGCCCACTTGGCAGTGACGTTCTGTCGCGCACTTGATATTCCGGCCCGCTACACGTTCGGGTATTTGCCCGATATCGATAAAAAATCGCTCTACCCGATGGATTTTCACGCCTGGTTCGAGGCGTATTTGGGCGACCGCTGGTGGACATTTGACCCCCGGAACAACGATCGGCGGAGGGGCCGCATTGTGGTCGGTCGTGGCTGCGATGCGGTCGACGTGGCGTTGGCAACCACATATGGAAACGCGACACTCAACGAATTGTCGGTTTGGTCCGACCTCGCATAACACTGTCGAAAAATAGAACCGCGTCTTTAGAACGGGCTGACAATAAAACCAATCGTGCTGTTTTCATCAGCAAGAGCAGCGGGTGCTATATTATAAGTCGCTAAATGCTGCGTCCGCTATTTTAGCCGCTGTGAGGAGTCCATCGAACTTAGCCTCATCAGTCTCACTTGCATCAACAACGGTAGTTCCCCGAGCGGCGCTGACATTTCCGATTCTTTCAATCCGAATGGCATCGGCGACAGTGTACTGATTGCTGTTGGATCCGGCTCCGAGAGTGACGACTAAGGTTCCCCCGGTGATGTTGACTGTTCCGAGCGTGTCCCAGCTGTAGCCTTCGTAGGCAAACCCGCTCGGTGCATTCTTCTGATTCACGGTGGTGCTGGCCAGGACGGTGCCGCTGTTATTCTCGATTCCAAACGACGCGTCGAACGCGTTGTATTTATTGTTGTATTTATGAGCCCAGGTGGCCGCCACCTGATACTCACCATCCTCCAGTCCCGTAAAGGTCCAGTTTGCCGTGCCACTGTCCCCCCGCACGTTGTGGTTATCGCCACCATACGCAGTTGCGACCTGGCTGTTGCTCTGCGGCGTAAATCCAGTCTGCGTAAAGCCGGCATCTCCGTTATTAAGAATGGCCACAAATGGTACATCGTCATCGGTCACCTCGAGCGTAGCACTATCCCCGGCGTAGTCCGCTGCGGCGGCAGAGAGGGTAACCGTCTGCGTGCCATCGACGGCACTGTCATCAACTGCCGCAATGTCGACCGTGGCGCTGCTCTCTCCGTCAAGCATCGTGACCGTGGCCGGTACGGTGGCTTCACTCGTATCGTCACTGGTCAGGGTGACCGTTAGATTCCCCCGCGGATCGGTTCGCGTTACGGTGGCCGTTGTCGCTGCAGCGCCCGCCGCCTCCGATACCGAGGCGTCGGCGAGCGCGACACTGAGTACCAGCGGTACATCGTCATCGGTCACCTCGAGGAAAAAATCCCACTGTGTCTGGTTATGTTGCAGGCGGTAGCGGTGATTATCAGGACCCCAGCCGTCAACTTCGATGATGCCGTCGTCGCCGATGCCGTCGTCGTATACGTTGTGTCCGCTTGCCAGGAGATCATCGTAGAGATCTTGGCTGTTCGAATAGGGAACAAGCCCGTCATCGACAGCGTGTAGCACGATTCCATTCAGGGTGGGCGTGGGGGACGGGCCAGTCGGTACCGGTGGTGTACTACCTAGAAAAAAAGAACCACCAAGACCGCCAGAATGCGTTGCAAAGGCCGCGATGTCGTCGCTGCGATATCTTGCTACGTAGTAGCTGAAATAGGCGCCCCACGAATGACCGGTCGTGAATATCTGGGACGTGCTGATGTTGTAGTTCGTGTCTGCCCAGTCAATCATATCATCCACGAAATACAGATCCGAGGAGGTGCCGCCGCCGCCCAAATCCCAAGTCTTGAAAAAACCTAAGGATTCAGGGAACAGGACAATAAATCCGTTTTCATGCGCAGTGGTTTGCCATCCGTAATAACCATTTTCCGCCGATCCCCCGCTTTGTTCACTGCTGTTGCCGCCCATCCCGTGAAACATGAACAGAAGCGGCGTTGGTGTCGATGGATCATACGACTCCGGCACATAGTAACCAAAGTTCCTTCCGTTGATCGTCGTATAGTCAGGCGAATAGTCGGGTGAAGATGAAGCAGCCGGGGCAATTGGTCCAAGGCCATCAGCATCGACAAGGTTATTTGACGCTGCTAACTCCTGCCCCTCAGACGGTGATCCGGCGATGAGCACATCACCGATCGGATCAGGGGTAATGAGGGTCACACCACTCAGCATGCGTCGCGTTTCGAGCGATTCGCAACAAAGTGTTCTTTTGTTGGAATCGCCACGTATTGCCAATGTAGATCCAGAGTTTTTGCGGGGCCTGAGAAGGCCAGTTAGCCAGTTTGAAAATACCACTTCCCGGTTCTCCGTTTATCTCGGGTGCTGAGGACTTTAGAGGTCAGCGAAGTGGCATGAATCAACTGGCCGTTTGATTCGATAGTTTTCTAAACCATTAGCCTTCGCTGTCGTCGTATTAATACGTGTCCCTGCACACAGAAGTTCTGCCCTATTGCATTGTGTTCACAGTATTTTATTTTTCAACAGTATTTTGTGGGTTTATGCGCAATATACGCATAGATAAATTTTTAACTGTGATTTGCAAAAAGCGCTGCCATCAGGAACGCTTTGCGCGAGTGAGGTGGGCGTTGCGAAAGCGTATCGAATCGAAAATCCGATACTATTGGCAACGTCGCATGCGTGCGCGTGATGCAAGTCGGGCAATGTCGCTCCCTGCGGTCACCAGACCTCAGTTTCTGGGCAATTCTCTGGATCGGTCGCTAATTGAGAGGATCCGAGTCAGCAGCCCCAGATAGAAAAATCTTCCATTCCTTATTCATAATAACAGCTGAAGGCAAGGAGATTCAAACACCCAACCCCTTGCGGGGCAAGCCGAGCCACGCTGCTAAGTGGACCTTCGCAGAATACGTTTCATAAAACGAATAAGTCTTGGAAATTTCTTTCGAAGCGATGCTCCTAACTTATGCCGTCGGTTTTTTTCAAGCGAAGATGTAGCCTTACGAAGATAATACCGATAATATTCCATCCGGCTGGCTTGCCCTCTCCTAAATTCATATTCCCATTGAGCTACATCCTTAGAGTACCGTTCCCGGACAATCGATATGCACTCCTCATCGTAATAGTACCAATAGGGAAGATGAACTGTTTTTCTGGTATGAGGAAGCTCGGTGGTTATCCCTAATTTGCAAGCGATCTGTTTGTAATCGTCTTCCAGCGTCTCAAATCGACCGATGAAATCAAAACTTTTCCATACCTTGTATATTCAGGTATTGATACTGGCTAAGCAAATGAAGAGTTAAATCAGCGGAGCAATGGTCATTAATAAGAATATTCTTACAAAACTGCTTGAAGTCATTTCCCATCTCTTTTGCCATATTGAGGTCCGCCTCACTTTAGTTGCCACCGTTAGATAAATAGTTGAATATGCTAAGAGTGCGGTCCCATGGATTTCTCACGATGCTAAACTTAAAGTACCGATCAAAGTGCTCGCTGTGCTTCTCCGTGTAATGAGTAATTGGGTTATGACAGGACCCACTGGCGACCGGTCGGTCAGTGCGGTCTCTAAGCACATTCTCAATACTTGTCCCTCCAGTTTTGGGTAGATGGACAAAAATGCACTTGTACTTATGTGAAATCATCTGACGCACATAGCCTCACATAAAATTGCCGCGAACTTACATCGACGATTTGCGACTCAGGATGCACCGTTTGGTGATACTTTTGGTGATACCTCACCCTCTGACGCATCCACTGAAAAAACCGAACCTCTCGTTTTCAGCAGAAAGAGCAGCGGAGGGCAGGGGACTCGAACCCCCAACCCCTTGCGGGGCACCTGATTTCGAATCAGGCTGCTAGCCAATTCGCGTACCCTCCGGCGATCGCGCGTTGCCGCACGATTCTCTTTGTCTTGCTCCCAATGTACTTCCGCCCAGAATGTCGGGCAATACTCCTGCAATCGCTACAAGCGATACCTGCGGTCGCCGGTAGACCGCACGACCGCGCAAAGTGTTGCGAGAGGGCGCCTCTCGTGTTGGCTGTGAAGCTCATACCCAACAGGACGGTTCTATGCATCCTGCTCCGTATGACGCAATGGCCCAAATAGTTACCACTCAGTCATCGAAAAGGTCGATGCTGTGATTGCGACCCGAGTGTCGCACGACTGCCCCGGCGAAGGGATGCTCTAGGAGGCACGGTCCACGGATGGACCTCAACAAACTGCAACCAACTAGGAGCTTCCCGATGCCCAAAAGTATCTATCGCATCGTCACCCGCGGGTCGGATGGTGAAATTCAGATGCGCGATTATGATCAGGCCGATCCAATTCTGAAAATGCACACCCAACTCGGTGTGGATGATTGCAGTACCGATTTGGCACTCCGAGGGATGCCTGTCTTTCGTGGTCTGGTGGGACCGATGCCCGAAGGAAAGCATATCGTTCGCTACGAATCTCCCGAAGTCTTCGAATCGTTGACAAAGGAGTGGAGCACCGAGAGCAGCACCGGACGCAAGTCAAAACGACAGAAGGCAAAGTAGACCGGCGGACTTAGGCTACTTTCGGGTCGAGCTTCCTCGCCAGGCAGAACCATAACGTGGCGGATCGTTTTCGATCCGGTGAACTCCCCCGATTGCACCGCGACCAGAAACCGTGGTCGTGGCATGGCCACCACCACCGTGGACCGGCATGCGGTGGACGACTTCTTCTTCGACGTAGCGATGCGTGGTCACCGGTACCTGGTAGGTTTGTTTTTCAGGGACAAGGTCGCGACGGGTGACTTGACGATGCACCTGTTCGGTCCGCGTTTGCCATTGCGTCTCGGGAACGAGGTGGTACCCGACGTAGGGCGTTTTAAACGGGTGCAGCACATCGTGCCAACGGCCTTCCCAGCGATAGGTTGTAACCGGCGTGTAACTCAATTGTGTGTGCGGTTCGTAGCTGGTGGAAACTTTTTCCCGATAGACGGTTTTTTCTCGTTGTTCCATTTTCCGCTCGACGACCGGTCGACGGACTGTACTCCGCGTTTCCTTGTAGGTGACCCCGTTCTCCGTATAGTAACGGACCGCAGGCTCCGCGGAAGATCTTGGGGAACAGAAGGCAAGGCAGAGAATGCCTATGCTATTGAAGGAGATCTGGGACAATGTCCCGCGTCGCATCCTTGCTCGCATGACGGGCCTCCCTTCGCTCGTTGACCACCTCCTTTATCGGACAGCGAAGCATGGGGCCTTTAGCCAAGAAGGGTAGCGCAGGTTGTATTTCAAGAAAAATTCCGCACCTTTCCAAGCATCCTCGTCGTGCGCTCCTTAGTTTCCCGCGGGAAGTCTATGGCGTGGTTTGGGTTTACGACTTGCCAGGGGCATTGGAGGAGTCACATCCTTTGAGGTCGATGCACGTTGGCCCGCTTCGGCAAGAATTGCTGCATCCATGGCCTGCAAATCGTGAACCCAAACACGGATCTGCATATTGCCAACGTTACGCGAACTGCGTCCTGCGCGACTTGGCGCTAAAGAACCGAAGAATGGGGGTGCGATGCGAACGCGGCTTTGCCTTAAACCAGAGAAGCCACCGAGCGAGATGCTGCCCCGATCGGGAACAACGACCGTTGTCCGAACACCACGCTGTTGAAACGCCGGGAGCTGAATGGTCTGCCCAGTGGCTACCGTAGCGACAGGGGCGATGCAGAGCGAGAGTGTCACCACAAACCGAACGTGCATCGTTGTATCTCCTCTCAGCATCTTCAGTTCCAAGCGCGTGGCGATGACCTGCCGGATATTGTATCGCTTCGGGCCAAAAAACCCAAGAAAAAGTGGATTCATCGCCACATTATTGTGCCCTCGTTTTTACGGAGATCAAGTGCTCCTTTGGACTTTCGACGATCGACCACTGCTAGCTTTGGGGACAATCCTGCGGTCCAAGTGCTGTTCCATCGGACCAGAAATTGGTATCCTAATAGAGCACGGCGGGGAGTTGGCCGAGCACTTTAAACCCGAACTTTAAGTTCATCTCCAGAGTCTATCTACTAGGAGCCAATCGATGAAGAGCTTAGTCAAATGTGGCCTGCTGATCGCCGTGATTGGAACAGGGCTGCTGTTTACCGCGCCAGAGCGAGCCGAAGCGCGTCGCTACTGGTCCTACTACCCGGCTTACCCGGCGTATGGTCCGGTCTACACGGCCTACTATCCCACGCGTGCTGCTTATCCACGGCGTGCTGCTTATCCGCGGCGTGTGGCCTACTACGGTGCCCCGGTTGTTTATCCGGCACCTGCGTATCCGGTTTACTACGGTCCGGCACCTGCACCCTGCTGCTGTAATTAAAACATCACAGATTGCGTTGTGTAAAACAGTTTGCCGCGTTGGTCCAAAGCCGCTGCCGGGTTGCCCGGCAGTGGCTTTTTTGCGCATTGTTCACCAAACCGGGCAAAGGACTTAGGTTCTTCTGCGTTGATTGCCGATCGCATGGGGCACAGCTAAAATCGATTGTTTGCAGAAGATTGATTCGTTATCGGTTGAAACATGGCAAAAGATTTTGATCCATATCATAAGTGGCTGGGGATTGCTCCCGAGGAGCGACTGCCCACCTATTACCGGCTGCTGGGATTGAATCTGTTTGAGTCCGACCCCGACGTGATTGAAGCGGCCGCCGACCGGCAGATGACGTATCTGCAGGAGGTATCACAGGGCAGTGAGGTCGAGCAAGCCCAGAAACTTTTGGCCGAAGTTGCCGAAGCGCGGATTTGCCTTTTGAACCAGGAAAAAAAATCGGCCTATGATGCCAGGCTTCGTGAACAGTTGGAAGCCATTGAGGGTGGGCAGCGGTTACGACAACAGCGGAAGTCGCAGGCGAAGTCGGCAAACGTGGACCCTGAACCGCGGCTTGTGGCACGCAAAAGAAAGCCCGCCGTATCTTCTCCCACTGCGCAGAAGAAGAAAACGCAGCAACAAAAAAAAGTTCAACAGTCAGACGCTTCAACAGGTGCTGTGCCAAAATCTGAAACACCAAGCCGAAACGCAAATCGCGGCATATTTTGGATTGCCGGAGCAGGCGGGGTCCTGCTTCTTGTCGGGGCGGCTTTCTTTTTGTTCGGTGGTGGCGATGTAACCGATTCTCCATCGGCTACTGCACAAAAATCAGCGACGATGCCGTCACAATCGGCGTCATCAGTCATTCCGCCGAACGGCAGTGGAAGAAAAATTACGGTGCAATCGGATTCGGCATTGAAGAAGGGGAACAAACCGTCTGCCGGTTCTATCGAGCGAGAGGTAGAACCTTCAGTGCAAGAGCCTGATGCTGAGGAGTCGGAGGACGAAAAGGCGGAAGGTTCAGCGGATGTCGGCCAAGAGAACGCAGAAGATGAAAAGGCTTCGACCGATCCCAACAAAGAAACCCCATCCGCAAAAAAAGATCCGTTGCAGTTCGTTGAGTTAGAGGTGCTACCAAAAGATGATAAAACAAAATTTCGGTATGGAGCGCGTGAGGGTTTCTATGTCGTGGTTGAGGAGACAACGGCGAAACCATATCGACTTAAGATCAAAGCCCCTCGCGGCCCTTTTATTGGCCTTTGCTTAGAAGTACACGGTGCAGAGCACGAGTCGGCAACGCTTGCCGGCGTTGAGGTCAGGGCACCAAAAAAAGTTACCTGGAGCAGTGCCACTGATTCATTAGGTCAAGGCAGCGCTGCGGCATTAGTAGCGGACGAAACCGAATGGACGATGTCTTATAACGGCAAAGATCCGATCTGGGCCGTGTTCACTGCAGAAAAACCATTTGGTAAAACGGGACCGCAAAGTCTAAAGATCGAATTGGATCACAGCGCTGCAGACCAAAGGCTGCATCGTTTTCGCTTGTGGGGCATCACTGGCAGTGGTACGGCTCAAGAGATGGCCCAGGCGATGCGCGATCGCAAACGGGCCGAAAAGCCTTTTGCTAATTTTATCGCGCATGGCTTGCCAGAGGGCGGCTCTGGAGAGGTGGGTCTGGGGAGCGTCTTTTTGGGAAAGGAACAACTTGCCGCCCAGTTGTTTGGTGGAAGTTCAGCATCGGCAGGCGTAACGTTTGCCCTTGCTCCGGTTCCGGATGAAGCCGAGGACACGCTGCAGCGGTGGCAGTTTTTGCTCAGAGCCGGTGATAAACAGACCCCCGTGGCAGAACTTACTCAACAAGAGGGCAAGCTGGCCCCACTGGCACTCAGCTGGCTTCCGGCCGCTGTGCAATTGCCCGAGGCTGCCGTCTTACGCAATGGACTGCTGCAACTACGGATCGGCGAGCACTCGCGCAACATACCGCTACGTGAGGTCGTGGAACTTGTACCGCTCACCTACAGTCCGCTTAAAACGGTGAGGCCTCAAATTCAGGTTCCAGAGGGCGTGGCTGCTGAAGATTTACGCTTAGCATTGCAGTTTCCCCTGGCAACCTTCGGAGTCGATCGGGCTGCGGTCCTGCAGGTTCGCGGTAAACGCGGTGAAGATGTGGAAACGGCCATACTTATTAAAGACAATATGGTTTTAAAGTTAGATTCCTCTTGGAAAGCCCCCGTTATTACCTTGAGCATCAAGACGCTCAAGCACGAAGAGGTGGAGGGGAAGGGTGGCAAGCAGAAAACCAAGACAGTGCCCCTCAAAAAAACTTTTTCTGAACTTCCTAAACTAGCAGCGCGAATAGAAAAAGGTGAGAGACTTTTGGAAATTGTGCAGGGCGTTGAAAAGTATGCGGGTCGTTCTCGACTGAAGCCTGAGGAAAAGCGTGAGATCATGATGATCAATAAGCGGTGGCGAGATTTCGGTCTTAACCCGCGGATTATATTAACTGAGAAACAAGCTGAAACACTGGTAAAAATAGTCAACGTCGAAATAGAAAAGATCAAAAGTCGCGCGGGTCAACTCAGAGATCTTGAGCAGTGGGCCACGCAAATCGGCGATGCGGGGGAGATTGAGTTTCGTGTTTATTCGCAGGTCGATGGCGTGCCGCTCGATCTGGTGCGCTCGACCGGCTGGCAGGATTAGTCATCGTTGAATGTGGCCGGAGTCAGCTGTCTGGTTTCCTAACCGTTACAACCGCGGCGAGCATTCTTTTTGGCAGAGCTTGGCAAAAGCGATACTTCGGGAACACGTAAGGTGCAAACAGGCTAGAAGGCATACTAGCAATGAATGCTAGTCTCTCAGGCGTAGCGGTGGGGATCGTTTTTTCGTTCCAAAAAAGCTTGACTCTCCGCTGGGCGCTGAAAAGATTGTCTGTGGCTCGAAGATGGCCCTCGACGCGCTACTCCCACCTTGCGAGGAAATATTTTATGCTCTGCAATGCGTACTTGCCTCAATCACACAAAATCACGTGGTCTTTGGCTACTTTGCTGCTTCCTCTACTCGCCGGAGCAGCGGTGGCCGAGGATCCCGACGTGCAGTTTGACTGCGCTCCGGTGGTGGTCTGCCGCGACATCACGCCGGTCGATTTTACACTGTCCAACCCGGATGAGAAAATTATTGAAGCGACCGTGATAATTTCTACACGGCTGGTCGACGGTGCGACCGAGGATCTTACGGAACTGGTCTACGAGATTGAAAATTCTTTGGGACGGATTCACGACTTTTCACCACACACAAAGCTATCGAGCGAATTTGTCGAACCGATCCAAATCGTCAAAACAGTTGGTAAAAATAACACGATCGGTGGAAGTCTGAACGGAACGATGGCTGCTCCGATACCGCTGCCAGCCAGCGCCCATCCCGTGGCCAGCCTCGGTCGCAATGAGCATGACTCGGTACGCGAAGAGATGCGGAAAATGCCCGCCAAAAATCCTCTCATTGTCAGCGGCACTTTCGGTCAGCGGCAAGGAGTGTTTTTTAAATTTAAACAGTCCAACCAAGTTTCGCTCGAAGGAATCAAATCGATTACCTGTTCGTTTGTTGTGCCTCGTGATTGGCGGGGTGATTATTTGCTCGTCTCCTGCCGCGCCGATGGTGAGCGGAGTCGCTATTTTGTGAAGGGGATTTATCCGTGTGGTGAGGCTCGGTTTGTAGTGGGCCTCTATCTCGAGGGTGATTCAGAAGCCAAACAGGCGGCGATCACGCTCGCAGAGCGTCAGCTGACGCCGCATCGACCGGGTATTTCCCTAGAAGAATCAGCCAAAGCGGCTGAGAAAAATCCGGAGAAAAAGAGCGTGCAGAAAGCAGCGGAGATGCTTCGCCGCTTTGCGGGCAATCATTCCTAAAGTGGCTCCAGTTCCTTCGGTCGCCAGAGTGCAACCAGTCTTCCCGCGGTCTGCAAACTCAAGGCGTTCCATTTCTCGATCGGCAATTTGATCTGTGCCAGTGCGGCAGTCGGCATTAGCGCATCACAACCTGTTAGCTGCCCGAGAAGATCGGAAATGCCCGGATTGTGGCCGACCAGCAGGATTCGATGAAAGCTTTCGTCCAGGTAGCGAACAATTTCAATGCAGGATCCGCTCGATGCTAAATAAAGTTCCTCCTGTTGAACGAGCGGCGTCTCTGCTCCACAGGCCTCAGCTACGGCTTCTGCCGTACGGATGGCACGAACGGCCGACGAACTGAGGATCATATCAGGCCGGATCTTTTGCTCCTCGATCAACGCACCCATTCGAGGTGCATCGCGAAGTCCCCGTTTATTGAGTGGGCGGGCATGGTCACGAAGCCCTTCTTCTTTCCAACTCGACTTTGCATGTCGAAGTAAGAGAATTGTTTTCATCGTCACCGCAGAATACTCGCTCGGGCGACATTGGGCAAATGCCATCCATGCCCTCCAAGACAGTCTAGCTTGTTTCTGGTAGAGTGCGTTCTCTTATAAAAAGGGCCATGCCCCAAACTAACTTTTCCCCCTGTTTCAGCGAGGTCTGTCGATGAAGGTTGCTACGATTGAGACGAGTAAGGGTGTCATTCGGCTTGAACTGCATGAGGATCG
>Ga0209986_10001188_pt1 | contig 25277 bp, 24 predicted proteins | sample BlataG_FD_183168 | JGI IMG/M metagenome (GOLD analysis project Ga0209986, IMG submission 183168) | Deep subsurface microbial communities from Black Sea to uncover new lineages of life (NeLLi) - Black_00105 metaG (SPAdes) (version 2) | ecosystem: Environmental > Aquatic > Marine > Oceanic >... | reverse complement strand
TATCTTTTCACCATTCTGCAAAAACTTTCCCACCAAAAACGCTAAAGCGCATAATTGAAGAGCAAGCTGGATGGACTGAAGCAGACCTCCGGCGTTTAAAACTTCTTAAACAAGTAAAAGAAATAATGTCTTCTCCTTTGATAAGCATCGCGCCAGAGGCGTCTGTGGAGAAAGCGTGCGAGCTCATGGCAAAGAATGATATAAGAAGGATGTCAGTAATGGAAAATGACGAGCTCGTGGGTATTATAAGCGTCAGAAATATATTGACAAGGGCACCGGAGCATGTGAAGAAGTTCTATCCGGGGAATGAAAACACTTTCTTTCTAAAGAAAGAACCTGTGCTAAAACCTTTTTGCAAGCAAAAACCTTTACTCAAACTTTCTTTGTAAAAAAAGGTTTGTTACATCAAGGTATTTATATATACAATATAATCTAAATATGGTGCACAATGTTCATCATTCAAAACTATGGGGAAATCCCCTTTGCAAACCCCTCCTCGCTATACGGTATTTTGAGGACAGGGGAAGTGAGCGAAGAGAGGGAATCTTACCTATTGGAATCCCGCGAGGGGAGCGATAAATTAGCACGGTATTCCATTATCGGCTTCGACCCCGCGTTTAAATTCTCGGTGAAGGATGGTATATTGAAAACAAAGACTTATGATGAGTTTCTCGCTAAAAAGATGAAGAATGCCGCGAAAGAATATGAAACTAAAAATCCCCTAAATCTGATTAAAGTTTTCTTTGGAGACCTCGAAATAGTAGGGGGTATAAAAAGGGAAAGATTTATCGGTGGTTTCGTTGGTTATCTTTCATACGATTACATCCGCTATTTTGTGGATGTAGGAGGAAGCACAGTTGATGCTCTGAAGCAGCCAGATTGCGAATTTCTGCTCACAAAAAAGAATGTTATCGTGGACCATAAGGCGAAAAAAGCTTTCCTTTTGTGCAATGACTTTTTTGATGATGAAAACCTTTCTTTTGAAAGGCAAAGCCCCGCCGTTGATTTCAGCAATGTTGAAAAGAGAGATTTACAAAAACAAACCCTTTTTAAAGATTTGGCTTCCGATTTCACGTCAAATATGGAAAAAGAAGAATACGAGAGAGGTGTGAGAGCAGCGAAGGAATATATTCGTGCAGGTGATATATTGCAGGTGGTTCTTTCACAGCGTCTGGAAGCGGATTTTGATTCAGGTACCGATACGGATGGAAATCCACGTGCTTTCGAGTTTTACAACCGATTGTGCGAAGTGAATCCGTCACCATACATGTATTTCATTGATTTCGGTGAGCGTAAGATAGTGGGGGCAAGTCCTGAGATGCTGGTCAAGGTGGAAGCTGCTGGATTGAATCGAACTGGCAACAGAAATAGAGGCAGGAAAGTGGAGGGTTGTCCAATAGCGGGGACAAGACGGCGTGGTATAAATGAAGAAGAGGATAAGCGGCTGGAAGAGGAGATGCTTAACGATGAGAAGGAGCGTGCAGAACATTTGATGCTCGTGGATTTGTCAAGGAACGACATAGGAAAAGTATCAGAATTTGGCACTGTGAAAGCCACGAGGTTTATGTATCCAGAGAAATATTCGCATGTGCAGCATATAGTAACGGACGTAGTAGGAGTGTTGAGAACCGATAAGGACGAATTTGATGCGTTGGAAGCGACATTTCCCGCGGGGACGGTATCCGGAGCACCGAAGGTGAGAGCGATGGAGATAATAGAGGAATTAGAGCCAACAAGAAGAGGGATATATGCCGGTTGCGTGGGATACTTCTCCTTTAATCGTTCAATGGATACGGCGATAACGATTAGAACTGCGGTATTTGAGCACGGGAAGGTTTATATACAAGCAGGTGCGGGGATAGTCGCTGATTCTGACCCTGAGCGTGAGTATAAAGAGACGATGAGTAAGTGTGCGGCTTTGTTGGAATGCGTGTCTGGAGGTGAAAAGTAAAAGGATGAACGTTCTAATCGTGGATAATATAGATTCGTTTGTGTATAACGTCGTGCAATACGTTGGGATGCTGGGTGCAGAGCCGATAGTTGTACAGAATAACGTGGATTTTGGGTATATAGAAAAAATAGTTATGGCAAAGGAAATAGAGCATATAATAATCTCGCCTGGTCCGAAGACGCCACGAGATGTGGGTGTCACAAATGAAGTGATAAGGAAATTTTGCGCAGAAAAAGAAACTAAAAAGATTTTAGGTGTTTGCTTGGGACATCAGTGCATAGGATATGTTTTTGGCGCCGGGATAAGGAATGCGAAGGAGATAAGACATGGAAAGGTGAGTTCGGTGAAGCATAACGGAGAGAATGTGCTGCGAGGGCTGAAGAATCCTCTTTCCGTGGTGAGATACCATTCTTTGGTGATTGACGATGGTAATGGTCGTGAGTCATTTCCTGATTGCTTGGAAGTAACAGCGAGAAGTTTGGATGATAATGAGATAATGGCGATCAGGCATCGAAACTACGATGTTTTCGGCGTGCAGTTTCATCCTGAGTCGATATTGACTGAGGATGGGTTGAAGTTGATACGGAATTTTGTGGATATGTAAATTGATGTAGAGAATTGCAGTATTTGTTCTTGTATAGTTAAAGTATAGCTTCCTTCTATTTAAGACACAGATTTACACTGATTTACGCAGATTTGTTTTAGTTTAACCGTGTTGATTCTTATCATCTGTGTTAATCTGCGTTAATCTGTGTCCATAATTTATTTTCTGTTTCCTTGAGCTCCTTTTATAACCACAAGATTACACAGATTTCCACGGAAATCTTTTTTTCTTGTTGTTCTCGAATATGCCGTTCTCCGTACCTTCGTTCATTCTCAGGGCAACTGCTTGAATCCTAACCTCTCAAAATCTTCATCAAATGCAAATGCATGCCTAATATTCATCCTTTTCATAATGACAAAACTTGTACAATCTGTAAATCTCATCGTGCTTATCAGCCAAATCCTTTTTTGAGCGGAACATTTTGCTTGTATTGAAGAAAGGGTCTTCGGGATTGAAAACAGATTTTTCACGAAGCCAATTAGAGATTGCTTCTTTTATCTTCATTTTATTTTTATCCCTTCGCATTCAATGAATCGTAGGGGTGCAAAAAAAAGAAAAAAAAGTGGCGGGTTTTTACTTTGTTAACGCCACTTCTTCATTCAATTTGGTCTTTATTTCTTCTCCAATTTCAGCAGGTTTTACTTCTCCTTTTCCTATTTCAGCGCCAGCCACAGGCACATACTTCCAATCCGCACTGTCCTCACTGATAGTCTCATAAGGCGGTGTCGTCTCCAGCAGAGCGACATCCCAAGTTGCGTTGAAACCCGCAGCACCCCAATCGCCTATTTGCATCGAAACGTTGTACAGCAACTCGAACTCAGCGGGCAGCGTCAACGGCACGACCATAATTGTCCACTCGTAACCGTACTCCGGCACGCGGAGATACCATACGAAATACGTCTTTACGGTGCTATTCACAGGATTGTAGAAACCGAGCGTGATGTTCATCGTGTCGCCAGGTGAATATTCCATTTTGTCGGTTGTGATTGAAACCGCTGGCATTGTTAGCACCCATCCTCTTACATTTTCAAATGGGTACCTGTCCTTGTGCCCGTAAGGCGGAATGACGTAAGGTTGAGAGCCATTGCTTGGGTCACCTGTGCAAACGTGGTCGCTCCAGTAGTTTCCGCCTATTTCTGGACCTCCGTCGAAGGTGTTGCTGCTTCCATATTCTTCTGCTTGCTTTCCGTTATCTATGAAGCAGTTGTGGTAAATATCGTTGAGACCGCTGCCCGATTTCAGATAGATGCCGTAGTTTTTGCTGTAAGTCACGTTGTTGTCGGTTATTATGTTGTTTGGGCTGCGAACTAAATAGATTCCGTTGTTGTCGCTACCACTCACAATGTTGTTTGTTATTTTGCTGTCTCCACTGCTGCTCAGATAGATGCCATCTTTGTTTGAGTCTATGTTGTTGTGTGCTATTTCACTTTCTTTGCTGTTGTATAGATAAACACCGTAACCGCTGTTGGAAATTATTTCGTTGTTCTTTATTTCGCTATTTTCAGAATAACTACCTAGAAAAACACCGTCAACGCTGTTGGAAATCACTTTGTTGTTGATTATCTTGCTGCTTACGCCGTTATAAAGAAAAATGCCGTCGTTGCCGTTATCACGTATGTTGTTGTTTATTATTTGGCTGTTTAAACTCTGATAAATATAAATGCCGTATCCGCGGTTATCGTTCACATTATTGTTTGCTATTTTGGTGTTGTCATTCCCGACAGAATAGTGGTATAGTATTTGTATAGCAACATAAAAAAACCACGAGATTTCACAAGATTAACACAAGAAATTAGGATTATTAGAGAATAAAGTAGCTAATAGCGTACCAAAACTATGTTAATATTATTCTTTTTCTCGTGAAAATCCGTGTAATCGTGTGGTTATATAAAGGAGCTAAACAAATACGTGGTATAAATGAATGCCACTCCCGTCATTGCTGATTATGTCGTTATGCGTTATCTCGTTGTAATCATTGTCCTCATAAAAATAGAGTCCATGGTTGTCATTATCCCGTATTTCATTACCGCTTATCTTGTTATAATCGCAGCACTTACCTAAGCAAATCCCGTTTCCGCTATTAGAAGTTATCTCGTTGTTCGTTATTCTGTTGTTCTTACAGTAATCACCACTGCTACCATATAACCCGATCCCATAGCCATTTGAGTTTATCGTGTTAGTAGCTATGAGACAGTCGTCTGCATATTCTATGGAAATGCCGTAATTGTCCGAACCACTATTCTGCATCGTGAAGTTGGTTATCGTAGTATTGTCCTTTTTAATTGTTATGCAAGTCTCACTCCAGCCGCCGTCTATTATCACATTTTCCCTGTCGTCTCCGATAAGTTGTATTGAGTCCCAGTTGTCTATCTCGACATGCTCGATGTACAATCCCTCGTAAACGTAGATAATATCGCCAGGCACAGATACGTTAACAGCGTCCTGGATGTGCTCATAATCTGCCATTCCTGGATCGTCATCCACCGTAATCGTTTTCGCACTTGCACATCCAACGGTTACGCTTAATGCCAGCGTTGCGAATAGGATCGCGAATAGCAATGCCTCTCGCTTTTGCTTTCCAAATTTTACCCGCCTTTTTTCGCTATTCATCTTTTTCCTTTTCACCTCCTGAGTTTCTTATTGTTCATACGGTATTTAAAGTTTTCGGTAAATCGAAGAAATAAAGTTCGATTTCGAAATCATTAGTCGTTCTGCGAGTTTGAATTGCCACCTTTTTTACCTTTTTCCCTTCTACTCATAATTAGTCCTATGACACCAATTATGGCACAAATTATGATACCAATTATGGCAACGATTATCGGTGGATCTTTCCACCACACCTTTTCTAAATCTTTAGTTACTGTTACTGATCCATCGGCTGAAACCATTACCCTTTCCTCATAAGGCGGATAATCTTCTTTTTCTAATTTAATGGTGTGATGGCCGAGAGAAACGTTAGGGATGGTCAGTGGTGTTTTCCCTTTATAATCCCCATCCAGGTAAACGCTTGCATTAGATGGCTTTGTAGATACATCAATGCTGCCTTTCTTTTTATCTGGCGTCGGTGTCGGCGATGGAGTCGCTGTTGGTGTAAGTGTTGGAATGGGTGTGAGGATTGGTGTCGTGGTAGGAGTTGGCGTTGGGCTAGGCGTAGGCGAAGAGGTTGGCGTTAGCGTGGGTGTCGGGCTTGGAGTTGGTGTTGGTGTAGGAGTCGGGGTTAGTGTAGGAGTTAATGTAGGTGTGGGCGTTGGTATAACTTCTCTAAGTATTGCACCTATGCTTCCATGACCCCCCGCTGGTTCGTAATGGGCTAACTGGACTACAATTGGCTGGTCACTGTCAATTCTCGTTCCAAATGCCTTTCCTGCGTCAGCATAGTCATTGAGTTTGACACCACCCTTTGAATGTGCTGGAATATCCTTAGAGAAAAATTCTGTCCTCCCATCTTCATAATATAAAGTAATAGTCGTATGAGCATCATCATTTGTCGGATTTAGAATATTAAGCCACTCTACAACTTCACCACTAACATAACCCTCTCCAAAATACCATGTTCTCGCTAATTCCGTAGAACCTATGCTTCCATGACCCCCTGCTGGTTCGTAATGGGCTAACTGGACTACAACTGGCTGGTCACTCTCAATTTTCGTTCCGAATGCCTTACCTGCATCAGCATAGTCATTAAGTTTGACACCACCCTTTGAATGTGCTGGAATATCCTTAGAGAAAAATTCTGTCCTTCCATCTTCATAATATAAAGTAATAGTCGTATGCGCATCATCATTTGACGGATTTAGAATACCAATCCACTCCACAACTTCACCACAGACATAACCTTCTCCAAAATACCAGTTTTTTGCTAATTCCGTAGAACCTATGCTTCCATGACCCCCCGCTGGTTCGTAATGGACTAACTGAGCTACAATTGGCTGGTCGCTCTCAATTTTCGTTCCAAATGCCTTTTCTGCGTCAGCATAGTCATTGAATTTGACACCACCCTTTGAATGCGCGGGGATGTCCTTGGAGAAAAATTCTGTCCTTCCATCTTCATAATATAAAGTAATAGTCGTATGCGCATCATCATTTGACGGATTTAGAATAACAAGCCACTCTACAACTTCACCACTAACATAACCCTCTCCAAAATACCAGCTTTTCGCTAATTCCGCAGAACCTATGCTTCCATGACCTCTCACTGTTTCGTAATGAGCTAACTGGGCTACAATTGGCTGGTCGCTCTCAATTTTCGTTCCAAATGCCTTTTCTGCGTCAGCATAGTCATTGAGTTTGACACCACCCTTTGAATCCGCGGGGATGTCCTTGGAGAAAAATTCTGTTCTCCCATCTTCATAATATAAAGTAATAGTCGTATGCGCATCATCATTTGTCGGATTTAGAATATTAAGCCACTCTACAACTTCATCACTGACATAACCTTCTCCAAAATACCAGGTTTTTGAATGCTCAGCAGTTGCTACTGAAAATATACTTAGCCCAACTAATAAACTCATAGCAACCACAACGCTTACCACTAATTTTTCATTCACTTCTACTTTTTTCCTCCCACAACTTCGGGTTCTCACCTATTCCCATGGCAATAAGTATTACTGCAACAAATATAAAATAATAGAATAAATATCTAATTGGAATAAAAGATATTAAACGACTTAACTACTTTCTTTCAGACCTTCTAATAACTAATATTACATGGATTATTATTGTAATTATTGCGATTTGCGTACCAACTATCCACTGCCAGTGCTTTTTTATGAACTCCATACAGATATGAACAATGCCCTCTATCCCGCCTAGTTCAACGTAAATCGGCTTATCCACTGGTGGATTGTTTGGTCCCCACTCACCATTATGTGGAGCTGCCCTAGCACTAAAAAGGTGCAACTCCTGAACGCCTAATTCCAAAGGCGTTACATCCCAGGCCCATTCGGTAAATTCCCCAGACACGACTGGTTGTTTTTCGTGAATAAAAAGAGACTTTATATCAAAGTTCTTCCCCTCTAGACTAACCCTCATGGATATACTTGCTTTAATCTTCTCAACATGAGGAACTCCACGCCCTTTAAGTCCCTCTGTCAGATGCTCCGTAGTGTTATTCCTGGTAATACGCACCACAATCCGTTCCTTTTTACCAATTGTCATATTTTCAGGAGCGTTGAAAACCATCAGCCCATAGAGTGCTTTTTAAGATACTCAGTAATATTTTCTGAATGCGACGGAGTTGGTGTTGGAGAAGGTGAAGGAGTTAATGTAGGTGTAGGCGTGGGTGAATAGTCAGCAGTTGCTACTGAAAATATACTTATCCCAACTAATAAACTCATAACAATCAAGACGCTTATCACAAGTTTTTTATTCACTTTATTTTCCTCCTTTCACCAATCCATCTACTTTTCTCGAGCAAGCACAACTTCTGTTTTTCCACTTCTTCCCATGATTTAAATAGAATAAATGCTATAAAAATAATAATATCTGACATATTTCAGGGGAAAAAATAGGGGAGAGGCGAGAAAATGGCGAAGAAAATAATCCAAATATTTGTAATTGCGTTGATTATCCTTTGCATCTCTTCTATAGTCAACACACAGGCGCAAACCGACAAAAGTAGCACAGAGGCAATAACACTAACGTATAAGGATTTCGACAAATTATACGAGGTCTGCACATACGAAGACAATTGGTGCGGTTGGGCAGATTATGCTGGCAAGGCAATTATCTATGGATACATGAAGAAGGAAATCGAAGTTCCAGAAGGCGCAGACGAGCTGGAAGTAACGATTCAGATATGTTCAAAGGACTGGGGTGAAGGGCTTGCTTGTGATATTGACTTGTGGACCCCGAACTCTTCTGCACAGATAATAGTTGAGGAAGAAGTAAAAGAGGAAAAGATACCGAAATTGCCGCCAGATAATCCGCACTATCATCATCATAGTTATTACAAATACGAATGCGGCGAGAGATTCTCACATACCTTCAACGTGAGCGGGAAAGATTCGGTAACGTTGAGTATAAAAATGGAGGATGGTGCAAGACTTGACTTCTGGGAAGCTATTCTCACATCCCGCACTATTGAGAGTGTTGAGAGATACGTAGGTGTTTGTTATGGACCCTTCAGAGATAACGAAGACCCGGATTTTGGTATTCTTCCAACTTACGAGGAACTCAAAGAAGACATAACTTTCATTAGCAATCTTACGCACTCCATCCGCACGTATGGAACGCTGGGAAATTTGAGTAAAATCCCCGCGCTTTGCCAGGAAGCAGGGATTGATTGTTACCTAGGAGCCTGGATTTCCAGGTATAAAACAGATAACGAGCGTGAGATTCAATGCTTAATTAGTGTTGCGAATCAAAATCTAAGCTGTGTTAAGGGACTTATAGTTGGTAATGAAGTCCTTTTGAGAGGGGATGTACCCGAAGATGAGTTGATTGAATACATCAGGAGTGTTAAGGACAACACAACTATCCCTGTGAGCACCGCGGAAATATGGAGTACATGGTTAGAGCATCCACAACTTGCCGAGAACGTGGATTTCATTATAGTTCACATTCATCCTTACTGGGAAGGTTATCCTTATGGGGAAAATCAACTTCATCTGGAAGGAATTCCTGTTAGCGATGCTGCTGAGCATGTCGTGGAGAAGTGGAGGGAAGTAAAGGCGAAATATCCCGATAAAACGGTTATCATTGGGGAAACGGGATGGCCGACTCAAGGAGAGAGTAATGGTGACGCAATTCCAAGCGAGGAGAATCAAAGGACATTCCTGTCAGAATTTCTCGATTTGGCTGAAGAGAATGGCATTCAGTATTTTTATTTTGAAGTCTTTGATGAGAAATGGAAGGAGAAATTTGAGGGAGTGGTGGGGGCGCACTGGGGGCTTTACTACTCCAACGGAACATTAAAGCCTCTCCTCTATGACTTAATCCCGGTAGAGGCAGGAGAAGGAATTAGCAGACCGTCGAGAACTTTGGTTCCTACCAGCGTAACGGCACCTTTCAGCGTCTATTCTGAAGCATTTTTTACTGAGAATCCCTGTTCTCCTGAGAATTATCCATTTTATCCGACTGGCGGGATGGGAGACTTGACAGTCGGGACAAAAGACCCATCAGAGGTCTTAGATTATGCATGCACTGAATCTCCTTACGCAGGAGACACTTGCATCAGAATTACATATTCTCCAGGTGGGTCTGAAGGATGGGCAGGCATCTATTGGCAATATCCGATGAATAATTGGGGGGACTATCTGGGATACAATATCTCCGGGGCAACAAAGCTGACATTTTGGGCAAGGGGAGAGAAGGGGGGTGAGAAGGCAGAATTCAAAACCGGTGGCATCAGTAGCCCCGGAAAGCCTTACCGTGACTCCTTCAGATCGGTATCTACGGGCACTAAAGAGTTGACGAAGGAATGGAAGAAATACACCATTAACAACTTAAGTGAGCAAAATCTGAGCATGGTTATAGGAGGATTTTGCTGGACTACTAACCAATCCCAAAATCCGGACGGATGCACAATTTATCTCGACGAAATATCCTTTGTCGGTATCTCAGTTAACTTCGACACAGGATTGCCTAAAAATCCTTATCCAAGCATATTTGGCACGCATAATGGCACAATAAAACCAGATAACGACATTTTAGTGAAAAGATTATTTACTTATTCGTGCTCCGGAACGGGCGGGCATACAGAATACGCAAAAATATGGAACTCCACCTGGAATGTAACGGCAAGTTGGGATGGTTACAAAGGAGATTGGCACAATACCACCTTTAACGAATCATTCATATTAGAAGAAGGGATTCCGTATAACTACACCATTAGAACGGGCTCTTATCCACAAATTCACCATACCTCTGAATTAAAAGCGGACGGTGGCGTTATTAAATGCACAAAATTCATTGATGCAAATGGAAAAATTTACGACGACTGGATACCAGCTATCAAGTTATTTCTTTAGTAAAGGTTTCTTTTTAAAAGAAAAGTTTAAAAATGCTCGAAAAATACCTCAGCAAGGTTGTAGAAAAAGAGAACCTTAACGCAGAAGAAGCAGAGAATGCGATGCGAGCAATAATGAGCGGAGAATCGAACAATATACAAACCGCTGCTTTCTTAGCCTCTTTACGGATGAAAGGCGAAACAGAGGAAGAAATAGCGGCTTTCGCAAGGGTTATGCGAGACCTCGCATTAAAAATCAACCCGAAAGTGGAGAAGAGCGTGGACGTTTGCGGGACAGGTGGCGATGCGATAAAAACATTTAACATCTCCACCACTGCGGCTTTCATCACCGCTTGCGTGGTTCCCGTAGCGAAACATGGTAACAGGTCGGTAACGTCAAAATGCGGTAGTGCCGATGTAATAGAAGAATTAGGCGTGAATCTGGCGTTGCCACCGCGCAGGATAGAAGAATGTATCGAAAAGGTGGGCATTGGGTTCATGTTTGCACCGCTACACCATCAAGCGATGAAGAACGTGATGGAAGTGCGGCAGAAGCTGGGGATGAGGACTGTTTTTAATATCCTGGGTCCGTTAACGAATCCAGCAAATGCAACGCATCAGCTCATTGGCGTTTACGATGGCTCACTTACCGAGCTCATAGCAAAAGTGCTTCGCATTTTAGGACTGAAGAAGGCGCTGGTGGTGCATGGGGAGCCGGGAGTGGATGAGGTTTCAGTATGCGGGAAGACAAAAGTATCGCAATTGAGTAACGGAGTGATAAGGACGTATTTCATAAACCCTGAGGATTTTGGTGTGGAAATGGCTTCGCCAGGCGAAATTGCAGGTGGCTCTCGGAAAGAGAGTGCGAGAATATTGAGGGATGTGTTGAGTTGCAAGGAAGGAGGCGCGAAACGGGACGTTGTTTTACTGAACGCCGCAGCGGCTATTTTCGCCGCTGATGAGTCGAGAAGCATAAGAGATGGGTTTGAGATGGCAAAGAAAATATTGGAGGATGGAAGGGCGGCAGAGAAGTTGGAGGAGTTTGTCAGGTTTGCGAAGTGAAAACGAGTTCGCGATATTTTTAAAACTTTTCTTTCAAAAGGTATGACGAGTGATCTTTGTATAACGGTTCCGGTATAAAAGAAGTTCTGCGTAAGCAGAATTTGGACGGAGCGAAGCGAAGTCTTTTACACCGTGTTAGCCGCCGTTGCTGGAATCCTTATACATACTTAAGACTTGCGAGTAACTTGCGTCAAGGTACTTAATGAGTTCTTCTTTGAGTATGGAGCGGTAATCGTCCAGCCGTTGGGCCTTCCCAAGTTCCTCAAGGATCTGCTTAAAATAAACAATTTCGAATTTAACTTTTTTGCCTGCATTTTTATGGACAAGATACTCAAGAACTACCTCAACAAACTTCCTCGAAGGTTGCCCTGAAATCTTGTGTATCAAATCCAGCGGAACCTCATAATGAGAAACTATGCTTTTAACATACTTGAGCTCGCTCCGGTAGATGAAATTGCCCGTCGCAGGATATCGATAAATTAGCATGTAATGGGTCGCATCTCTGTGTTGTTCGAACAGAGTGTTGAGTTTTTTACGTTCCAGCATGAATTCAACAAGCCAAGAAGGGGTCAAAGCGTATTTTTTTGCCCAAAATTTCACCTCAACATAGAGCACCTCCGATCCCTTCTTTGCAACCAGGTCAATGTCTCCTGAGGAGGTCGCATTTTCAGTTCCTCGGCGCTGCGGGATCGCACGTTCAACACGGTACCCCTTCAATTGCAACCATTGTTCAGCAAGCCGTTCGCCAATCCACCCATTTAGGAAAAAGATATTATCGGGCGAATCGGTCGATATTATTTGTGACATAAATCACCTCCAGCAATGACGTATAACGGTAAATAAACGAACTCAACTTCGTTTATCCCTCCCCAAATAGGAGATAACCCGAAGTAATTCGCCTATCCTTAACTCCAAACGAACCGTATATTTTTCCTTTATTCACCCTCCTTGCAATTTGTTATAATATTGCAATATGAATATCTATCGTCAAAAAATATAAATCATTGCTTACACTTACTTAAAATCCTACACAAAATTTCGAGAAAAAATGGTAGAAGTAGAAGAAATACTAAAACGGAAGAGAGAAACCATCGAAAAGCTAAAACAACGAAGAACCATAAAAGAAGCAATATTAGAGACGAAAAAAGCAGGAAAAAGACCTGTAATCGCTGAGTTAAAGAGAAGAGGCTTAAAAGAAGGAGAAGAAGCGGCAGAAATAGAATCCGCAGAAGCAGCGAACCAAATGGAAAAAGGCGGTGCATGTGCAATATCAGTTTTAACAGACGAGGCTTTTTCCGGTAGTTTAGAAGATTTAAAAACCGTTAAACTTTTTGTTGAACTGCCAGTATTGAGAAAGGACTTCATTTTCGATGACTTCCAGGTGCACGAATCCTATGCGTGTGGAGCAAATGCAATATTGCTAATAGCGAGATTTTTAAGTGTCAAAAGATTAAATGAGCTGGCAAAGAAAGCTTCTTCGCTTGCTATGGAAGCACTTATCGAGATAGATAGAGAATCGAAGGACAAGATTTTTGATGCGGACCTTGACCTAACGGAAATTTCATCATCTTCGTTAATAGGCATAAACAATCGAGACCTGAATACGTTTGAAGTAAATTTAGAGACTTTTGAGCAGATTGCACCGGAGGTTAAGCCCGCACTTCCAGCCGATATTCCTTTAGTGGCGATGAGTGGGATTAAGGGTAAAGAAGATGCATCAAGGATGTCCGATGCCGGTGCAGATGCTTTGCTCGTCGGCACGTCCATAATGAACGCCGAAGATATAGAACGGAAAGTAAAAGATTTTGTGAATATTCGTTAAAAGGGACAAGAAAGAATAATTTTTATAATCGGACGCAGATGAAAGCGGATAATCAGGATTTTAAATATAAGGTTTAATAGACGGAGGAGATTATTAGAATCTTCTATCCTTGAGGAAATAGTCTTCTGCGTAAATCCGCGTAAATCTGCGTCCTAAATTAAATTTATAGGTAGAAGTTATACTTTATATACAAAAACAAAAAGAAATGGGACGAACTAAAGTGGTAAAAATTTACACTGGCACAAGGTATTTCAAAATTTTAAGTTTTTGCTTGCTGCTATTGTTAATTTTCTTTGGATTCATGACAGAACCAGGAGCCTGTGTTGGACAACAACAACAGCAGTACCCGCAACAGCAACAAGAACAAAAACAAGAACAAAAAATTGTCTGGCTGACTGACCTCGACTTTAATGATGATGGGTATATCAACCAATTGGACTTAGATATTCTCAAGTCGCACTTCAACGATAGATATAATAGATATGTAGCATGGGATTTGAATGCGGATTTTCGCTGTGATTATAAGGATTTTTATTATTTCGCAGACCACGTTCCTTTGGATTATCAGTATCAAGTGGCGGCAAATTTCTCGGCTTGGGACCTCTCCAATTATACGATTGACCGAGGCAAAGAGCCTGCAATTATTCTTGACGAGGTTATTTATCCTCTGAATCCAAACCGAACTGTTACGTGGATAGAGCGTTACACGAGTCTTGAATCGCCTAAGAACAACAGCGCTGTTTGTGTTCATTACGCTCGTGACCTCTGCCGACTGGCATACCGAAGTTTAGGACCGAAGACGATAGCATGGGGCTCTTCCGGCATTCACGCATACGGAATAATATATACAGGCGGTAACTGGAGAGATTTGTCTAATTGGTTCATAATTGACCCTTTCTGGAAATTGTATGGCTTTGAGAATATCTCAAACCCAGCGGGCTATCATGATACGCATATGATAAAAATACTGCTGGATGAAGGGCGTTATGGATATTGGGCAATTTATTTGTCAGTAGATTATGATACTAAAAGAGTTTATGACCCTTATAAAGCAGAGTACCGGATAGGGGAATTCCGGGAACCTCAGCAGGAAGCACGTCCTTGCCTTCGCTTTGCAACGTGAGCTGCTTGTCCATCAATATTTTACTAATACCTTTTTAAGTACCAACGAACTAAATATTGGTATGGAAAAAATACCCACATGGATTGAAAGAATGCTCCGGCCAAAACTAAACGAAATTGTAGGTGAAATAAAGGCTCTTGAGGCAAAAATCGAAAGCGTTGACAATAAAGTGGATGTCCGCATAGATGCTGTGGAAAAGGAAATAGCCAGCCTCAGAACCGAGATGCTGGCGAAGTTCGAGATTGTGGATACGAGGTTCGATTCTCTCGAAGCAAGGATTCCTGTGATGGAGAAGATGGCAGAGATTGAAGTCAGGCTTACCGAACTTGAGAAGAAATTAAGCGTGCATGCATGAGCAAACAGCAGAGGTGAAAAGATTCAAGAGCAAAGGGAAGGAGAAGAAGAAGAAGAAGAGCGGGCGAAGGTCTGTCCTCACTTCAACATCTTCCTCAACACATCCACGTCCGCATCCACCTCTTTTGGCGCTTCGCATATTTCTATCACGCGTTCCGGGTCTTTCAATAAATGCCCGGTAGTAATACATACAATCTTCTCATCTCGGTCTATTTCGCCCAGCTCGACTAATTTCTTCAACCCTGCGATAGAAGCCGCACTCGCAGGCTCTACTCCTATGCCTTCCTGTCTTGCCAATTCGAGCTGCGCTTCCGTTATCTCCTCGTCAGTCACCGATTCCGCAACGCCACCAGAATCTCTTATTGCAAACAGCGCTTTTGCCGCATTCACCGGATTCCCTATTCTTATCGCAGATGCAATGGTTTCTGGGTTATCTTCTGGTATTATCTCTGCTTTATCTTCCTTAAACGCATTCACTATTGGTTTCGCACCCGCTGCTTGAATGCCCGTCATCTTCGGCACTGAATCAGTAATGCCCAATGTCTTCAATTCTGAAAACCCTTTAAAAATCGCACTTATGTTCCCTGCATTCCCTACCGGCACAATCAGCCGATCGGGAACTCCCCGATCGAGTTTTTCCGCGACTTCGAACGCTATTGTCTTCTGACCTTCCAACCGGTATGGATTCACGGAATTCAATAAGTAAAGATTCTCTTCATCGCACAATTGCCGAACAACGCGTAACGCATCGTCAAAATTACCTCGTAGCGAGAATATTTTTGCGCCGTGCATCATCGCCTGTGCTACTTTCCCTAATGCTACTTTTCCCTTTGGCAGCAGAGCATAGCAAGGAATACCAGCTTTTGCTGCAAAAATCGAAAGCGATGCAGAAGTATTACCTGTGGATGCACATGCTACACCTCTCACACCCAATTCCATCGCTTTCGTTACACCAACGGTCATTCCTCTGTCTTTAAATGAACCTGAAGGGTTCAGTCCTTCGTGTTTTACCCATAGGTCATCAATGCCGATGGATTTCGCAAGTCTATCGCACCTGTACAGAGGTGTGTTTCCTTCGTTTATCGTTACAGGTTTTGTTTCTTCATCGAAGGGCAATAAAACACGATATTTCCATACCCCTTGCCCTTTTGCCTTTACGATTCTATCCACCTCTATTTCCGAATAATCGTATTTGATATTCAGCAAACCGCCACATTTCCTGCACGTATATACTATGTCTTCCTTAGAGAAGCGTGCACCGCATTTTATGCATTCTACTTTGTATTCTTTCATGGTAAAAAAAATATTTATTATACTCAGATTAATATAAGTACAGATAATTATGCAGGAGCAAGGCGAACGTGTGGAAGAGTTGGAGAAACTCGAACTTTTTTGCTTCGCAAAAACCTTTACTAAAAATACAAGTTTCTTTGGTAAAGCTTTCTTTTCTAAAGAAAGGTTTGAACTAAAGATTTTGACGAGTTGAGTAGCTTCCTCGAATAGTGCTTTTCTTTTCCCTTCACTCTCAGACGTTTTTGTTGTATATAAAGTATACCTTCTACCTATTTAGGACGCAGATTTACGCGGAAAACTATTTCCTCAAGTTATCAAATGCCTTACGTTTAACTTCCGGTTTAGTGCCAAAATTATATTTAAAATCCTGATTATCCGCTTTCATCTGCGTCCGATTATCAAAAATTATTCTTTTTTATTTTTTTGTTGTATATAAAGTATAGCTCCCTTCTATTTGAGACACAGATTTACACAGATTTACACGGATTTTTTTGGGGGGGCTAGCTGGCCTATTTTTAACGGCATTAATCTCTTCATCGTATTTTTTGGTAAAGCTTTTTGCTTGCAAAAAGGTTTGTGTTAATCTGCGTTAATCTGTGTCTACAATTTATTTGTCATTGGAATTTATTTGAGATTTGGTGCTTGTGATTTGGGATTTTCCCTAAAGCGGTATATACTTCCCCTGCCCTTCTGCTGGCTTTACAAACACGTATGAACGAGGGCGATTAAGTGCATTTCTTACTATGTTCAGCAGTTCCGTATCGTCCCAGGGCTTCTCGATGTAATAATCTATTTTAGCTTTATTGATAGCATCAATTGCTGCCTCAAGGTCGGTGTAGCCGGTTATAAGCATCCTCACGATCTGAGGTGATATTTCCCGCACTTTATTGAACAGTTCTACACCCGTCATCTCCGGCATTCGTTGGTCAGATAAAATCAAATCCACTTTTTCGCTCTCCACTATTTTCAATGCATCGTTCGCATTGTCAACCGTCAGCACTTTATACTTAAAAAGCGGCTCCCTTCTCAATATTCTCTTTACCGCTTCAAGGATTCTTCGCTCGTCATCCACCACCAGTATGGTATATTCAACTGAATCTACCCCCGGTTCAGGTTCGATTTCTGTTCCCATATTTTCTTTAATTTTAATTTATGCTCAAATCTTTTAAATGTTGCCAGGAATCTTTGAAATTCGCAGCCAGTAGTCCCCGATAGCAGTTACAACTTCGATAAAATCCGCGAATTTCACGGGCTTGGTAATATAACTATTTGCTCCCAAATTATATGTCTTGATAACGTCCCCCTCAGAGTCAGAAGTAGTTAGAATAATTACGGGAATTAGCTTTAACTTCCCATCCCCCTTGACTTTCTCTAACACTTCGTATCCGCTTATCCCCGGCAATCACAAATCCAGAAGTATCAACCCGGGAGTTGGCACGTCCTTTCCTTCGTATTTCCCTTTTTTGTACAGGAAGTCCAATGCTTCTTCTCCGCTCATGACAACGTATAATTCATTCTTTATCTTTCCCTTCGCGAACGCTCTCCTGGTGAACATTATATCATCAGGGTTATCTTCTACCAGCAGAATTGAAATATCCTCACTCAACATTTTTTCTCACCTTTGTTTTTTAATTTTTTATTTATATTTCAACCCTCCAAAAATTTATGGTGGAACACCAGTTTCATTCTTACTCAGCGTATCTCCTTCTCTGCAAGCCTAACAAACTCCTCGAACATATCTACGTAATACAATGAAGGTTCTTCCGCATCCCTTCTAAAGTATAAAAACATAGAAAGCAATATTAGATAATAAAAACTCCACAATATATTTATTATTAGAGCCCCATCAAATTGTTGCACGAACTTCCATATACCTACTGCAACCGAGAAAAAGATGATTAACATCATTGCGATTTGTGGCCAGAAACAGGTTAATGGAGACTTGCCACTGCCGCCTTTTGGAGTCACTACAAACGGTATTTTCTTATTGATAAGTGCATAGGTTGCAGCTAACATATATATGGGGAATGTTAAATAGGTTAGAAGTTGCTCAAACCATTGGTCTTTAGCACTAAAACCACGCATTGACATGCTAACAAAAAATTGTAGCGAGGAGAATAGGAGGTATGGAAGATATGCTACCACATAAATATATGGTTCTGCTAATAATGGACGTATCTCGAACAACAAGTATGCAACCGGGCATATCATCATAAAGAAAAAAGCCCAGCCAACAAAATACCAGGTGCCTGATAGAATGTATTCCCACCACTGAACGGGTGTTAAACGCCTGGGATGTCTAAAAAGTTCTTTCAATAGCTTTTTGAATATTCCGATAGTGCCATACGCCCACCGCATCTGCTGCATATAATAGCCAGGTATGGATGCAGGTCCATCGCCTTCTACAAAGACATTGTTATAATAGTAAGAGCTGTATCCGCGCTCGTGCAACTTAAAAGAAGTCGCGAAATCTTCTGTGACTGATTCCTCATCAAATCCTCCAATATCATTCAATGCGCTTACTCGCAAAACAATATTAGTGCCACACGCAAACATCGCATTTGAAACAGATTTGCCCTCGGACACATTCGCATAGAATGTGGACTGTTGGGCGGACGCTGCATTAGATACTTTACTGGAATCACGATTGACATAATATTGGGGAGTCTGAACAAAAGCCAACTCTGGCTTCTCTTCCAGTGTCGGCACTACTTCACGCAGGAAATTGTAACCTGGGCGCTGGTCAGCATCTAAAATTAAAAGATATTTGGCGTCTATACCGTTGAGCATATCGTTTATCGCACCAGCTTTGAACCCACGTCTATTCTCACGATGCACATATTCAATACCATATTTCTCTGTAAGAGCCTTTGAGGTCCTCATCAGCTCGGGCTTCGTTGAGTCGTCCAGTAGATAAATTTGTTTATTTCTATAGTCCATCACTGTGCAGGCAGAAATGGTGTTTTCAAGCGTATCCGCATCTTCATTGTATGCGGTAATGAAAACGGCAACTTTGGGCTCTTTCACATTCAAAAAATAATGCTGGCTATCAAATTCTTCTCTCTATCTGCGGCTTGCCTTTATCACATCAATCGAATAACCTATGCCATGTATGAAGAAGAACAACTCTCCTACCAGTAAACAGATTGCAAAAATACGGTCTAAGAGACTATAGCCCTCTGCAAAGAACACGAAAAAACGGAATGTTAAATAAATACAGATACAGAGTAATGCGATTATTGCTGTTGAGATTAGAATAATATAACCACTGCGTTTATTCATAGTAAGATTATATATATAACTTTAAGTATATGTAACTCCATAAGTACCATTTACATGACGGCTAAGCGAGTACCTACTGGAATGGATATGCTTGATGGCATCATTGGTGGCGGCTTTCGCCAGGGGAAAAATTATCTGCTTAGCGGAGAGACGGGAACTGGTAAAACCATTTTTGGGCTTCAATTTTTAGTTAAAGGCTTCGAATTGGGTGAGGGTGGAGTATATGTATCAGTTGACGAGAAGCCCCGCGACGTGATCGAAGATGCAAACTCTTTTGGTTTTGACTTTGAAGAGAGAATCGAACAAAATAATTTGTTAATTCTTGACTATTCATCCCACTTCGATCAACTACGTGAGAAGTCAAAAGAAATTGATGTCAGGAAGATTGTGGGCGACCTAAACAAATATTTGAAAGAGATCAATGCAAAAAGGCTTGTAATCGATCCAATAGCGCCGTTTATCGTAAAAGACGAGACGATTTGGGAAATCAGGAGATATATCCGGGCTCTGTTTTATTCGCTTGACACACTCGACTGTACTTCTGTCTTGACCTCGGCAATACCCACCGGCACAAATCAATTAAGCCAATATGGTATTGAAGAATTCTATGCATCGGGTGTAATTCTTTTGAGTATTCGGCAACTGGAGAAGATGCAGTATAGGCGGATACTTTTTGTCAGAAAGATGCGAGGTACACCACACGAATTGGAACCATACGTCTTCGATTTTGAGTACGGTAAAGGTATAGTAATTCAGAGGAAATTATCTGAAGAATATGTGTTTTAACACTTATAATTTTCTTTTTAAAAAAGAAAACCTGTGCTAAAAGAAAACTTTTTTCTTTGGTAAAGCTTTCTTTCTTTCTTTCTTTCTTAAAGAAAAGTTCCTCGTGAAAATCTGTGTAATCTTGTGGTTATATAAGTTCGATCTTCATCAGGGAATAGTTTTCATGTCCCTTTTGAGGATATGCATTTCTCTTACGTCCATGGTCAGCGGGTCTACAACCACTATTAACCGCGAAGGATGTACCATTATCACATCATTTAGGGATTGAATGAACTTTAACACTGGCGGAAAACCATTTTGTATAACCAAGTATTCCACGGCTTCAAAGAGGATTACGCCATCATCTGCCTGCCCGACGAAATTTTCTATTGTTTTATATAATTTTACGAGTTCATCAGGACCTATACAGCTCTCTTCGGGTATCTTATTTCTTGTAAGCCACATATCTGGGGTTTTTTCTAATTGATATTTCTCTCTAACAATAGCAGGATTTTGCCTTGAAATGTATAATCCCTGTCTACCATGTTTAACAGAATCCACGAACACATCAAAGCTCTTTTCTGGTTTTTCTTCTTCAACGAGGTACATAAAACCCGGTTCCAAGCGATATTTCATCTCGGTCTCCACAACAACCTCACTCACTGGAGTTATAAACAATCCCTTCAACTCAGAGAGGTCTTTCAATGTTACTATCAGCCCTTTCTGTTCGCCCTTGAACTGCTGGACCGAAGTAGAGACGTTCAAAGGAATTTTTGAACCATCTTCCTTTACAAAGTCGAGGGGAAAATCTTTTTTATCCGCTATTTCTAAATCCCCCTGCCCAGAAATCACCATAGATAGTGGTTTACCCATGAGGGCATCGCCTTTGTACCCCAGCAGTTTCTCCACGCTTTTATTGACCACTACCACATTACCACTTAAATCGGTAGAAAGAATTGCAGTTGGCGACTCTTGAATCAGACTCTCCAGGTAGTCCCTGTTCTCTTTTAGTTCCTGTTCTAACTGCTTCCTTTCAGTAATATCTTGAGCGATGCATAATATGCCGCTTGTTTCGCCATATGCCTCTTTCAAGCTGGTGGTATCCCAGGAAAGGATGCGCTCGCCACCATCTTTTCTTGTTATGACGGCATCATAGGCTTTTACCTGGGCGCCGTCCAAACAACTTTTTAAGATTTTTGATACCTCTTCCCTCTGTGTTGCAACAGGGTATACAAGTTTAAGCCAATTTTTGCCGATTAGTTCTTCTTTGCTATAACCTGTCACCTCTTCGGTCTTCGTGTTGCATAGTATTGTATTATCCTCCAAATCAATACCCACAATAACGACACCAGCAGTCTCAATCAAATTCTCCGAAAATTCTTTCTCCTTCTTTATTTCCGCCTCCATTTGCTTCCGCTTCCAAGCTTCAAGTGCTGCCTTAATCGTCCCCAATATTCTATCCCCTGTGAGGTGGTCTTTTGGAATGTAGTCAATTGCACCTTTATGGAGGGCCTGCACTGCAATCTCTTCGCTCCCAAACCCTGTAAGCATGACTACGGGTGCTATCTTCCTTTTGACAATCTCTTCAAGCCATTCCATGCCGGATTTTTCGGGCATTAGAATATCCATGAGGATAAGGTCAATTCCTCCCTTATCAAGAGCATCTTGGATCTCTGCTTTTTGTCCCGCCTCCAGTACCGCGAATGCACCCTCTGCTGCCTTTCGCAAATAGGTGCGAATCAACTTACGGAATGACGGATCGTCATCGCAGATGAGAATTTTTGTCGTTTTCGCTTCTTCCATCTTCTCTACTCCTCAGGTGTTAGTTTGCTGATTTTGGCTATTAGATATTTGTGTGTTATATCCATATGTTATCAGTACCTTAACAAACCGATAGAACAGTTTGGGATATGAAGGTTGCAATCGTTGGAAATGGGAATATATATAAATTGGCACATATTCATGCGTGGAAATCTATGAAAGATGTTGAGGTTCGAGCAACATGCGATATCATAGCAGAGAGAGCGGAGAAGGCATACAAAGAATCCGGTGCTGCAAAATATTATATATGGGGACGGATGCTCTGCTGAGCGATGACAGCATTGATATAATAGACCTCTGTGTTCCAATCCATGAGCACGCAAAGTTAAGTATCGCAGCACTAAAAGCAGGAAAGCATGTTATATGTGAGAAGCCAATGGCAAGGAGCTTAAAGGATGCGGAAAAGATGCTAAAAGCCGCTGATAAAAATGGTAAGGGTTTGTATATAGCGCATACAAGGAGATTTGATCGCAGATGGAAGAAGATAAAAGAGAATGTTGTTGTGCAGTATGAGATGGCGAAAGAGAAGAGAAGGGTGGAGGAGGCGTTAAGGGAATCAGAAGAAAAAAACAGGAATTTAATAGAGAATGCAAACGATGCTATTTTCACGCTGGACCTCGATGGCGCTTTTCAACTCGTGAATAAGAAATTCGAGGAAATTACCGGGTTCGCTAGGGAAGAAGTACTGGGAAAGAAAATGGAGGAACTGAAATTAATCGAGCAGGGGTATTCAGAAACAATGGCAAATGATTTCGAAAAAAGTATCGGTGGTGATCCTGGAGAACCTTATGAAATTGTAATCATCAACAGAAAAGGTGAAAGAAAATATATCGAATTAAGCACCACCGCAGTCATAGAAAAAGGTGAAATAGTAGGTAAGGATTATGGTAGGATTCCATCAATCCAATGCTACGCAAGCCAGTTGGGTCAGGTTTTTCTGAATATTCTGATAAATGCAGGTCAAGCGATAGAAGGACAAGGCACTGTTACCGTCAAAACGTTCGAGGAAGATGACCAACTCGTGGTCGAAATATCGGATGACGGTCAGGGGATGGATGAGGCGACAGTGAAACATGTATTCGACCCTTTCTTCACAACGAGGGGAGTAAGCGTTAGTTATGGCATTATTAAAAGACATAATGGAAGGATATATGCAGAGAGCGAAGTTGGAAAAGGAACTACATTCACAATAGAATTACCTCTTCAAAGCAAATCCTAAGAGCTAAGCAAGGTAAAGCAGATGGAGCATCCCTTGTCCTTTTCCGATTCTATCCATATACGACCTCCGTGCACCTCGATTATTCGTTTCACGATTGCCAGTCCGGCACCTGACCCTTCACTTTCTATATCTACTTTGTAAAACAAATCGAACGCCTTTTCGTGCTTGTCAGGGTCAATGCCAATACCGTTATCTCGCACAAAAAACACGGTTTCGTCTTTATCACGCCGATAGCCTACGTCTATTTTCGGGTGAGGTCGTTCACCCCTAAAATTTATGCTGTTTTCAATAAGATTTACCAGCACCTCGACTATTCTCATGCGGTCCACGTGAACAACCGGGAAGTCATTAGCCACGGAAACTTCAACCCCGCTCGATTTTATTTTCTCTGTTGTTTGTTCCAAAGCTTCCTGGACAAGTTCTCCATAATGCACATTCTCCAGTGGGTTTACTACACGACCGATGCGTGACAGTTCGAGTGTGTTGGTCAAAAGGCGGTCCATTTTCGTCACTCCCTTTTCTATTCGCTCTAAATCGTTCTCCACTTTCTCCATCTCATTTCGCTCTATGTGCATTCTAAGGATACCCGCAAAACCTTGAATGGTAAAAAGAGGTGCCTTTAAGTCGTGAGCGACAGAGTAGGTGAATCTCTCAAGCTCTTTGTTCTTTGCTTCGAGTTCTTCCATCAGCTTTCTCTTTTCAGCCTCGGCAATCTTCCGCTTCCATGTTTCCAATGTTAGTTTTATCGTGCTCAATAATCTATCCTTTGTGAGGTGGTCCTTCGGAATGTAATCTATCGCACCGTCACGAATAGACTGTACCGCAATCTCTTCACTGCCAAACCCGGTAAGCATAACCACTGGTGCTATCTGCTTTTCAACAATCTCCTCAAGCCATTCCATGCCTGATTTCTCGGGCATCAGGATGTCCATGAGGATAAGGTCAATTCCTCCCTTATCAAGAGCATCCTGGATCTCTGCTTTTTGTCCCGCCTCCAGTACCACGAATGCAGTCTCTGCTGTCTTTCGCAAATAGGTGCGAATCAACTTGCGGAATGACGGGTCGTCATCGCAGACGAGAATTTTTAACTGTGGTTGTTTCGCTTCTTCCATCTTTCTCTATTTTACATCTAACAAACCGCTGCATTTTCTGCACGTATATACTATGTCTTCCTTAGAGAACCGTGCACTGCTTATTATACATTCTACTTCGTATTCTTCGGTCATGCAAGACACCTTATTTATAATTGCACCTATAGTATATATAGTCAACAATGGAAAAAACTAAAAAGTTACTTAAAGAAATGGAGCAGTACTTGCCTATTCCCGTTTACGCGAGTCCGGAATTATGCAAACTCCTTCGAAAGCAAGGGAAGGATGTTAATACTCACAAAGACAGAATAAAAAGGATTTCAAAACAACCACTTCCATAGCGGTGTAACCTTTATTCGTTTACCCTTAAATTCTTCCTCTGCCTCATAATCCCACGTGATTATCAGCATATTGTCGCATTTCAGCTCTTCACTCGCTTTTATCAACGCTCTCTTTTCCCTCATCTCTACCTCTTCCTTGCTTGAAGCGTAAGTTACCTGAATGAGCTGCTTTATTTTCGAACCGTCTTTCACAACAAAATCCACTTCTCTTTGTTGTTTGTCTTTCCAGTAATAAAAAGTAAGCTATTTCTTCTGCAATTTCTCTTTTCCTTCTCAGTTTCGGGAGAATGTCTCTACTTACAATATCCATGAACAGCATTTGAACAAGTTCTTCTTTATTCGATTCTGCCTGTGCCAGAACAACTTCTGGAAACCCTCCAAACGTTATATACTCCCTCAGCATCTCTTTGATTACCGAAATATCCTTCTCTATCAGGTACTCCTCTGCATAGCCATAGCCAAAACCTTTAAAAATCATAAACTCGCGAAAACTCAACGGAAAAACATCAAATACGTTTTTCCCGCTCTTCTCGGACCTATAACGTCATTTATTAAGTCACTTTCCACTTTCAGTTTTATATCTCTCGCCGTCGCTTTCGGC
>Ga0209986_10001185_pt1 | contig 25316 bp, 27 predicted proteins | sample BlataG_FD_183168 | JGI IMG/M metagenome (GOLD analysis project Ga0209986, IMG submission 183168) | Deep subsurface microbial communities from Black Sea to uncover new lineages of life (NeLLi) - Black_00105 metaG (SPAdes) (version 2) | ecosystem: Environmental > Aquatic > Marine > Oceanic >... | reverse complement strand
TTCCACCTTTTCTTTTTTTAGAAAAGTAAGGGCTTGAGCAAGATTTCTCTTTCTATCCCCAAGGTTACTGCCAAGACTCAAAAAATACTTCATCCTTAATTGTATTTTCTTATTTGTTCAAATTTTATAATATATCAGTAGAAAGAAATGTTCAAACAGCTGGATCTCGGGTAAGAATCTTCAATCCTATGATTATACAATTGAGCTCTTATCAAAATGACAAGCTCTATTTTTCCCTGTTATCCACACAAATGGGAGAAGAGTCAATAATTGAGACTAGAGTTCTAGCAATCCAAATCTTTTTATAACACCTAAAACAGCAAGTGTTACCCAAAGATGGTCTTCTAATGAAGATTTTTTAAATCCTGCCTTCCAGTGACCCTGCTGAGTCTGTTTTTTTTGAAGCCAGTTTAGTGCTAACTGGATTTTTACATGCTCTGTAGAAAAACCAATTTTCGAAAGAGAATCGAGACCGCTTAATATATCAGTCGCCCAGAAAGGATAGGTGATCTCTTCCCAAAAAGAAGGGAGGGACCTGTCTTCATACTTATCTGCTTTGAAGAATCGGCTCATCAACAGCTCTCCTGCATTGTGTGCTTCTTTGCTTTTTTTCCAAGTTGGAGAAGCTGCAAGGGCTCGAAGTACCATCCCGGTCACAAGATGGGAAAAAGGCTGAGATTTATCCGGTTTGACTGGGTCGAGCTTTAGCTGAGCTTCTAAATTATAGCGTCTTTTAAGCTGTTCTTTGTCTATTGTTCTGTATGGAATGACCCAACCTCCGTCATCTTGTCTGTTGTTTATAATCCATCGAAATGCTTTATGGGTCCTTTTGTCATTGTGAAAACCAAGAAGACAGAGAACTTCAAGTATTAAGGCATGGTACGTAGGTGCATATTCATTAAGATAAGCCCCGCGGAAATCTCCTTCTTTAGTTTGTGTAGAAAATATGAATTTGATTGCCTTTTGAACCCCTTCTTCTTCAATAGAGCATCCGAAATTATGTAGTTTGAGAATAATTTTCAGCGTATCAACGATGTAATAGGTTTTTTCCCAGCGGGGGTGCCCTTCATATTTCTTTTTACACCATCCACCGTTTGCCTTCTGACGTTTTAAAATTCTTATGCGGGATGCATATTTCTTCAAGTTTTTATATTCTCTATCAACCGGTACTTCGAGAATATCTTTCTTTAACCAGTATAAGATGGGGAGGTTTCCCCTTGCCAGGAGAAACTCTATGGCTTTGTTTATGTTAAATTTCATCAGTTATTTAACCGCTTGAATATCTTCTCTATTATTAGCCCTATAAATGCATTCATTTTATTCCAAGATGGGAAGTTCTGTCAATTTATTGTTAGAAATGGTTTGATTTTAGCCTGCGATTTAATATAAATTTTATGTCTTATTAGTGCCGTAAAATTTTGTGTGAGAGAAATCTGTTCACTTATGGAGGCATAAAATGGACAAGCTCATATTCTTGGATAATGGGGCAACCTCATTCCCTAAGCCTGAAGAAGTTTATACATTCATGGATCATTTTTACCGGAATTTCGGAGTGAACCCCGGACGTTCGGGATATGATCTCTGTATGGAAGCTGGAGAATTGGTAGAGAAAACGCGTGATATGCTAACAAAATATTTTAACGGAAAAGATCCGAATAGACTATGTTTTTCATATAATTCAACTGATGCTCTGAATCTGATCATTAATGGAATGCTGGAAGAGGGCGATCACGCTGTTTCCACAACTATAGAACACAATTCCGTGTTAAGGCCGCTGTATCATCTCTATAAATATAAAGGCGTTGAAGTAGACCATATCCCCTTTGATAGGAAAGGATTCGTTGATCCGGACGATTTTCCTAAAAAAATAAAGAAAAACACAAAGCTTGTTATAGTTAATCATGCCTCAAATGTGATTGGGACTATTCAGCCTGTTAAAGAAATTGGAAAATACTGTAAAGAGAGAGATATACCGTTTGTTGTTGATGTGTCTCAGTCGGCAGGAAAGATTCCTGTTGATATCGAGGAGTTAAATATTGATGTAATTGCTTTTACTGGACATAAATCTCTCCTTGGCCCGACTGGAATAGGAGGACTTTATGTCAGAGAGGGGATTGAAATCAAACATACAAAGGCAGGTGGAACAGGAGTTCGTTCAGCAGTCCCAACTCACCTCTTTGAATATCCCTACAGGCTTGAGTATGGGACGCTAAATACGCTAGGAGTAGCTGGTCTTCATGCAGGATTGAAATGGATTCAGAGAGAAGGCTTGAAGAATATCCACAGCCAAGAAATGAAGCTCGTAACCAAGCTCAGGGACGGCCTGAAAAATGTTGAGGGAGTGACATTATACTGTCAGGATGACCTGACAGATCATATCGCTATATTCCTCTTTAATATTGATGGACTGGAAGCTCTGAATACAGAGACCATCCTGGATGTGGATTACAATATAGCATGCCGAACTGGACTTCATTGTGCTCCACTTGCCCATAAACAACTTGGTACTGCAAAGATTCATGGGGCAGCAAGGTTTGGAATAGGGCCTTTTAATACTGAAGAACACATAAAGATTGCAATTGAGGCTGTCAAAGAAATTGCTGCCTCACGAAGAAAGTAAAGAGTGAAAATTGTTCGTCTTTTTTTTATTTATTACGAGTGCATCAGCAGCAATTTCACAGACTGTTTTTATCTCTACTCCAAGTTTATAGTGCTTATTGAGTTCCATAAGCTGGTCAATACAGTTGTGGCAGGGAGTTGCAACCACTTTGGCACCTGTGCTGCGAATCTGGTCTGCCTTTATCTTACCTACTTTGAGACGTCTTTCTGTAAAACGAGTCATAGCTAATTGACCTCCTCCACCTCCACAGCAGTAATTTTTTTCTCTATTAGGTGTCATTTCAACAAAGTTAGCTGTGGCATGCTTGAGAATATAACGCTGTTCTTCAATTATTCCCCCTAGTCGGACTAGATTGCATGGATCGTGAAGTGTGACAATTTTTTTGTTACGTGAAGGGTCCAGATCAATCCGCCCTTCGCGGATATAATCCGCAACGATTTGAAGAATGCTTTTTACTTCAAAACCATATTTCCGGCTCAGCCATTCAGGTGCCTCCCATCTGTTTGAGTTAAATCCATGACCGCACTCAGCAAGAACTAAAGTATGACATCTCAACTTTTTCATAGACATAATTAGATGTTCTGACATTATTCCAGCTGCTTCATCATCGCCGCTGTACAGTCCGTAATTTGTTACGTCGTAATAATCAGAGGAAAAAGTCCATCTCTCTCCTGCTGCATAAAATATTTTGCCGGCAGCTGAAATGGACAAAGGAAAAAACATTGCTTCTCGAGGGTTAATTGTATAGAGCATTCTGGCCCCTTTTTCATCTAATGGAAGTCTGGCCTTTGAGTCACTTACCTCCTGCTGTAGCTCTTCTTCCAGCCATTCAATAGTTTCAAGCCAATCTTCTTTTGGTATGCCCATGTTGTTTCCAGATCTAAGTGCAGTGTCAACTGTGGATTGCAAGCCAGGGGGAACAAGATCAATAGCAGCCAATACGCTTCTACCTGTCCGGATGATATAAGGGATATTAATCCCCATGGTACAATTTAAAGCACAGCGGCCGCAAAGAGTACACCTTCCAAATAAAGAATCTATCCATTCCTTAACAACATGAGGGTTCAGTTCTTCAGCGCCAACCCAACGAGATATTCTTTTGCCTGTTTGGCTAAAACTTTTTTTAAAAACCTTTATTACAAGATTCAATTTATATGCAGGAAGAGATTTTAAATCTTTATAGGTTAAATGGTAGTGACAGGATTCGGCGCAGAGACCACAGTGGACACATGTATTGAGGAAAGCTGCATAGTCGTAATTTATCTTCTCTTTGAAAGTTTGGAGCGCTTTCCTCAAGTCCTCAGGTTTGAGGTTGCTTATTTTTTCTTCGAATGGATCCTTTACAGCCTCTTTATTATTCATTTTTTTTAGACCTTAAATTGCCTCTGTTTTTGAGGAAGAATTCCCCTTCTTCCATAGAAAAGTCCAAAAAGGATTCTGCTATAAAAAAAGAAAAAGCAGTGGCGGATTTTACCTACTGGAATATAGAGTAGCATTAAGATTGCAGCAAAAAGAAAAACAGGCCTTACGCTCGATATGAAAGTGTCTATCAAGGCAAAAAACAAGAATAAATCGACGAGAATATTAGAAGCAAAATCATCCGGGCAGCTTATATTTTTCAATGTAGTTTTAAAAATTCTTTTGAGAAATAGGGCCACTCCGCAAGCAATCCCACATAGTATGAGGATTCGCAAGGCATTAATTAAAAACAAGCCAGGGCATAAGGGAATCACAAGCAATAGAATGTAAAACAATCCAGCAAAAATACCAGAGTGATACAAAATCCCTGCAATGTAGGTTGGAAGATGCCTTGCTGCACTTTCTTTCTCCCAGGGCATCATCCCTTTCCCGAAAGCATACAGAATCCCCTTATTTTCAAGTCCTTGAGGTTCTGAATAAAGAGGCTTTTTGCCAAAAAGAAGGGTTTTCAGAACCAAAATGCATAAAGAAATTGCACATATAAAAAAGGATATAATAACTCCATATCTAAGAAATGTTAGCATTGACCTTCTTTGTTTCTAAACACAGCCGTCAGGTTTGGGGAGCCCAGCAAGCTTACATGCTCCTTTGGCGGGGCCGGAAGGAAAAAGTTCAAAGATATATTTAAGTTGAAAACCCGTAGTTTTACAGATTTTACGCACCATGGGAGCAAGACTTTTTTCCAGATAATAACCACGAATGTAGTTGATTACTGCCCAATGGTCTTCTGTCAAAGCGTCAATTCCTTCTTCTTCTTTGGCTAATAAGTCAGCTATATCCTCGTCCCACTCTTCAGGATTAACCAAAAAACCTTCTTCGTTAACTCTAATTTTCTTTCCTTTAGTCTCGATTTCTGGCATGGATAATCTCCTCTTCTTGTTCTGTTTTGACTTAAAGACTAGCTATTATAGCACATTTAAGTTGCTCATTCTAAGATTTTAGTCAGGATGGAAGCATTTCCAAATTACAAACAAATTCCAATTACCAAAATTCCAAAACAAACTTAGTAAGCCGTTAATAGGAAGTTCATTTAATGCTCTCTAATTAAAAAGCTAGGTATCCATTTTTGCGATGAGCCAGAAAAAAGTTGCTTACAAAATATATTCTATCTTGCATAAAGATATGATATTTTTTAAAATTATTCAAAAAAGAATATTTCAGGAGGACAGAATGTGCAAGTGTCGATTTTATGCTTATTTTTCGTGTTTATTGTTTCTCTTGAGTTTTGTTTTTTTATCTTGTTCAAAACAGGATTCACAGGTAAAGGACCTTGTTGAAAAGAATATCCAAGCTGCGGGAGGAAAAGAAAAGATATCTCAAATCAAGAATTTTTCTTTTAAAGCTGGACCAAATACCTATTACGTTTCTTCTGATGGACGGATGAAAATTACTGTGGGAAAAGATCCTATAATCACCGAAATCATCTTGGCTGCTGAAAACAAAGTCATAAGAAACTGCTACAACAAAATCACAGAATTTGAAGGGCTCATGAAATCCAACTACCAAGCTCAGGCTAAACTTCGCAGCGGTTTATTTACTCTAGCAAACTTTAAAGAGCAACTTGAGTTTCATGGATTAAAAAGCTTTGGACCAAAAGAACACTACATGCTGACCACTCAAGTTGGTGCTCTAAATGTTGAGTTTTATCTTGACCCTGAAGAATTCACAATCAAAAGAGTTGTCTTTAAGGGTTTTGAGGAGGGACAGGGAAGATTCGAAGTTAATCTCGATTTTGGTCTCTATCAAGAAATTGAAGGCATCAAAATTCCTTCTTCCTGGTTCAGATCGCAGGTAGGAGCTCGAGGCCGAGAGTTCAAGATTTCAGATGTGAACATGAATCAGGCTCTAGATGAAGACTTCTTCTCTGATCATGACGTTAATGTGGGAAATGTGGAGATCACACAGAATAGTTTGAAAGGAAATGTTGTTGACTTCAGTACTGCACGTGCTGACATGGTTACAATTTCAACCAACTGGACAAAAGAGAGTATCCAGGGTGCTGGCTTTAAAGCAAACGATAAATTAATCTTAGAAATTGGCGGTAAAGAAATTGAAATTGATTTTTATGATTCACAGCCGCCTAGAAGTGCTTATGAGCAAGGAGCAAAATTGATAATGCCAGACCGTAGGGGTGAAAATTTTGTGATCTATATTTTATCTTCAGAATACAAGGATCTTGCCGAAAAACTAGAACTCCTCTTGCCTATTCAGATAAAGAGGAAGTAAATAAAAAGGGAGGAAATTATGGCTAAAGTAAGCCGGCGTAATTTTTTAACAGCTTTTTCTTCAGGCGTATTAGGATTTGGTTTTGCAAAAAAAGCAAAAGCAGGTTTTGGACATACAGCATTAGCGCAAAGCGAATCTTCGGCTTTAAAGATTAAAAAATACAATCCGTTTGGAAAAACAGGACTGAAAGTATCTGATGTGAGCTGCGGTGCTATCTCATTCTTTGAGCCAAATGTTTTAAGGTATGCTTATGATTTAGGTGTGAATTATTTTGATACAGCTGAAACCTATCTTCGCAAAAAGAGTGAAACATTTATCGGCCAAGCCTTGAAAGATGTTCGAGATAAAGTCATTATTACGACTAAACATGGTTATTCTGCTCGACAGAAAATTAAGAGAGAAGACATTATCAAAAGAGTGGAAGAGAGTTTAAAGCGTATGCAGACCGATTATGTCGATGTTGCTATGGTACATGGCATAAGCGACCTATCATTGTTTAATAACGAAGAACTTCTTGCAGCCTATGCGCAGCTTAAAAAGCAAGGCAAGATTCGTTTTACTGGTTTTTCCACTCATAATGCAAAAGTTACCCTGAAACAGGCCCTTGACAACGATTTTGCCCAGGTCGTTCTTGTCATTTACAATCATGATGAAGGCAAAGCAATCGAGCCTCTCCTTGAACAGGTCCATAAAAAAGGAATTGGAACAGTTGCTATGAAAATCTTTGCAGGGGGAAAGCATGGGAATCTTAAATCTTTAGTAAATCAGGAAGTAAGCTATCCTCAAGCTGCTATTCGCTGGGTCCTTAGCAATCCAAACATCGACTGCTGTATTCCGACCATGAGCAGTTATTCTCATGTTGAAGAATATGTAGCTGCATCGGCAAAGCCATTAAACAGGGCAGATTTGGAAGTTATTGCTGAGTATCAGCGTCAGGTAAGCCAGCATTACTGCAGAGTGAGCTGCAGCGAATGTCTTTCTGCCTGTCCACACGGCGTCGCCATCAACGATGTTCTCCGCTACGGCATGTATTTTGAAGACTATGGGATGGAAAAAGAAGCTATGAGCTACTACGCAGAATTAGAGGAAGGCAAAAAGCCTCTCATCTGCGCCAGCTGTTCAGGGAACTGTGGATCAGCTTGTCCTTATGGGCTTAAAATTAAAGAGAAGCTTATTCATGCCCATGAAATTTTATCTGTCTGACTTGCCAGGCAGAACATGATTTGATACATGAGGAATATTTTTCCTTAAGAATAATCCTTTGATTAAGGAGGTTAAATCATGCGTAAATTATCTTTTTTGATTTTAGTATTTTTTATAGGATTTGTTCTTGTAGCAGCTGTACAGAAGGAGTTTGAAGAAGATATTATCCAAACATCTCAAGGTGATTTAAAAATTACATTCATTGGCCATGGGACAGTAATGTTTACATTTGAAGGGAAAATTATTCATGTTGACCCTGTGGGCCGTTATGCCGATTACAGCCAACTTCCTAAAGCTGACCTTATCCTGATAACCCATGAACATGGCGATCATCTTGACACAAAAGTAATTAAAATAATCAGCTCTGAAAAAACCGATCTAGTTTTGACTGAAAAGTGTGTTGAAAAAGCGAAAATTGAGGACGGCATCATTATGAAAAATGGGGATATTAAAACCGTTCAGAACTTAAAAATCGAAGCCATCCCTGCCTACAACATCAAACATATGCGGAGTCCAGGCAACCCTTACCATCCAAAAGGTGTAGGTAATGGCTACATAATTACTTTTGGCGATAAGAGAGTATACGTTGCAGCCGATACAGAAAACACGCCAGAAATGAAAGCGCTGAAAAATATTGATATTGCATTCCTTCCTATGAATCTGCCCTACACAATGACACCAGAGATGGTAGCTGATGCTGCAAAGGCATTCATGCCCAAGATTCTTTATCCTTACCACTACGGAAATACCGACACATCCAAAATTGTGGAATTACTCAAAGATGTGGAAGGAATCGAAGTCCGAATACGAGATATGAAATAATTGTTAATCAGTTAGTCTGTTCATCAGTTGATCAGTTAATTTGTTTAATCAATTCTCTTCGTAAAGTAAATAAGGCTTTCTCATCTCGGAAAAGTTCTCTAATTCTTTGCTGTAACTATTTATTATATCCTTGACTTCCATACCTTTATCAAGATTCTTCCTAACTTTTGTAGTCCCCATAATTTTATCAAAATATTCAGCATGAAAATTAAATTGATCAGGATACATATCTATGATTGTTTTTATAATATGGAGTGAAGATTCAAATGGTCTGTACTTTGTTCTATCAATAATGTGTATTTGTGCTCCACCACAGAGCCTTCCTTGGTACTTCGAGAAAAAGGGTGTAAACCAAGTTTCCCTGAATTTTATTCCAGGAAGATTGAGTTCATTGAGTTTTCCTGTCAACTTGTTGCCATCAATCCATGGAGCACCTAATATCTCAAAAGGTTTCGTGGTTCCTCGCCCTTCAGATATGTTTGTTCCCTCAAGATAGACCTGACCCGGGTAAACAGTTGCTGTATCCAGTGTAGGCATGTTCGGTGAAGGAATTACCCATGGAAGAGACGTCTCATCAAACCACATCTTTCTTTTCCATCCTCTCATTGGAATAACCGTTAAATTAACACTTGTTTTCAAAAATTTATCATTAAAAAGCTTTGCCAGTTCTCCAACAGTCATCCCGTGTCTTACAGGTATTGGAAAAAGGCCTACAAAAGAGCTGAATTCAGGATACTCAAGTATTGGACCTTCCATATCAATTCCGTTTATTGGGTTCGGCCTGTCCAAGACTATGAAATCAATGCCGTTCTCAGCGCTTGCTTGCATACAATAAGCCATTGTCGAAATATATGTATAGATCCTTGTCCCTATATCTTGAATATCAAATATCAAAACATCTACACTCTCTACCATTGAAGCTTCAGGAGTTTTTCCTGTTTTGATGGTATCAAAAGACCGCATGTAAACATCGATGTTTTTAAACATTCCTGCATCGGGTTTCATAGACTGCCCGTAGAGACTAAATACAGGGATATTATATTTTTTATCAATGTAGAAAGGCACATATTCACCTGCTTGAGCATTTCCCCTTACTCCGTGCTCAGGTCCATACAAGGCGACAAGGTTGATCTCCTGGTTTTTATAAAAGAGATCAATTATATTCTGCAAGTGGGAATCAACACCTGTAGGATTTGTAATAAATCCCACTCTTTTCCCCTTGACCAGATCCAGGTGGATCTCAAGAAATACCTCAGCGCCAATTTTAACATTCTCAAATTTTTTAATAGATACTGCATCACTTTTGTTATTGCATGCAGATGAAAAAGCCAAAATTGTAAAAGTAAAAATAAAAATGAATGATGCAGTCGTCCGGATTTTTAAGAAAAATTTCATAATCATACTTGAATTTTCAAGATGCTTTAAAGCATATAAAGTATAAAAGATGTATGGCAAGATTTTGCAGGTTTAATTGATGGGTATATATCTAATTATTTACTTATTTATTCCTGTTTCTCCTTGATAGTATTCAGCTCTTTCTCAAGCTCGAGTATCCTTTCCTTAAGATTCTCTTTTTCTCCTTTTTTTGCCTTCTGGAGCATTCTTCCAAGTACTCCTATCATACAAAGCAGGATTAGAATGCTAACAATTGAAGCATTCAGGAATGGAACCCTTAGATTTTCTAAGAAGGGAAGAATACCAACATCTGATAAGTATGATAAAATTGTTACAATAGCTAATATAAGAATCCAATATGCCATTTGTTTTCCTCCTTCTGGGAATGGCTCTTTTTGCCTATGTTCAATCTTTCCCTTTAAAACACTTTTATCTTATGTACCCAAAAACTTTATAGCACAGCAAAAAGAACGAAGTCAATAAGAAATTCTGGGGGATCTCATGAGTTGATTTGAAACTGGCTCCTCGGGTAGGACTCGAACCTACAACATGGTGGTTAACAGCCACCCGCTTTGAAAAATTTCATCTCTCCTAATTTGTTGAAAAGGGGACGGTTACGAAGAGTTCCCCTTCTTCTCTTTTTTTCTGTGTAACGGATTTGTAACAAATTGTCCTGTTTTCCGGCTGTTTTTCGGCCAATATTCTAACAGCTTCTTTCATCATTCTCATGTTTGACTGAATGTAGACCTGTTCGGAAATTTTAAAGCTCGAATGTCTCAATAACCGCTGAATTATTAACGGGTCAACTCTATTCTCATGAAGTCTAGAAGCGAACGTTCTGCGTAAGTCTCTGAATTGTAAGTTTTTCAAATTCGACCTTCGACAAGCGTTTAGAAAGGCAACCTTAATGCTCTTCACTGGTGTAAGCCTTTTCCGTATAGGGTCGAAGTAGTTAAATACAAATTCGCTCCTCCCTCCATTCTCTTCCACTACTCTTTGAAGCAACTCTTTTACACTGGGATTTATAGGGATTCTATCCTCTTTTTTTGTCTTATTTATCTCTGCTCGAATAGTGATGACATCCAATGAAAAGTCAATGTCTTCAATTCGTAGTTTTAAAATTTCCTGTAACCTGCAACCTGTTCCGAGTGCATATTGAATAATATCTTTTAAGTGTGGGGCAGCCTCATTCATTAACCACTCTTCTTCTTCATGAGTCAAAACCCTGTTTCTCTTAAACTCCGTTTCACTGAATAAATGCCCTGGTTTTACTGGATTTTTTCCAATTTCAAAACCGTATTCTGAAGCCCAGTTCATCATTTTACGCAATACCTGAAGATGTCTGTTAATTGAATTTTTCTGTACTCCGTCTTCTAATCTTTTGTCAATGAACTCCTGAACATGCAAAGGTGTAATTTCTGAAAGTTCCAAATTATCAAAGAAAGGAATGAGTTGAGATTTAAGATACTTCTCATCTGACTTCCAGGAGCGTTTTTTGCGTTTTGCATAATTCTTGATGTAGATATCTGCATACTCTTTAAATCCGATTTTCCGGTCAATCCCATACTTTTTGTCATGCTCTTTTTGTACGTATTTTTTAAGACTGATTTCAGCTTCTTCATAACTGGAAGCGAGTTTATCAAGTTTCTGTTTTCTCTTTCCTGAAGCAGTGTAATATTCAATGTAGAAGCGTGGAGTCCCGTCACTTTTTTTCCTGATGTAAATAGACTTTCCAAAACCACATCTAAGACGCTTAGTTTTGCCTTTTGGCATAGCGTCTTGACCTCCTTCTAGTTTATTAATAACTATGGGAGGAAGGTTTGTCAAGGACAAGCGTTTAACATCCTGGACAACTTTTCTCTTTGTCTTCAACCACTCTTCTACCTCTTCCTGTTTGAACCTTAATCTTGACCTTAAACTTGAATCATCTTTATAGAAGGGTAGACCTCTAGTGTCTTTGTACCTGTAAACCGTGGAGGGGGAAACACCTAAATATTTTGTAACTTCCTTGACACTTAGTAGAGAATTCATTTCAGTAATTATAAGCGAAGGTAGAAAGATAGAAGCCTCTTATACATATATCCTCAAAAAGGGCATTTTTCATATATATGTATAACCACCTTCTATCTTTCTATCTTCGTAATTTTTTTCATTTATTTTCTTTAATATCAAAGGGATACGATAGAAACGAAGATAGAAAAGCCCTTTCTAGTTTCGTTTCTATCTTTCTAGCTTCGTAATTTTTTGCTCATATTTCTGTGCAAAGATAGAAGTTTTATCCCTCAATTTTCTATTTTCGTTCTATCTTCGTTCTATCTTCGTTTTTAATTTTGTCCACCTATAAATTCATAAAGTTTGCCTAGTTTACCTCCTCCAGGTGTTGGGATGTCTGTCTTCTTTATTTCCCCTTCTTCTTCAAGTTGCTGTAAAACAGGATTTGCCAGTTTTACCCCAATCTTTGTCCCTTGAAGAATTTCCGTTTTCATTGCCCGCTCCTTCTTCTTTATAAATTTCAAAATTCCTGCTTTAGCTTTATCGAATTCCTCAAACCAAACATCTTCATTGAAGAAAATACGTAATCGTATTTTTAGATTTTCGATTTCCTTGACAGCTTCTTCAAAGCAGTCTGGAGTTAAGACCTGAGTTTGATTATGTGAGATTTGAAAGATTGAAGCCAATTTGATAAGCATCACTTCCAGCCTTTGAAACATAGCTGATAAGATTCCTGTTCCTAGATTCATCGTTTCCTCTTGATGTCTTGTGCCCCACTCTTTCATCATTGGTAGTATTCTTGAAATATCAACCTCCCCACCCTCTAAGTCATTCAGTTCAGTAAGTCGTCTTGTGATTGCAGAGTCAAGCATAAATGGCCTGGGTAGTGTATATATTCTTTCCATTTCAGGAATAGAAACAAAGAGAAACCGAGTCCATAAGCCTCCATGAAAATCCATCGGATTAAGATTTTTGACAAACCAATCTGTGATTCCCGCTGTCAATATACTGATAACAGGCTCTTCTACAGTTATTTCTCCATCCCCGACTGTCCATTTCCTCCACTTCTTCTTATAATCGTATATGTCCGTTAGAAAAGCAGCAAAGCCTCGATTATATTCTTTACCCATCTGAAGTTCTTTGAATTGAGCTAACTCAGGCCAAATAATGAGTTTTTTTGGTTTTTCCTCTTCTCCCAAGAACTTATAAAGAGCCTCCACTGTGAAAAGCTCAGGCAATAACAATTTAGGGTTTATCTCTTCCAGATAATCACGTACGAAATCGGTACAAGTGGTTTTCCTATAATAAGTTGAAGGAGCTAAGAGAAGTATATAAAGATTGAGATGTGTCCTTCGTGGAAATTTGAAATAAAATTTATTAAGAATTCCAGACAGAAGAGCAATACCTGAAAATTTCAAGAAAGTCTTAGGAGCATCAGTTATTTGGGATAAAGACTCAACCCAAAGATTGAGAAAACTGTTATTAATTTCGAGTTCTTGCACGGGTTGAATTCTACGAATTGGAATTTCTATTTGTCTTTGCTCTTCTATGAACTTTTCCTTATCATGTAACACCTTCTGAAGAGCTTCAACTGGATTTTCTGATAGTTTAAGATAATCAGTGATATCACTTTCTATTTCCTCCATTGGTACTTTTGCTTGATAGATATCCATTTCAGCATAAGCTCTCTGAATTTTAGCCATATGCCTTTTTACATCTTCATCCGCTCCTACATCATACAGAAAGATAACCTCTTTGAATTGCCCGAAGTATGGAATTAATCTGTCATCAAAGTTTGATTTGCCTGTGGGGGTTGATGTTGCGAAAATATCAGCATTTAGATTGTTTACAGTATCAGCATCCTTTTCTCCTTCGACAATGAGAACTTTCTCATTGTCCTTAAATTCGTCAAGTTTATAAGGAATAGGATCGAAATCACCTTCTGAATTTTCCCATCCAGTTTCTGTCTTTTTTTGGATATAAAATATTCTTTCCCCATGATTGTCTTTTCCCTTAACCTTTTTATAAATCTCATTTCCTTCCGCATCTCTATAAATGAACTCTGTTCTTTCCGAGCTTGTTTCTATAGTTAGATTTTGTCTTGTCCGTTTTTTTCGTATATATTCTTTTATTAACTCCTCATCGAATTCTTTCTTTAATTTGCTTATTGCTTCATCTAAAGAAATGTTTTCCATTCTCATTACAAGATCAATAATAGTTCCAGAGCGGTTAGGATCACCCTTTTCAATATGCCAATCCGTCCACCTCCATATTTTGTCATAAAAGTATATCTGAAAACTTGGTTTTTTCTCATCAGGATGAAAGGGACAAATAGCATACCCTCTAGAATTACAATCTATGCCATATTTTTTCCTCGCATACGTCCTAAGATTTTGTCTTTTAATTTCTTCTAATTCCATGTTGTTTCCCCTATGAATTTTCTAAAGGGAAATTTTACTTTGAAAAGTATATTGAGGTATGCTATTCTAGAAATCGAAGTATCCAACATATTTCTTAATTTCCCTTTAGCCAGCTAATGCTGGCTTCTGTCTTTAAACTTAGAGCGTTTTACTTTCAACCGCTTCAGGCGATTCTGATTCATCAGGAAATAAAACTCTATATTCACATCCTAGAGCTTCTACTATTCTTGTTTTTATTTCTTTTGATATCCTTTCGTCATAGCCGTTCTCTAAATACCAAATCCATGTGACACTAACATTCGCTTTTACAGCAAGATCAACTAACCTCATTTTTGCTTTTGTCCTGAACTCTTTAACTCGATTCAATTTTTTCCTCCTATAATTTGACTTTTATCGAATTGTTACTATAATTTTAATTGTTCTAATTAAGCAGAGTCAAAACACAAATGATTTAATTTTCGACTCATTTGTGTTGAAAAAAGACAACTATGAAACATGGCTATAATCTTCTTAGCAGTGACTGGGATATAAAGAGAATTAATGACTTCTTAATCAAAGAATACGAATTTGACTTATTTGATTTTGCTCACAGCGTGGCTATTATATTGAATAAAAGAGAACCAATTTCAACAACCTTCTTGGATATATGGTTACTAAAAAAAGTAGAAATTTCTGATTATGAAATTGTAGATGAAGGAGTGGAGAGATTGAAAAAATTGAATATTGATTTGAGTGCCCATCGTTTGGCTATGAAAAAAATTAAGAATTTACTTTTTCCAAAAGAAAAAATTTACAATATAGAAGAATTAATTAATGATGAAATTACTATTCTTAAAGGATGTTTAGAAAATTATAAAAAGACAAAAGGCCGCCCCGCAATATCTAAAAATATAATTGCCAGCCTTTGGAGTTTAGTGATGAAAGATAGTGAAGGAATTCACTTTGAAAATATTGAAATATTATTGGATTGGTTTCATGAGAAATTGGAAGAAGTGACTTATCGTGATAAATTGAAAGTTGATTATTTAAAAGCAGAAATATTAAGATTTAGGAAAAGCTTTTGCATCCTTTTAGAAGAGGCAAGAAAAGATATTTTTGTCTATAACTACAAAGCAAATTTATCTAAAGATAAAAAGAAGATATATGCTTTTCAAATAAGATTTGAAAAAGACGATCCTCAATTCTATCCTCTAAGTCCTACTTCTGAAAATGATATAGCTTCATTAATTATATTTCCTACTTGAAACTTGCTCACTAGCTGCCTATATAGCTATGAACGCAACCAAAGACATATCTAGACATGGATGAATTTTTATTGATAAACGATAAGTCTAGATATTTTCAATCTTAATAAATCTAAGAATCAAAAACGTTTGTTTTTCTTTTTGTCTTCAGCAAGAACGTTTGTCTTTCTTTTTATCTTCAGCTTGTTTTTCAACCGCTTCTTTTTCCACCTTTTCAGGATTTTCAGGATTGAGGAAGGCTAAAAGCTCATGGATATCAGCACTTAAAGTTTTGATGTTTTTATTGAGTTCTCCAATGTCACGCCGCCATTGCCATTGTGCTTTGATGTATGCTTCTTCAGTCTTTTTTTCTGCTTCTCTCTTAATGGGATCAGTAGGGTTGCCCATGCTAATAGAAAAAGCTCGATCTCTTCTTTTCCGTATTCCCTGGACTCTCTCTTTCACATTTACGATAGACTGAGACTCCTTCATTTCATCAGGACTGAGGGATTGACCGTCTTCACTATGCAACCGGATAACCGTAGTTTTTACATCAGACGTTCCTAGTGTCCTCCGTCCTGTTCCAAGCCAGGCTTTGAATTCGATGTCATTATGATGAAGCAGATTTGACGATCTCACACTGTAGAAATTAATCAATCCTTTCGATGCAATTTTATCAAGAATCATAAGGAGCTTGTCATCTTCATTTTCTTTTAGCCCGCTCCATTCCCTCAAATTGGAGAGTAAAAATTTTTTCTGAAGCAAGCCAGGCTGCTCTTTGGATGGATCAACACTCACACCCTTTAAGTCATCAGTCCCATAAGGAATAAATTCAGGCGAGTCATAAATATGAGTGATAATCGTTGTCTCTAAGTCTTCTGTTTTTTCCATGTTCATTTCTCCTTAGTTGTTTAAATGAGGGCGAGCTGCAAACGATAACAACTCGCCCTCTGCGACAAAAATTTAGCAGGAGAAAGAGAAAAAGAAATTGAAATTGCAATCTTCAATTTCTCCGTCTCTCCCATTCGTCAACTGTCAAGCAGATTCGACTTTTTCCTAGACAAGGCGAAGTCGGTTTATCCCTGTTCAGCTCTTTCTGGTCTGGAGCTTCAATCTTAGCCTCCCCAAAAAACATCCCTGGAGACATCCCTGCAACTCTCATATCAAATTTTTGCTGCGGCGTTAAAAATTCAAATTCGTCTTTACTTCGCTGTTCTTGTAACCCTACCATGATATCAGCAAGGTTATCCCTGGCCTGCTCCTGGCACTCCACCAGCGCAGCACAACAGGCATTCGCACAGTCATCATGTCCATGATAATTGTCTACAGAATCCCTTGAACCGGAGCGGGTTTTTCTCTCCAAACTCAAGAGTTGGTTTTTCAGCCTTTCCTGGTCTAAAACATGAAGACTCATATTATTAAAAAGCGGCAGCGCATTCAGATAATAATCAGATTTTGTCATCGAGGCTTTTTCTACATTAATCCCAAAATTTTCGAATGCCGATTCTACCCATGCACCAGCATATGAATCTGATTTTATAGATGTAACTCCATAGGATTTTAAAAGTTTGCTGTATTCCTCCACTACATTTCCAGGTCGAAATGGAGAAACAGTTTCTCTGCACACGTCCAGGATCGCCTTTTTTGTCTCTTTGTCCTGATGACTCAGAGCACAGACAAAACTATCAGATTTTCCTCCACTGGAGTCTATGAATCCAATATAATTTATTCCTTCCACATAAGGGCGTTCAAATATTCCTGAATCAATCACAGCCTCGACTACTGAGTGATCTAAAAAGGAACTAATATCACGCCTCCATTCAGCTCCGTACTCGCTTCGAGCAAATTCAGGATCGTCTCGATAAGCCTGTTTGACTTCCTCTTCATCGAAAGTTGGATTCATGGTAGTAGTCGAACTAACCCACGTTAAGACATTTCCTCCCTTTTTTCCATGATGTTTTTTGAATTTCTCGGCCATGATTCCTTGATAGCTGTGAGGGCTGGAAATAGCAAGCAGCAAAGATGAAGGAATCGTTGACAGTGAAGGCTTCCAACTCCTATAGATTTCTTTGTCTCTTAATGCGCTGTCTGTTTCCCAACGAAACCAGCAAACTTCCTCTAGCACTACAGCGAGCGCACTGAAACCCCTTGACGATCGCCAGCTTGCGCTCTTAATTGAAATGGTTATTCCATTATGAAGCTCAATAGATTCCGTAAGCACATTTTTTACTAATCTCCTCAAAGAGTCATTCAAGTTCAATAGCTCTCGGATATAACTCATGATGACTTGCCCTTGATCCTTGTTAGGTGAAATGACGAAAATAAAAGGCTTCTCACCTCTGCTTATGTATCTTTTCCAGTCTACGAACAACCCTAAAAACGCAACAGTGCAAGCTATAATTCGGCTTTTGCCGGATCTTCGGCCTGAACGAATCCAGGCTTCTCTGATTCGTTCTTTAGGCTGCTTATGAAGTCCTGTGCATTTACGAAACAACTTCATATCTTTCCTGTTTGTAATCGGTATTCCGAACAAGGCTTTTAGGAATACAAACCATGAACGCCATGACTCCAAATCGGCAAAGTATTCTTTGAACAGTCGGGGGTCGTTACAAACTTGAATGATGTTCATTGTCTTTCTTTAAAAGGGCAAGGCGGCAAGCTAGAGGTTTCAACTCGCCGCCTCGATGAAGTAATGGAAACCAACTGAAAGTAAACTGAAAGTAAAGCCCTTGATGAAGTGGAGCGGTCAAATTAAGACAGTGCATTCAACCGCTCCTTTGATGAACAGAAAAGCGGCTCGACAGACTGATGATATGTGTGGAGGCAGCCGCACTTAAAGACTGCCTCCACTTGAAAAATTTAACAAGGAGAGTTGACTTCACTTTATTTTATCCTTAGTTATTCATTACTAAATATATTCATATTTAGTAATGAATTTTGTTTACATTCCGGCAATGTTCCGAGCATTTATTCTCAGAGTTCTTTTCTCTTCCGGCGTTAATTTATCCTCTGTGAAACCTTCTTGTCCTTGTCCTTGCTTCGATTCAAGTCCCAGCCTTTCAAGAACAGAATTTTCAATCTGCTCAATTAACCGTGGATGTTTCCTTTTCAATTCATCTAATGTCATTCTTTTCCTCCGTTTCTTGCAGTATTTCTTTGATATCATAGATAGGCTTGAGTTTACTTTGATTCTCATTGTCTGAGAGTTGCCGGAGGCAATGTCTTATTAGGTTTTGGAGAGTGACAAAGGTTTTAGCTCCTGGGGCGAAGTCAATCTTTCCTCCCTTGCAGCTAAACAGCCCTGTCTTTTTGCAGAACTCATTAAAGAGAAGACAATAACTTTCTGCTCGAATTATTTGACTGATGAGGATTTCCTTTTTAATGTCCAGAGGTGAAGCAGCCTTTTCAAGCTCCTCCCTTATTCGCTGCATCTCTTTCTTTATCCTGGTAATACCTCTGATCTTAGGCATTTTTCCTTTTGCAAGAAAGTGATATGCAGAGTGTTTGAAGGCGGCCTTGTTACCAGGCAAGAACTTACCAGTTACAGGGTCTTGATTTTGTCCTGTCTCGATATTATTCATATTAACATCTCTATGAACTCTCAGATTAACTTCTATAAGCCCTCAGGAGGCCACTAGAAGCGATTTGCCCTACTATATAGGGTCTATCTATGGTCTAAACCTATATAGGCTTATATGGCCTTATGCCAGTTATAGCCTTCAATAATTATTGAAGCCTCTACCAAAAAATTGATGTTTCCTGAGATACCAGGAGTTGTTACCGATCTACCCTAGCTTATTTCCATTATGAAATAAGCACCTGTCTCTAAAAATATAATAAAACTGAAAGGTTGTCAAATGAAATTTACTTAATTATGCCGATATACCTTAAAGACAAAACGGGATTTTTGCCCTCATTTTAGGGTCTAAATGGGAAATACAGACGATTCAAGGGGCAATTTTAACGATATTTTGCTATATATTTTGTATAACGTCCCATTTCCAGAGGTGATAGACTCTCTTGGGTAAATAGTTTACATAATAGCTATTCTACGACATGTCACCTCAAGGGATTCTTATATGATATTACACGTAGAATTTAATACTTTAGAATGGTTTACCATTCTAAAGTATTAAATTTAAAAGTTTAGATTTTTTTTTCTGCATGGCATTTCAGCCTGTTGTCTACACTAATTCTAGCTCTTTTTCATATATTTCTAACCAAAAACATTCCTCTTTCTATCTAAAACGCCCTGTTTCGAGTCAAAACAGCACGATTTAAGGGTTTTTTGGTATCTTTACAATTTTTATCCTTAAAGAGCTTTTCCCTTCAAAATCTCTTCTCTTCGGTAATCCCTAAAGAATCACCATTAATTATTAATATTGATTTCATCTTTCCTGGAATTTATCGCTTTTTCCTCTGTCTCTCTCCTCCTTCCTTTTCCTTCCTTTTCCTTCACTCCCTCCATTTTGAGGATTTCTCACTTTCTCCTGTAGAAACTAAATCATCCCTCTCTTTTCTGCTCTGCTTAATAACTTCTTAAAATCCTCTGGTGATATGATTGGAGAAAATTGCCCCCAAACCCAGCGGCCTTTCACATTACCTTTTTTCCCAGTAATATAATAACCAAAACGGAGCAGTGGTTTTCTGCGATTTTCAAACTGGATTTTTTGTAGAACATAGATAGTTTTTACAAAAGGATTATCTTTACTGGAGCGAGCTGTAACTGTGTCTAAAATCTTTCCTCTATCAATAGTGCCGTCTGGATCACGTAGCCTGACTTCTGTATGTTCAGCAAGTTTTCGTCTCAATTCCTTAAAGCTTTCCATATTCTCCTCCTCCTGGATACCTTTCTCTTTCCTCCCTCTTTCAAGTTCCATAGCTCTTTATCCTGGACAAGTCTTTAACCTTTGATATTCCCTTTTTTCCTCACTCCCCCCATTTCAGGAAATTCTTGCTCTACCCCTGAAAAACAACCTCCTGAGAGCTTCATACAGCGATGAAGTCTCTTCCCTCTTGCCTCCGGTATGGCCTGAATCCGGTTAATTTCCCTTACATTTTTCATTCTTTCTCTGGGAGGGCATGTCAGTTTTTGCCTAAAATTTCTGACATTTCTTACATTTACAATTTATAGAGTGATAAAATATAGGTTCAGCTTTTTCACTTTCTCCCCCGCTCATTTTAACTTCAAAGTCTTTAAGTGTTGCTGTTAGTTTCAAACCACAGTCTGAATCTTTTAAACAACCTTCAACCAACTCGATAGCCTCGTCTCTGTTATCTGCAAATACTGTGCCTCGAATTATCGCCTTAAACGCAAATTGCTTTAAATTAGAATTTTTCCGAGACATATTTCAACCTCCTCCTCAAAAAATCCAACTACCTTTTCTGACATTTCAGCAAAAGAAAGGAATACCACAGAGCAAAAGAATAAGAATCCAGAAAATACCCCATTTTATCAGCCACCAGAGAATCTTAATATTCTCCAGCATCTCTTTATTTTTATCTTTCATATTTCAACTTACTTTTTTATTTCCTAATGGCATATAGAGTTTCTAGCAAAAGATAACATTCCTCAAGACCTTTAACTTTTGTAACTCCTATTTTTTTTTGTTTCTTCCTACTCAAGGCATATATTTCTAAACGTACATCTTCAGGAATTTCAGAGTCAGGATTTCTTATATATTTTTCTGTGGTATCAGAAGCACGCATAAAAGCCTTATATTTTTTGCCGTCCTTACAAACAAGCAAACAACTCTCAATCAACTTTTCAGCCTTAAAGAGTCTCCATTTTTTTGCATCTTCCTTATTATTTTCTCTCATTTCTCACCTCCTTAAAAGCTGGCAAGAAGAGGCCGGAGCGTTTCAAAAATGCCCCTAATTTCCTCAAATTTTCCTTCAATTAAATTTTACCGGCCTCCCTTGCCATTTACTTTTTTTGCATTATAAAAGTTAAGGCCGGTCAAGCAAGGTAGAGGAGTAAATGCATAACTGAAAAGGTTGGATAAATGGACAAATTGACATGCTGACCGGCCTCTTTTTTTCATTTTCTCTTTATAAATATCAAGACCGGCTGGGTAAAATTGAGGATTTAATGAGGAACAAAAATTGAGGAACAAAAATTGATACCCAGCCAGCCTCTATGAATTTCAAGAATCATTTACTTTTCGCTTGTACCGTTATCGTCACTGAGATATCTGAAATGAATTGTGCCATCTGGTTTTATTAGGATAATTTCATAACCATTCCGATATGCTTTACAATCCTTTACAAAGAATCCAGCATCCTTGAAAATTTTGTTATTATATTTTATTTGCTTTGGTAGTCCTTCCATTCTTGCCTCCTTTTATAAAAGTTGAGACTGGTTAGGCAAAATATGGAGGTAAAATGTTTATTGCCCAAAAAGCGTAGAAAGGAAAAGACACACCTAACCAGCCTCTTTATTCATTCCTTTATCTTTTTTAAAATTCCAAAATTGTTATTAAAAAGAATAGTGCGATTATTAATAGTCCTAACCAAATCCAAACAAGCGGCCTTTCAAAAATAATTATTCTCATTTCTCACCTCCTTAAAAAGCTGGCAAGAGGAGACTGAGAATTTTGAAAAACAATGCCTTCCTCTTTTCACTCTAAATTCTCCTCTTAATTGAATTTTCTAAGTCTCCCTTGCCCTTTTCATTTTCTCTTTATAAATATCAAGACCGGCTGGGTAAAATTGAGGATTTAATGAGTAGAAAAGTTGATGGACAAAAATGGATACCCAGCCAGCCTTTTTTTCATTTTCTCTTTTTATTTTCTTTAAAGATTTTCAGACTTTTAAATTCATATCTGTCAGTATGATGGTTATAAAATGTTCTCCCATAAATTATTAAATAACCATTTCCCTCTAATGAAAATTGCATGGGTCGAACTATCCAGACAGCAATATTTCTAATTAAACCATAATTATCAAGAATACGTTTTGACGATTTACATACAGCATCAGTCCAGGTTTGAACTTGCTCATAGCTTTTTGGTTCAAATAAAGGATATAGTGAAACCATGATGCGATACATTGAACATTCATCCTCTACAGTTAAAATTGAGAAATATTTGGCAAAACATTCACTAGTGGAAATAGCTTTGATTTTCTGCTTAATTTCAGACTTTTCTTTTTCTCCCTGTTTAATTGCCTTTCCTATATTCTTGAGATTCTCACCTTGAACAGCAATATAAATCAATAATATTAGAACAAAACTCAAGAACTTTTTCATCATTTTTTTATATTTTTTTTGTGCTTCATAAGTTGTTTTTTTGATAATTTACTCAACTCATTATCATCAAATTCTGTCATTTTTTTATCTTTAAAATATCATCTAAAAGTACTAAATGAAGTCTCACAAAATTGCTATTTTCTTTCACTATATAAGCCTCATCTTCCAAAATTTCGCCATACTCTTCTTTTAAATGAAATTCTCTGTCTTGATGAGCTTGAATATACCTAAGAGCTTCACTGACAATAACGCCTTTTAATTGAATTTCCTTTCCGGTAAAATCGTCAATAGCTTTGAAAGTGACTTTTTGGTTTTTTCTCAGTTTCATTTTTTCTCCTTTAAATCCTCTTCCCAAAGTTTATTCTCTAATTCAGTAATCGTATTTTCCAGTGAAACCATAATGGCGTTGGGATAAGATTCATGTCCAAGAGAGCCTTTAATGCTAGGCAACCAGTATGTCTCCATTCTAGTCTTTGCTTCGCTGTTGCCCAATTCATTCACTAAATCTTCGATTTCATACAAGTACTCAAAGATTTTTTCTCGGTGCCGGCGAATTTTTCCCAGCATTAATTTTTTATCTTCAATCGTGAATTCAGCCATTACGTCTCCTTTTTAATCAATCCTATTGTTATCAAATTCTCAAAATCTGATATCAAAGTCTTTACACAAGAAACTACATCGGCAAGTTCATCGGCTTTAGAATTGCAAGCAGTGCTTGTCATAAGATCGTCAGTTTTTGTTGCAATGTCTGCCCGCTCTCTCAATCGCTTTTGATGATAACTGTAATAAGTATAAAAATTTTGGAGCTTTTCCTGGAACTCTGAAACAGTTTTACTAAAGACTATTTTTTTCATTTTTCAACTCACTTCAAAATATTTTATACAAGTCTGGAGGGCATTATCATAATCGTCACTCATGGCCTCTTTCATGAATTTATCAATTTTCTCTTGTGTCCAGCCGGCGGCGTTACCGGTTTTAAGAGCTAAACCCAAAACGTTGAATACGTTGCCATTCTCACCAGTTAATTTTAGTTTTGGTTTATCTATTGTTTGCCTCCTTATAAAAGATGAAAGGCCGGCTGTCTCAAAATAAGCAGGAGCAAGTTGAGAAAATGAGAAAAATCTAAAGGCGTTAGATTTTTGGAAAGAGATACAGCCTGCACTTTTTACCTCCTTATAAAAAAAAAAGAACAGGCCGCCCTGAAGGGAGAGACATCATGTTTTAAAAGGCTATATTCGATGGGATTTTTAAGGGGAGAGAGCGGCCTGCTCTAATTTTGCTTATTAATTTTATGATTCCGAAAAGGGGCAAGCCCTTCCAATTATTACAGAACCGATGAAAGTCCCTGGTATGAAAAAAACTTGCCCCAAAATAATTTCTTGGTACTTTCATCGATTCAATATGATTATAATATTTTTACATTCAAAAGCAAAGCATTTTCTTTGATTCTGAGAGATGATTTTTCAAGCTATTTCCCCCCCTTTTAAAACTAATCTTTGGAATGAAAATTTATCTAAAAGATTAGTCTTTTTGAAATGAATTTATTGAATAGAGAAGGATTTTAACAAAATCTGAATATAAAAAAGAAGACGATATTTAAAAAATATCGTCTTAAAAAAACCTTCCTTATTTAGTTTTAGATTTTTTGCTATCTTTTCTGAGAATTTCCATTCCCCTCAATCGTCTTCTTAAATGAGGTGCTTTTCCAGCCTTGCTGTCTTTTTCACTTTCGGGAAGCCAGGGCTTTAGGGTCTCAGGCCGTTATAATTTTGCTTTGACTTCCTGGAGGTCTTTTTTACTTCCTTCAAAGATAAACTTCCAAAACTCAATAGTCTTATGTGCTTTCTGCTTTATTTGGGGGTCATCAGCGTGCTCCTTACCCCAACGAATCTGGTCATTTAGCAACCTCTCGGTATCAATATTATAAAAAGAGGTGAAACTCTGAAGTTTCCCAATCTCCTCATACTTCAGAACCTTATAAATTGAGCGGTCAAAAAACATTTGTATAATCGTAGTTGTAATCCTTTTTGATAAGCCGATGTATCCAAGATAGTCCTGAATTGAGTCGGCATTAACCTTGTCATTAAACGTCCGAAGTTCACCCAGGAACAAATCCAATTTTTTTACATTGAAATCTATCTCAAACTTGAGATTCTCTCTAGTCTTCTTCCTAGTAATTAAATTCCTAACTAGGTCGATTCCTAAATGAATTCCTACTCCTGCTATGATTCCAGCAAAAACCCCAAAGAACACATTCCAGAATGTCATATTTCCCTCCTTTCAATAGAGAAGAAGATAGAAGTCTGCTCTTTTGATTTAGGCAGAAATCCTTCCCGCCTTATTTGACTCATCTTGTCCTCCAGCTGTGGCTTTTTGAATTATATCACAAAGAGAAAATTGATGTCAAAAATCAAAAATGAATATACTTCCCCTCCATGTAACAAATATGTAACAAATTTTGACTAAAAACGCTTAATTGTGGTTAAGGATGACTAAAAGAAAAAGTGGCTTTTACCCCTAAAATAATGGCTCCTCGGGTAGGACTCGAACCTACAACCTAGTGGTTAACAGCCACCCGCTCTGCCAATTGAGCTACCGAGGAGCAGATTGCTCATAATTTAGCAAAATTTGGATAGAATATCAATTGAGCATCTTAATAAATAATAATATTTGATTAAAATCGATAG
>Ga0209986_10001184_pt1 | contig 25329 bp, 28 predicted proteins | sample BlataG_FD_183168 | JGI IMG/M metagenome (GOLD analysis project Ga0209986, IMG submission 183168) | Deep subsurface microbial communities from Black Sea to uncover new lineages of life (NeLLi) - Black_00105 metaG (SPAdes) (version 2) | ecosystem: Environmental > Aquatic > Marine > Oceanic >... | reverse complement strand
ATAGCGCTCTGAATTCAAGTGCCTCACTCCCTCCCAGAAATTGTCTGACTTGTTCGATTGTTTGTACATTCCTATCGTTCATGATCAGTCGCATGTCCCAATCATAAACGAGTCGCCCTAACTTCTCAGGCTCATCTTGCCTTAGAAATCGATGCCCTCTTCAGGCGCATCTTGTATTGGAAGAGACTTTCCCTTGCCATTTCAGCCGTTTTAGCGTAAACTTAACCATTATTTTTGGTCTGGGAGGTGGAATCCTTGGAGAACTCCGGTTTTGCTAAATGTCAGAAGTGTGGTACGGGCGATTTGGTGCCTCTTTCCGACTTCGGTGGTCAAGGAGCAGCAATTCACTACAAAGCCTGGGTATGTACCAATCCCGATTGCGGCTATAACATCAAAATCAGGAATGGCGAGGTATACATAAACGAACCCATTCTCAGCGGAGCACTTCATAGTCGTTCACACCGGGAATTTGCTCCCAAATAGTAAGTTTGCTTCGCTTAGGTCAAGTATTTGAGCTAGCAGTTGATTTCTTTTTCCCGCGCCAATGTGTTGGCTGTGGGACAGTAGGGAGTTTTCTCTGCCGTGATTGCCAAGAGAAATCACCTAGGTTAATGCCTCCAATCTGTCCCAAATGTGGCAGCCATCAAGCAAGTGGCATTTTGTGTTCCAACTGCAGGGCAACGCAAACTGAAATCGATGGTATCCGTTCCCCATTCCGCTTTGATGGCGTAACACGTCAGGCCATTCACCAGCTCAAGTACAGCAGTTTGAAGGCGATTTCTCACTGCCTAGCTGAATTACTGGCAAATTACCTAGAGTCAAATCCTTTGCCTGGTGAAGTTCTTGTCCCAGTGCCTCTCCATCCCAAGCGATTGAGGGAGCGAGGCTATAATCAATCCAAACTTTTGGCTTGGAAGCTGGGTGAGCTCATCAATGTCCCGGTAATCGAGGATTGCCTCATTCGAGTTAAGGAGGCAAAGCCTCAGGTGAAAGCGGCCAATCTAGACGAGCGCCAAAGGAATGTGATTGATGCCTTTTCATGTCGAAATGCAAGGGTGAGCGGTAAACAGGTTATCCTTATTGACGATGTGTGTACCTCTGGGGCTACATTGGAGTCATGTGCCCAAGCCCTCAAAAGTAAAGGGGCGATTTCTGTATGGGGTTTGACTTTGGCCAGGGAAATCCAAGAGTGAGGAGGCAATATGAATCTTCAGATTCTCGCCAAGAATGATGTAGAAATAACCGAGACGATAGAAGAATATGTTAACAAGAAGATCGGCAAGCTAGATCGATACTTGCCTGCGGTTACTGAGGGCAAGGTAGAGATTTCCGAGGAAAGGTCAAAACTGCCTGAGAAGCGATTCACCGTTCAGGTCACCCTTGACAGCAGAGGCACTCTAATCAGGGCGCAAGAGAAAGCCAAGGATATTCGCACCGCGATTGATAACATATCAGATGCCCTGGCCACCCGCATTGAGCGGTACAAAGGCAAACGCTACAACAAAGGCAGAGGCGCTTCCCTAGCTCGCCAAGAGGCAGTAACGGAGGAAGGCGAGGCAGAGGTTCCCAAAATGATTGTGCGAACCAAGCATTTCCTTATTAAGCCAATGCCTGAAGACGAGGCCGTAAACCACATGGAGCTTTTGGGACACGATTTCTTCCTTTTCATCAATGCCGACACTAGTGAACTCAACTTGTTATACCGCCGCAAAGACGGCAACTATGGACTAATTGAGCCAGAGATGGAGTGAGTTGAACAAAACAAACCACCTGCTTGAATGTCCCAAGCTGTATGACCCGGAAAAGTGACTTCTTGGCTGTCATGGCCATTTTGACGCATGAAAAGGGAGTCTCTCAGCAAGAGGAGATTATACAGCTTTCTGGCCCAGCTAAGAGCCAGTCCTGGAGATTATGTAAACCTGTACATAAAGCCCTCCTCCTTTCCCCATCGGATAAGTGAACTATTGATCGAGGCTGGACATGACATTTGTGCCGGTGAGATCAAACACTCAGTTGCTAATGAAGCTCTTGTTACAGAGGCTGGGAGGTATAGAACGGGGGCAGTTATATTTTGGGGGGAAAACGGTGACAAATACATAGTGCTACCTCCGTTCCCAATTGGCGATGATAGGATTTCGGTCGGTGAGCTTGATGCTTCACTTCTGTGTGAAACGCTCGAGCGAAGATATACCACCGGTGTCGTGCTGGTAGCATGGGGTTCGTACTCCTTAGGGATTTTCGACCATGACAATCTTGTGGAGTCGAAGACTGGCACGGGCTATATCCACAAGGAGCACAGAAAAGGAGGCATGAGCGAGAAAAGGTTCGCCCGAAGAACAGAGGAGCAGAAAAAAGACTTCTTGAGGAGAGTCAGCAACAGGATCGAGGAGAGATTCAAGAATTACAGCGTGGACTATGTCTTCTTTGGAGGCAACAGGCTTATCCTCAAGCCGTTGTTAAAGGAATGCCGATATCTTGAGCTGCAAGCTCACAGGATTTCTGGCAGAATCCTGAATGTAAGATATGCCAATAGGGAAGCCTTGAACCACAGCATAGAAGAGATAACTAAGTCCCTAGTTTTTGGTTTTTGACTATGGGCGAGACGCTCTTCATGGCTTAACGTAGCTCATCTATTCCTTATTACCAGCTACCTTTTTGTACGTAAGGTTGTGTGAAGGAGGCTGAGGCGAGTTGGCCAGGCCTCAGAGCCCGAGTCACCAAGCGGTGACATCGTGGATTTCATTGAGAAAAATGTCAAACGCCACACTTAGCTTCCTATCAATCGTTTGGCGATATTGTTTTTCATAACCTCCAACGAGCCGCCGGCCGTGCCCAGCACTTTGGCATCTCGAAGGTATAACTCGAGCAGGCTGCCCCTAAGGCACCCGTATCTTCCCGTAATCTGTATGCACTCTGCTACCACTCGATTCGCCACATCCACGCTGATAAGTTTTGCCCTGGATGATTCCAGGCTTATGTCTTGCCTGTTGTCTTCCATAATGGCAGCTCTATCGCGAACTAAACGGGCTGCCTCAAGCTGAGTGCTCATCTCCGCTAGCATCCAGCGGATGCCCTGGAATTCGGCTGCCGTGTGACGCCCAACATGCCTCTGTTTGACGTAGGCGAGGGCCTTTTCAAATGCAGCTTGAGCAATGCCCAGGGCCGCGCTGGCATTTCCCAGACGGCTGAAATTAAAGGCGGAGAAAAATGCTTTAAGCCCCTCTCCAAATTTGCCCACAAGCTGCTCAGCTTCCACTTTGCAGTCCTTGAGCTCAAATGCGTATATGGGTGAACTTCTCATCCCTATAGGGTCAAGTTTTTGGGCGATACGAAATCCCGGGGCCCCTCCTTCCACAAGAAAAACGCTTATTCCCTCTTCGCTTCTGGCAAACATACTAACAACGTTGCTCTCAGCGGCATCGTTTATCAGGGTCTTCACCCCATTCAACACAAAAACATCATCCCGTTTTTCAACTCGGGTACGCATATCCTCAAAGCTGGACCCCACGGTGGGCTCAGAGATTGCTGTCGCTGCCAGGTACTCACCGCTCCCCAGCTTCTTAAGATACTTGTCCCTTTGAGTTTGTGTTCCGTATCCGAGGAGCATCTTCTGGGTCTGGAAATGTCCGTTATGCGTCATGCCAGCTCCGGCTGTAGCCAGCTCTTCGCTCACTAAACAGTATCCCATTGTACCTAGCCCCAACCCGCCATATTCCTCAGGTATATGCGCTCTAAGGAAACCCTCACTTCCTATCTTTCGGAATAATTCCCAGGGGAAGAGGCTCTTCTCCTCGAACTCCATGATTTGCGGAAGCACAGTTTGCTCAACCAGCAACCTTACGGACCGCTGCAATTCTATATGTTTAGATGATAATTCAAAATCCATTTGACGTTCCTACAAGTTCATAGTTCAGCGTTTTCTCTTTAACATAAAAGTTGTCTCTGCTTCAAGAGTGGGCCTCTCCTCCTGGTTCTTTACAAGCCACCTAAAATTCACTATACCCCTTTCCTCGTCAATTTCCTTCTTTGCTATGACTTCTGCCTCAGCCCAAATTGTGTCGCCCGGATTCACAGTTGCCAGAAACTTGAGCTTATCAATACCCAGGAAGGCTATGATGTCGTCAAATAACCCAGTGGCATATTGGAGCCCTGTTGCCAGAGCAAGCGTAAGTATGCCTGGTGCAATTCTTCCTTTGAAACCCAATTTCTTAGCAAATGCATCTTCTAGAAAGAGAGGGTTTATGGCTCCCGTCATAATTGCGAAGGTATCGATATCTGTTCCGGTAACAACTCTGCGCCTTGTCGTAATCTTGTCACCCTGGTTCAATTCTTCGTAATACATAGATCCTCCCAAAGCTTAAGGTCGCCGGGGGTGTCTATCCTTTGCAGGTGATGGACACCACCCGGCCATTCATGCCCGCAAATGTATTGACCACAGTCAAATAAAGCCGGTGAAGTGTATGAAAACCGGCGCCAGAAGCAATGAGACTACTGACATTAGCTTGATCATTATGTTGAGAGATGGCCCAGAAGTGTCCTTCATGGGGTCACCTGCGGTGTCTCCTACTACTGCTGCCTTGTGGGCCTCTGAACCTTTACCACCAAATTGCCCCGCCTCAATCCACTTCTTGGCATTATCCCATGCGCCACCGGCATTATTTAAGGTTACAGCGAGGACAAAGCCAGTCGCCAGGGCTCCAATAAGAAAACCACAAAGAGCAAATTTCCCGAGAACCAGTCCCACAACTACAGGAGCAACTATGGTCAATATTGAAGGAACCAGCATCTCCTTCAGCGCTGTTCTGGTGCAGATATCCACGCACTTACCATATTCCGGTTTGGCTGTTCCTTCCATCAAGCCCTTTATCTCGCGCCACTGCCGACGAACCTCCTCTATGATTGCCATTGTAGTTATACCCACTGACTTCATGGTCATCGCGCAAAAGATAGGGGGCATAAGAGCACCCAGAATCACGCCAACGATAACCGGCGCACTCAGCAAGCTAAATGCTTCCGGCATTGGCACTACTATACTGCCTTCGGAAATTGTTACTATCTGTGTAGCTAGAGCAAAGGCGAGAATTAACCCCAAGGAGTTCAAAGCAGCAGCGCCGATGGCAAATCCCTTGCCTGTGGCTGCGGTAGTATTACCCAGTGAATCCAAGGCGTCAGTTCGCTCACGTACCTCTTCCGGCAGTCCTGCCATCGTGGTAATGCCACCGGCGTTATCAGCTACAGGCCCATAAGCGTCGGTCGCGAGTGTCACGCCCAAAGTGGACAACATACCAACAGCAGCCAAGGCCACACCGTAGAAGCTACCGAAGTGGAAAGCTACAACAATCGCTATAGCTATCAAAATCACTGGTGGCCACGTGCTCATCATGCCATTGGCAAAGCCTTGAATTATGGTGGCACCTGCACCGGAGGTGGAGGCCTTGGAGATTTCCTGTGTTGGCTTAAAGGCATAGGAGGTGAAGTAGTTGGTGCTTTCCCCCATAAGCACGCCGGCAATAAGACCGCCAAGCACCGCCCAAAATAGGCCTATGCTAGCGCCCAAGAAGTAAATCACCAGGAAAGCAAATACTGCTGTCAGTATCGAGGCGCCAAGCGTACCGCGACGCAAAGCTCCCAGGAGAGCGCTCATCTCGACTTTCTCTCCCACTCTGACCAGAAAACAGCCAATTACGGAGGCTACGAGACCACCAGCACCAATCAACATAGGAATCAGCCAGGCAGTCTGAGAGTCAGCAACTATCCCCATTGCGGTTACCACAACGGCTAATGTCATGGTAGCAATGATAGATTCAACGTAAGACTCAAATAGGTCAGCACCCATGCCACACACATCACCCACATTGTCACCCACATTGTCAGCTACAACTGCCGCATTCCTGGGGTCGTCCTCCGGTATTCCCGCCTCCACCTTACCAACCAGATCAGAGCCGGCATCAGCCCCCTTGGTAAAGATACCGCCACCTACCCTGGCGAAGAGGGCCACCAACGAAGCCCCTGTGCCGTAGGCCGGAATTATAAGCAGGAAATTAGAGTAATCGTGCCAGACGAAATAGAGAATAGATAACCCTAGAATGCCAATGCTGACCACCGTCAGCCCCATAACTGCGCCACTCCTGAAGGCGACCCTCAATCCTTGATTCAAGCCTTTTTGCGCCGCCGCACACGTCCTGCCATTCGCCCTGACTGCAACACTCATACCAGCGTAGCCAGCACCCATGGAACATACGGCCCCAAAGAGAAACGCCACACTCATCCTCCAACCCAGAGCAGGGACAACCGCCAGGATAATGGCTATTATTACTACTGCAATGGCCAGGGTGCGATATTCCCTGCCAATAAAAGCCATTGCCCCTTCCCGAATGGCGCGAGAAACCTCCTGAACCTTCTCCGAGCCCGCATCCTGTGCTAGAACATAGCGCACAAAGAATGCCACTACTCCAGCACCCACAAGCCCCACAATCACACATATCCAGACTAGATCCATCGTACCCCCTTTCTACAGTTTGTTGGCTAGATTATCCAGCTTTGCCTCCAGCTCTTTTTGTCTCAACGCCACTGTCAGGTCGCCTCGTGTCCTCTCGATGATCCCTCGTATGGCATCCGTAGTTCTCCTTAGGCCACGAGTGATAACTTCGGTGAAATCCATAGCCATCAGTACTCCATAGACATCATCCATTACAGCTAGCAATTCCTCACAGCGAGAGAAATCCCCTCGCCTGATGTTATCCAAGAGGTAGCGTCTTAATTCTCCCACAGCTTCGCCTAGCCCGTTCAGGTAGGCAGGATAATCAACGCCTAACGCCTCAGGTTTGGGTAACGGTTCTTTAACAATCAAGGCTAGAGTTATGCAGCCCTCACTAAACTCTTTTTGAGCATCATGGACAAATCCTGAGTGCCGCAGTACGCCGTGCGAGTCAAGGGCCCGGTTCATGTCTTCAACCAATTCACGCGCCGAATCAAGCAGTTGCCTGGCTTTATCTTGCTCTTGGCAATGTAGAGAGCGTATGGCACTGGAGCTGTGCCGAATCACCTGACGGCAAAGGCGCAAAGCTTTCTCCCTTGCTTCGTCCTCAGCCATGAAGTAAGGGCGAATCTGCATGTTAATATTCTCTAAATCTTGGCTTATTTCTGACATTATCGCCTCGCCAATCCTATCATTGCCACAAGCTGCTCCGTAGCTACCCTGACATTCTCCTTGCCCAGGACAGCCCCGATTACAGCTACAGAGTCAGCACCAGCAGCCACCACTTGCTCGATGTTGTTCTCATTAATGCCACCAATAGCCACCAAGGGACAAGATACTGCTTGCTTTGTTTGCTTAAGGATATCTAGGCCAACCACAATGGCATCTTTCTTGGTTGTCGTGGAAAACATGGAGCCCACAGCAACATAGTCTGCTCCCTCACCTTCAGCCTTAATTGCCTGGGAAACCGTGGTGGCGCTGCAACCCACTATTCTATCCACAGCTAACTCTTTGCGGACAGCGGCCAAAGGCAAATCCTCTTGCCCGATGTGAAGTCCGTCTGCATCACTGCACAAAGCAAGATCGAGGTAATCATTTATTATGAATAGCACGCCTGAATCGGCACATAACTTTTGCAGTTTTTGGGCTATGGGTAATAGTCTCCCTTTGCTGCGCTGTTTGTCCCGAAGCTGGATTGCTTTCGCTCCACCTTGGATGATTTCGCCAGCAACCTCAACCTCATCCCTCCCCATCAGAGCTTGTGTATCCAGGATAACGTAGAGCCCGGTTAGTTGTTTTTTCTTCTCCTCCCTTAATATCCTGGAAAGGAGCCTCCGCTCTATGTTGTAAAGAGAGAATCGTGCCTGCTCAAAATCACTGGAATTCACTACCGTACTTATGTCTGGCAGCTTAGTCAACTCTTCCAGCACCCGTAATGATTCCTCCGCCCTTTTGGCATTGGCTATGATTGTGTCGGCTATGTCCTGCCGTTCTGAGACTCCTTCAATGTCGGTACCAACGTCACCTTCCGTATCCCTCTGCGACAGAAGTTCTGTCCCTAGTGACAGCGCATACTGGGCCAAGCTATAGCGCATAGCACCCAACTGCTGGCTTATTGCGGCGTCGTCGAGAAGAAAGCGCGCAATATCCTCAAGCACACTCAGAGCTTCAGTTGAGCGATTCAGGTTAGCATCAATGATACGCAGCGCTTGGTGAGACACCTTTCAAATCCTTGAGTGGCTCAGGCAGTTCCCCCTCCCTGGCCGCCTGTATCTTCTCCTTAAGCTGCGCTGGCATCTCTTGCCCCATTTCTTGAAACTTCTTCTCCGCCCAGCGGCCTATGTTGCGGGGATCCTTGTAATAATCCTCGCCCGGGTGCAACGTCGGTTCGCCACTTTCCTCCCACACAGTCTGTAGTGACTTGTGGTGGGCAAAATTTGATACAAGACGGCATAACTTGGTGCTGCCACAAAATGAACATGTGGAGTCGGAGAGCTCTGACATATTCCTCACCAGAAAGCTTGTTTTCCTACGACAGCCTTGACACATAAACTCATAGATAGGCATGTTAGTGCCTGTTCAGCTCGTTTTGATCTCCCTTCCTTGCCCAGTCAGCTCCCTCCTTTTCTCCTCTATCTGCTTGGCAGGCTGCTCCCCCCTTTCCATTCGCTCTGTTATTTCCTCATATTCAGGAGCAACCTTTTCACCTTGGCTCATTCGCTTGTTCCATTCAGCTAAGGCTCTGGGATCATCTCGCATCATGCCCTGCGTCAGTTCACGATCAGAGAGTATGTCTTCATAGACATCTTTGTAGGTTTTATGCATGGAGAAAGTGGAAATTATCCGACTGAGTTCACTGCCTCCACAGCAAGGGCAGGGAGATGGCGGTGAAGAGAATCTAGCTTGATACAGGCTGACCTTCCGTCGGCAAGAGGCGCACCAATACTCGTAAATCGGCATTGTGTGGATTTTACCACAAACAAAGGCACAAGAGGAGAGCTAGCTTATGGCATTTTCGATAAGTTCAATCCGTTTGGCTTTACCTCCCTGGTCTAGCTCTATCGCTACAACGTCTATACGTTGCAAAGGAGGGAGGTTCTTGTGAGTGCTAATATAACTCAAAGCTGAAGAGACGAGCCTTTCCTTCTTGCTTTGCGTTATCGATTCTTCTGGAATACCAAAGCTTAGATCACTTTTGGTGCGAACCTCGACAAAGACAAGATAATCCTTTTGCTGAGCCACGATGTCAATTTCCCCTTCACGGCAACGGAAATTTGTTTCACGAATGCGGTATCCCCTCTTTCTAAGGAATCCCGCAGCTAATTTCTCTCCTAGTTTGCCAATCTCTTGACGATTCATATCATTTGAGATTGCTTCGCTCTGCTCGCAATGACAAGGAAAGCGAAGGGCTCCTAATGACATTCCTAACAGGAGCAAAGGACAGGCGATGGATTGGTGAAGGCCCTAGTTCCCGAAGGCTAGAGCCATGCTCCCATGTCCCATAGCCTTTGTGTTTGGCAAATCCATAACCTGGATAGACCCTATCAAGCTCCTCCATGATATGGTCCCTGGTGACTTTGGCCACGATGGAAGCGCAAGCAATCGAGAGACACAATTTGTCGCCTCTAGTTATCCCCCTTTGAGGAATAGCGCATTGAGGCAAAGTCAGTCTATCAATCAGGACGAAATCCGGTTGCTGCGGAAGTTTTTCTATAGCTTGCATCATGGCCAGCTCTGTTGCCTTGAGAATGTTTACAGAATCAATGATGGATGGTGGGACAATGCCAATACCTAGGGCCAGGGCTTCTTTCTGGATTAGGTCGAAAAGGGATTGGCGTTTCTTCGCTGTCAACTCCTTGCTATCACGAACCAACCCAAGCCAAGAGAGACAGCGGGAGTAGGGCAGAATAACGGCGCCGGCGACCACCGGGCCGGCAAGAGCGCCTCTTCCTGCTTCGTCAATGCCAGCGATGCGATTGTAGCCCTGTAGTTTGAGCTTGTTTTCCTCGTCAGAGTTCGGTGGCTGCCACATATTGCTTCTTTCCCAAGGTCACCGGTTCCGATCCTTCGATAGTGCCACCACCCAATACCTCATCTCCTTTATAGAAGACAACGGCTTGTCCTGGGGCAATTGCCCGTTGCGGATGCGGAAACCAAATATCGCAGATTGCTTCGCCTTGCTCGCAATGACCGCTTGGGGACACGATAGCCACTGCTTCATTTGATCTATAGCGTATCTTGGCAGTTACAGTAATTGGCCCACTGGGTGCCCTGGTTGCCACCCAGGTCACTTTTTTTGCCATGATTCTCTGGCTGTAAAGCTCCCTTTCCCCACCGAGAACAATTCTATTATTCTCTGGCTCTATCCCTATCACGTAGAGTGGCTTGCTTGAAGCTACCCCCAGACCATGTCTCTGCCCAATAGTGTAGACCGCTATGCCTTCGTGGTGGCCCAGGATTTCTCCTCGGGCATCTACAATCTCTCCGGGGCTGGGTGAGAACCGTTGACGGAGAAAGGGGCGATAGTTTCTCTGGGAAAGAAAGCAAATATCCTGGCTGGACCTGGCTGCTACAGGCAGTCCCTCTTCCTTTGCTATCTGCCTAACCTTGGCTTTAGTGTTGTTGCCTAAAGGAAAGAGGAGGTGCCTAATTCTCTCCTGGCTCAAGGTATAGAGAAAATAAGACTGGTCCTTTTCAATATCTGCTGCTTTAAACAGATGATAGCCATTCGCCGAGTGCTCAACTCTAGCATAGTGACCCGTGGCCAGATAGTCAGCGCCTAGGGAGAGAGCCTTATCCATGAGAAAACCAAATTTTATGTGTTGATTACAGGCAGTGCAGGGATTAGGAGTTCGCCCTCGCTCATACTCGAGGCAAAAATAGTCAACTACGTGGCGCTCAAACTCCTTCTGCAAATCTAATATATGAAGCGGGATGTCTAGGATACGGCAAATATTCTGGATCCGGAGCGCTTGATACTCAGAATCAGGACAATCCCACAGACGCATGTATATTCCGGTAACTTCATAGCCAGCTTCCTTAAGCAACAACGCGGCGATGGAGGAATCCACTCCTCCGCTTAACGCCACAGCTACTCGTTCTCTGCTCATCACTCATCCCATTCCCTTCAGCAAACCGCTGACTTTTTCCCAGATGATCCCGGAGACTTTCCTCTTAGGTAACATAGCGTCTATCACTAACCAACGTTCAGGTTCGGTTGCCGCCATCTCAAGATACCCTTGCCTCACTCGGCGGTGGAAGGACATTTGCTCAAGCTCGAAACGATCCTTCAGTATTCGCTTTCGTGCCAATCCCTTTTCTGGCGGTGTATCCAAAAGGATAGTGACGTCTGGTTTGAGATTTTGCGTTGCCCAGTTGTTGATCATTTCTATCAGGTCCAAATCGAGACCCCGCCCATAGCCTTGGTAGGCGGAGGTAGAGTGGCTGAAGCGATCACAGATAACTACTCTTCCCTCTTTTAGAGCAGGAAGAATCACCTCATTTCCCAATTGGGCACGGGAGGCAGCAAAAAGGAGAAGTTCGGCTTGCGCTGAGATGGAGTTTGTTTTCTCCCTCTTAAGCAATCTCCTTAATTCATTGCCCAAGGGTGTACCCCCAGGCTCATGAGTCAATACTACCGGGATGTTTTGGCGACGGAATTTGTTCCACAAAACCTTGGCTTGGGTGCTCTTCCCACAGCCTTCGCCACCTTCAAAGGTGATAAACAGGCCCAAGAACTACCTCAATCTCGCCAGCTTAGTATGCCTTTCCAGGACATCTATTTTCTTTCGCCTGCATGTCCTACCTGTCAGAGTCAAGGTTATGATGCTTGGCTAAGAGGCTTTGCAAATGATGAACATAGGCAAATTGTGAAACGTCGGTGGGGTGAATAGCGTCCAGACACCGTCTCATTTGAGAGGCATCATTGCTCTTGAGTGCGTAAATTGGTATGCCTAATGACTCCGCATCCCTTATTGTCTGCGGCTTCCGGCGGTAGTAACTCCTTGTGGTAAGAAAGAAGTCAGCCTGCTTAAGGTCAGCCACAATTCTCAAGTTTTGCTGCTTCTCCCTGGCAACGTGCTCCAATCTGGAACGGTTGGTGCCAAAGAGATAAAGACGCAACGGTTGTCTATCATACTGCTCCTCGTCGCTTTCTGTCATCGGTGATGGTGTTATTTCCTCTCTGTGTACATTCCCCTGTTCATCCATCCGGCGGGACTCTGCCTTAATAGGTCTCTGGTGCAGAATAGAATCTACAGCGTCACTTACACTGCGGTGAACAGTCACTTCATAGTAACCAACGATTTCGACTACTACATCGAAAGTGGGGGGAGCCTTGCGTTCCAGAATAGACTTCTGCGTGTGGCGCCGCCTTGCCTCCTCATCACCCAAGATAACTGTCTGGATGCCGCCTATAAGGTCGCACAGGGTAGGGTTCATTATCAGGTTTTCCAGAGTGTTTCCGTGTGCCGTGCCTATCAGTTGTACCCCACGCTCGGCAATAGTCCGGGCTGCTTGCGCTTCAAGCTCAGTGCCTATTTCATCTATGATGATGACCTCCGGCATGTGATTCTCCACCGCTTCAATCATTACTGCATGCTGCTTCGTAGGGCTAGCTACTTGCATCCGCCTGGCATGCCCGATGGCAGGGTGTGGGATATCGCCATCCCCAGCAATTTCGTTAGAAGTATCGATTACGATTACACGCTTCTTGAGGTCATCGGCCAATACCCTCGCTACTTCCCGCAACATAGTCGTTTTGCCTATGCCTGGTGCCCCGAGAAGCAAGACGTTGTTGCCTGATTCGACAAGGTCTTGGATCATTCTTACAGTGCCCAACACCGCTCGACCCACACGGCAAGTCAGCCCAATTATGCGTCCATTTCTATTGCGCACGGCTGAGATGCGGTGGAGAGTGCGTTCCATCCCAGCACGATTGTCACCGTTAAACTCGCCAATACGCGATACTGCATAGTCTATGTCCGAGTGATCCACTTCTTTGCGGTTCAGGATTAGCTCTCGATGGGGGAATCTCGCCTCGGGGGGGCGTCCCAAGTCCAAGATTACTTCTAGTAATTCACTGAGATCAGCTTGTTGATAAAGTGATTCGCGCACGTGAGGGGAAAGAACGTTTAGCAGCACATCCAAATCGTCAGTTACTACTTCCCGCAAACAGATCCTCTGTGATGAGACTGCGCCTGCCCGGTCAGTATTCTCACCTCACCATCCCCTAGTAGCTAGCAGCTCTTCCTGAGGGATAGCTCTTATTTCGAGCCCGGGCATGGCAGTCCCCAAACCTTTAGATACCTCAGCGATGATGGCAGGGTCTTGATAGTGGGTAGTAGCCTTAACAATAGCTTGTGCCATAGTCGGGGGGTCGCTTGACTTAAAAATTCCCGAGCCAACGAATACCCCATCAGCGCCCAATTGCATCATTAGGGCGGCATCAGCCGGTGTAGCTACACCACCGGCAGCGAAATTTACCACGGGCAGCTTCCCTGTATTATGGATTTCCAACACTAACTCAAGAGGAGCACCAATAGCCTTTGACTCAGCCACCAATTCCTCCCTGGGCAACGCCTGAAGCCTACGAATCCCATCTTGAACCGCCCGCATATGTCTTACAGCTTCAACGATATTTCCTGTTCCGGCTTCTCCTTTTGTTCTAATCATAGCTGCCCCTTCACCAATACGACGCAGTGCTTCCCCTAAGTCACGGCATCCGCAGACAAAAGGAACCTTGAAATCACGTTTCCAAACATGATGGCTTTCATCAGCGGGGGTAAGCACTTCAGATTCGTCAACAAAATCGACGCCTAGTGCTTCCAGCAGCTGGGCTTCAACAAAGTGCCCAATACGACATTTTGCCATCACAGGAATGCTTACTGCTTTCATTATGGCCAGAATTACACCTGGGTCAGCCATACGGGCTACTCCACCGGTAGCGCGAATATCGGCGGGCACTCGCTCCAGCGCCATAACAGCGCAAGCACCAGCCTCCTCAGCGATTTTAGCTTGCTCGGGGGTGACCACGTCCATAATCACGCCACCTTTAAACATCTGAGCCAGCCCAGCTTTAGCTTTCCATGTGCCTTTTTCCATCTCCTTACCCCAGCATTATTCTACTATTGCCTACGTCTTTTAGCAAGCTAAGAGCTTTTTCTAACCTCCTCGATCTCCTTCTCGACCTCCTTCAATTCCTCCTCCAGGTCTTTCTTATAATCTTCAAGCATGCTGAGGTACTCCTCCGGGCTAGGGAATGGTCTGAATCCGCGAAAATAGAACCCGAAAGGAGGGAAACCAAAAGGAAACCTCCAAGTTCTCCTGTGCCACATCTCTATTCACCTCCTAAATTGGATGTCGTTTTGGTACCCCGGAACGCCGGGGGTATTTCTCCGGCGTGGAATATATTTTATCAACGATTACCAAATAGCGCACATTGCCGAGTTCCTCCAGTCGTATTTCCTTCACTTGGTCTAATTTGCCCCCCAAAGTGGCAATAGCCTTAGTTGCCTCATCTATTTCCTGACTGATCTCTCCCTTCTTCTGGGCTATGAACTTCCCGCCAATTTGGCAGAACGGCAGGGCTAACTCGACTAATGTAGCGCATGAAGCCACGGCACGACAGAGGGCCAGAGCAAACTGCTGGCGAAATCGTGGCTCGTGAGCGGTCTCCTCAGCTCTTCCAACTACTATTTCCACGTTGTCCAGCTCCAGTTGCTCAACAACATGGCGAAGGAAAGCCGTTCTCTTGCCCACGGAATCGAGAAGCACTAATTTTGGCTCAGCAAAGAGGATTTTAAGCGGCACGCCGGGGAATCCAGCGCCCGTGCCTATGTCAATGATGTTGAAATTTGGCTTTCTTATTTCTTCTTCCCTCAAAGCCAGGGTTAAGGTCAAAGAATCAAGAAAGTGCTTCGTTTGAACCTCTTGATAATCTGTTATCGCGGTTAGGTTAAATTTCCTATTCCACTCTACTATCTCCTGATAGTAGAGTTCGAATTGCCTAACCTGAGTAGCATTGAGCTCGATACCTAGCTTGCCTACCCCTTCAATGAGCTTTTCCATCACGCTTGATTCCTTAGATTAAACCGGCTACACGAGGGCACAATGGGTCTGGGGCATAAATATCTCCTGCCATCAATTGAGCCCGAGCAAAACAGCCCCCCCCGGCATTGTTGGCTCAGTGGGCAATCCAAACACGGCGGAGGCAGCTTAGGGTTGATTAGACTATTTACCAGTGTATTCTTTTCTTGTTCCCGCCATGCCTGCAGCACTTCTTTCTCCCTGACGTTGCCAACAACTATGTCCAATACATCGCAAAGTAGCACGTTGCCTTCCGGATCCACATCCATTTCCTCGACCGAGCTACGGCAGTAATCGGCAAAAACATATCTCGATTTAACCACCAGCTTGGCGAAGGGTGTGCACCAAAGGGATGCAGGGAATTCCAACTCATTTGCCGCCTTATCTATCTCTTGGAGCAATGTCACCATCTCTTCAGCATTCAGTATCAACTCGGCGGTGGCTCTACCTGCTGGCATCATTGGGATAAGACAGCCGGCTTTGGCGCCTAGCTTCCTGGCTAGGGAAAGGTAATCTGAAGCTTCCTCGTAGTTTAGCTTGCTTGCTGCCATTATAGTAGAAACCTTCACTTTGTACTTGCGCAACTTCTCGGCCGCCAATACGGCAGCATCCCATGTTCCCTTTCCCCTGATTCTTTCATGCGTCTCCGCCCTTGCACCATCAATGCTTAAGAAAGTACGTGTGCCGTAGTCAGCCAGCCTTTGAGCGATTTCTTCGCTAAGCACTGTTCCGTTAGTGACCACACTGGTGCTCATTCCCAGCCCGAAGGCTCGTCCTATTACGTCTAGAGCGTCTTGGCGAAGGAAAACCTCCCCACCAGAAAAGCCGATATGCTTGACACCCGCTTTGGCAGCGCTTTCTACTACCCTCAAAGCCTCGCCCTTACTGAGTTCTTTACCACCAAGAAATCTTGCTGCATAACAGTGGCAGCACTCTAGATTACATCTAGCAGTAAGAAGCCAAATGACTAGCCTAGGGTAGGAAACCGAAGAATCATCCGGTTGAGGCATTCCACCAACTAGAGCTCAGCCGATAACCTTAAATGTGTGGCGCTTAAACCAAATGGAGTATCGGGCATTTCTCTTGACAAGGTGGTAACATAATAAGGTACAAGACCACCAAGCAAATAGTAACACAGCTAAGAGCAGAGAGGAAAACGAGCTCCAGAAGTGAGCTAGTCTTGGCGTACTGGATGGATGAGATAATATGAGACAAATAGGTTTGGAAGGAGGCGATAATTGAAAGAAAAATTGATGAGCTTGGAGGAGGCAATTGGACTTGTGAGAGATGGCGATTTACTGACTCTTGGAGGAGTTTCCTTTCACAGAGTTCCCATGGAACTTGTCAGGGAAATCATCAGGCAAGGCAAGAAAGACCTTAGGCTTGTGGACAGGGAACCTGCTATAGGCTTCGACCTTCTCATTGGGGCAGGGGCGGTAAGAAGTGTTCGATTCGCCATGCTTGGGTTTGAATTACTTGGATTTGCCTTGAACTTCAGAAAGGCAGCCGAGACGGGGAAACTGGAGTTGATTGAGGATACATGTGGTGCCGTGCTCAATGGATTTCGCGCGGGAGCCATAGGAATCCCCTTCATCCCAATCAGAGGGGTCTTCGGCACCGACCTTCTTGAAATCGGCATTCGGGATGGAAACTACAGGATCATCAAAGATCCATTTGGCGGGGAAGACATAGTAGCCGTAAAGGCTATTGAGCCGGACGTTGCATTCATCCACGCGCAACGGGCTGATATCTACGGCAACGTTCAAATATGGGGCGGTAGGTTTGAAGACGTTTGGAAAGCAAGAGCAGCAAAGACGGTAATAGTCTCCGCGGAGGAAATCGTTGACCACGAGATGATTAGGCTTGAGCCATATAAGACTACTCTGGCTCATCCCTACGTGGAGACAGTGGTACATTTGCCAAATGGCGCCTATCCCACATCTTGCTACGGGCTTTATGACGCTGATTACGAACATGTGAGAGGCTATGTTGAAGCAGTTAGAAGCGATAAGTTCCAGGAATATCTGGATACTTCCGTTTCTGCAGGAAGGAAATAGCCTCCTTACAAGTCTGCGCGAACGGATGGACTTCCAACACTTGGACATAGACTGCTTTTTGAGGGCCTAACATATCTGGTAGACATGCCAAGGTCACGCTTGGCCCAGCGCGTGGCAGAGCGAATGTCACAGGCATTCACGCCGACCTCCTCTCATGATTCGGTGAACGCCCGGCTCGGGATGCCGTGAACCCCCACACCAGAAAGAAGCCCAAATGCAGCCAGCATCGCCCACGTCTGCCGCTTCTGGGGGTGTGACTGGCGCAAACAGTAGTTGGTCAGGCCAGCAAAAATAGCACGAGGAATTCTAGCACAGGTTTTCGCCTCATGGCGCCCTCATTCTCTGCTGGTACCGTGATTGGGACTTCCCAAAGCCAGAAGAGCTTCATCTCGCTTACGGTCTCTCCAGCCATCAGTATCTCTTCTTGGAAGTATCTTAGCCTATGTCTGGTTCTACATGAACCACGGAACATTACCTGTGTTTCCCTTGTTTGATTTAGAATATGTGCGGTGAACAAACTGGACTTTGCTGCAATACCTCCCTCAGCGTATGCAGAGAACGTACTTACAGTGAAGAAGGGGATAAGAAGTTGCTTCCAATTAGCGTATGAGAGTTTTCCAGAAATTGATCTCATCTACGAAGTGATAGATTCCCAACTCGCCAGCGAGCTCAATAAATATCTTGACACTGACATCCTTCTCGACCACGCTTTCAGACTTCTGCCGAAGACGAAATCCAAACTCTCAGACGCTCTCAGAAAAAGTCACACAGCAAGAGCCTGGCAGAATGAAGGTTTAGAGTATCTACTGCTGGATTACGTAAACATAGGAAGGTGGGGTGTTGGCATATCAAGAACATCCTCTTATCAAAGTGTACCCATTGAGTCTGGAATTCAAGTTTTTGTAACGACAAGGGACTTTGCCAGCAGCTTAAGGGCAAAGCTTGCGGAAATCAAAGAACTCAGGAGGAAAGCTCGAAGAGCTCTACATGATCGCAAATGGGCTACCCCAGAGTCCATAGACTATACAGTTCAATCAGATTATCTCATAGGAAAGCTACTGAACTACCCCGAGTGTTGCATATCCACATATATTGATAGACGCCGAACATCATTCCTGGAAGATTTGGAGGGTAGAGGAAGTATTGATACACCTGAGCAATGCTTTGCCAGAGGATTGGCAAAATGCGGGATCTATGACTATCTGAAAGACCACCTTTTTAACGAAGAATTCAGCTTCGCAAAACTGTTTGAACTCGCGGGAAAAGGACTCCCAGAGGAACTCTATTCCCAATTTGTCATGAGCTTCTATCCTTGCGAACCGACGTGCCAGAAAGCGATTGCTATGGGCAAAACAATCGAAGAGGAATGTGAGCTTATAGACTCACGATTGGCAACTGTCTATAAGGTTTCACGTTTACTTTTCTGCTTACACAACTTTTTGAGCGATGTGCTTATGGCGCAACAATTCAGACATTTGCCCAGGTTCCAGCATTCTGAAAAGCTCAAGTACCTGAGTAATTTGCCACCGTCGACATCGCTTGACAAGTTTGATGTTTTGAGAGCCTTGTTGTGGAAGAATACACTTTACACCCAAAACTTGTTAGCTCAACACTACATACAAGACAGAGATCCCGATTGCTTGTTGACTTTAACACCTGAAAGTGTGAGAGAATCAAATTACGAGACTTTTGCTAAACATCTATACTTCACTAATGGAAACTGGACGGTTAGCCGAGATTCACACTAAAAGGCAGAGCCCATCAAAGGCGAAGGAACTACGATTAATGCTCATTCTTTGCAGATGTGGTTACTCTTTCCTTGAAAAAAATCTCAAAATTCTTCCCGCATTTTCCACAAGTAATTACGCTGAAATACCCTATCCCGACTCCACATCCATCCCAAAGTTCCTTAACAACCTCATATTCGTCTTCATGACCACACCAGGGACATTTTGCTCTCGCTCTCGTCACGTTTCCCCCCGTTAGCTTATTATCCTGTTAAGTGCTTTATTCCTCCGGGCCTTCTAGAATTATCTTTATTGGCTCCCAAAGTGTAATGTTAAGGTTCCTGGCTGTTTCTTCTATCTCCTCCTGTAAACCATACTCACCCATTACCTCCTGGAGCATCTGAGAATAAGGTCTTAGCTGTGCCAAAAAAGTGTGAAAAAGTCGATTGGGATAATTATACGCAAGTGAGAGCTCTCCCGCATAGTAAGTCACCAGAAAGCAAACTCTCTTATCGTCCGGAGCTAATTCATAAGCCCTACGCAGTTCCCGGAGGGCTTTGTCAAGATAGTCTAGATCGCCTTCTTCGAGGACCCTCTGACAACAGCTCTCACCTAACGCCATATGATAGATAAGATCGACACACTCATCCACCACTACGGCCTCGTACTATTATGGATTTGGAGAGGGAGGAATTGGAGGCACTTCCAATCCCTCCCTGCCAAAATAGCCTTTGTCACTCTGCTTTTCTGGCTATTTTTCCTCTACAGGTGGAAACTCCTTAATTGGTGGTTTCGCTACCCCTGCTTTCCTCCACTCCTCCAACCAAGCGGCCTCATATCCAGGAGTTGTATCGAAGTAGTCCATCCTCGACTCATATCCTATCTCATCCTCGGCCATCGGCTCCCAGGCGGACGGGAACGTTACGGCTGGCTCCTCTGAGATTCCACTGAAGAAGTGGCCGAACCAATGTCTTCTGACGGCTTTGCCCCTTGGAGGAAGTTCGTCAAACGGTATATGGGCGTACATGAGCGTGTAAACAGGACTGCACACCGCCTTATTAACCAGATGCGAATCCATTATGCAGTTCATAAGGACGGGGATCTTTTGCTCATAGGCTATTTTCATCGCCTCAGAGAGTTGAGCTTTAAAATCACGCTCCCATTCACACACCATCCCCACAGCACCGATAACATCAGCAAGCTTTTCAAACTTTAGAAGAGGTCTTTCCTCACCCATTTGTACCAGACCCTTAAAGATGGTGCCGGTTACATCATGTTCCCCCATAGTATCCCAGTTAGGTCCATACCACGGGTATTTCATTCCTGGCATCCAACCGGCGTTATTGCTTATCCAGTAGACAATGGGCAACCTTTCCCTTACAGCTACGTCCATGTCAAAGCCACCGTTTAGCATCCCAGAATCGCCCAGTAATGCCAGGACCGGTATTTCCTCCTCACCTTTCTCTCTCTGGGCAATCGCTGCTCCCATGGCCAAGCCCACACCATGGCCTACACCAGCCTGGTCATTAGCGGTAATACAAGAAGCCGGCCTAGTGTGTATTAGGTAAGGCATAACGAAATCTGACATGGTGTAACCATCTATCATGACCCTTGGCTTACCGTCATACTCCTCACAAACCTCTCTTATTATCTGAGAGCAGTATCCAAAGTGAAGGTGAGGCGTGTCCTTGTACCTGGGATGGTCGGGCCCAAATTGATACGCCCTCTTCTTCCTGTTTTCCGCAAGTTTGACGTGAAGTTCTTGATTGGCCTTCAGGAATTCCTTTGCCTCAGCAGTGGGACCCAGGTTATGCGCCTTGGCGTACTCCACAACGGCCTTGAGGCTATTCTTCAGTCCACCCACCAGTACCGCTTTTGACTTCATATATTGGTAACAACGCAGTTCAGAATCGGCAAACTGTATTGCTGGTGGCCACCAGGTAGCATACTCATCGAAGAAACCAACCTTGTTTCCCACTGAAATCATCAAGTCGATTTCCTCATGTGCTGGAAATCCACGGAGGTGGTTGGGATGCTTTTCTGAGACTACTGCACGTCCAATCCTTCTTGTGTTAAATGCCAGGCTCCAGTACTGTATGAATTCCTTAAGCTCGTCATCACAAAGTTCCCAGGCAGCCCATTCCCCCATAACAAGGAAAGGTTTTTTCGCCTGGGCCAGAGCCTCGGCAGCCTTCTTCACTTCCTCTGGGCTACCACCAGCATTATCCAGTGGCTTACCCGTATCTTCATACCTCCACCCCGGAACGTACGAAGTAAGCCATTGCTCCCCCTTCCAGTAATCCTCCTTGGAGAGGTCTGCGGTGAAAACAGCTCCAATGGTATCCATCTGCAGTTCTCTCTTCATCAGCATAGCGGTAGGCGTGAATTCTAGGTTAACCGGCCCGGTAGGCTTCGCCAGCGCTCTCTTGCAGGCTAGTGTAACAGCTCCAGGAGTTATCCAGGGGAACTGTATGCGAACAGACCATTTGGTTATGGTCTCCAGAAAGCGATAAGAATAACCATCTTGAAGGGTATTATGCATGCTATCGTGTTCTATCTCTGTTCCCACGGTCAGGACGATTATCGGTGATGCGGTAAGAAATGCTTCCTGCAATGCAGAATAGATATTTGCACTTACAGAGCAGAACACGGCAGCCGCCTTTTGACCTCTCCATACCTGGGTATAGGCATCGGCCATATAGACTGCCGTCTGCTCATGACCCACGGTAATAACCTTTATTCCTGCTCTTGATAATTCATCCGCTATCTGCCATGTGCGCCCGCCCACAGCTCCGAAAGCATGAGTGACGCCATTCTCTTTTAGCGCCGCAGCAATATCGAAGCCTACGTTTGGCCATAGCTCTCTGCTCCCTATTTGGCGCTTCTGCCGCTCCGCGTAGGAGAACTCCCCCTTCTGCTCCACCTTGCTCACCTTCTTCCCTTTCTTATACTCCTTCACTATGTCGTCTGCTGGTATCTTTACTCTGTCACTCATTTAATCCTCCTCTGCTTAAATGAATTTCCCTTCATCTCATGCTTCGTAGTATTCATGCCTTGGCTCGTACTTGAGCTCCTCTTTAGTCAGGGGTTCCCAATTATCAGGCAGCGGCATGTCAGGCTCATCCTTTAGTCCAGGAAACCAGTCGCGTAACCAATTCAACCTGACGGCCTTACCCCTCGGTGGAAGCTCATCCCATGGCATATGACTGTGATAGAGGGCATAGTTGTAGTCATGGACTTCGGGAGCAGCGCATATATGCTGGTCCATCACGCAGTCCAGAAGAACCGGAACCCTCTCTCTCTCTGCTGTGGCAAACGCCTGTCTAAGCGTATGCTCGAATTCACTCTCTCGCTCGCAGCGCATGCCAATGGCATTAATACACTCTGCAAACTTATCAAGCCTCAAAATGGGCCTTTCAAACCCAAATGACATGAGACCTTGATACTCATTTCCAACCACACTTTGCTCTCCCAGGTTATCCCAGTTGGGACCATGCCAGAGATATTTCGTTCCAGGCGAAGCTCCACCATTATTCACCATCAGATAGACAATAGGCATTCTATACCTCGCGGCCACCTCTATATCCCAGCCATTCACAAACAAGCCTTGGTCACCTATCAAGGACAAAACCGGGATTTCCTCCTCGCCCCTTTCCCGCTGAGCCAACATTATGCCCACAGGGCAGCAGTTACCGTGACCAGACCCTGCCTGAACGTTACTGGTAATATATGAAGCATGCCTAGTACACTGGATGAAGGGATCGGCGAAGCTGGACATAGTGTAACTATCCGCCACAACCCTTACTTTGTTATCGTACATGCTCTCGAGCACTTCGCTTATTTTCTGGGAACAATATCCCGGGTGAAGGACGGATTTGGCCCTATATCTGGGATGATCGGGCCCATATTTATAGGCAAGGTCCCTGAGTTTTCCCCTGGCTCTTATTTGGTCGTCCTGGACCCTCCTCAGCCAGTAGCTCACTTGGTAGTCGGGACCTATGCCGTTGGCTTTAGCATAATCCAGAATCTGTCTCAACGTAGCCTTCAAGCTGCCCTGACAGACCGCTTTCGATTTGAGGTAATTCCATGTTTGCTCTTCAGAGTTGGCAATTTGCACCACCGGCTGCCAGTCACGACCGAAGTTCTCAAAGAAACCAACTTTAACTCCCACTGGAATGATCAAATCAATCTCGCCCTTAAAGGATGGAAATCCATGGTGATAGTTGGAGTGGGTTTCTGGGATTATTCCACGCCCTTCTCTTTTGGCATCAAAGGGGAGGTTCCAATATTCTATGAATTCCCTGAGTTCGTCATCGCAGTCTTCCCACACGGCGTCTTCCCCAACAATCAAGAATGGTCTTTTCGCTTCAGATATCGCTTTAACTGCCGCCTCTACCTCTGCTGGGTCAGAGCCACCACCATGAACCGGCTTGCCAGTATTCTCGAATCTCCAGTCCGGAACCCATTCCACATTCTCTGGAGTGTATTTCATGCCTCCCCAGTGCTTTTCCCTACCCCTATCTAGCAAGTAGTGACCGTCAATCCCGATTTCAAAGTTAACCGGTCCCGTAGGTTTGGCTAAAGCTTTCTTTACGCCTCTTACCACATGCTGGCTTGTTATCCAGGGAACCTCACTACGGAGCGACATCTTGGTTACCTGCTCAAAGAACTTGTAAGCGTAACTTTCCTGGATGGTGTTCTGGTAGTCATCGTGCTCTGTCTCGATACCGCCCGAGATGTAGAATACCGGCACTCCTTGCAGGAAAGCTTGCTGCATTGCAGGGAAGGCATTCGCATCTCCAGGGCCTACGGTTCCAAAGCAAACGACTGCTTTTTCTCCTCGGTGTACCATCGTATAACCTATGGCGGCATAAACGGCACCTTGCTCATGGCCGAAAACAATCATTTGTATTCCAGCTCTTGAGATTTCGTCTATCATGTGCCACAAGTGCCCACCGGGACATCCGAATTCCATGGTGACACCACATTGCGTTAGTGCTACACCGAGATGCGAGCCCACACTGGGAAATATCTCTTTTTCACCCAGCCTCCGCCTTTTCACCTCTTCAGGAAAGTACTCCCCCCTCTTCTCGGGCTTCTCCAGTGCTCTCCCTCGGCGGAGTCTTCTGTCCACATCAGCCATGTCTTTGGCAATGAAGGTCTTTCTTTCTTCTGCCACCGTTTTACCTCCTATTACTTATCATTGTTCAGTGCACTGTAATAGTCCTGTGTCTTTGGCTATCATCGTCCTGTGCACTATCATACTTCTGTGTCCTTGGTTTCCCTTATCAATAGGTCCTAACTGAGTTGTTTCTCTTTCTGCCTTTTCACCTCCCGAGAATATTTGTACAGTACCCGAGAACCCGTCCATCACTTACTTCCGTCTCTTCTACGATTTCCACCCCCCCAGAGATATTTTCTGCCGTACGCGAGATTTCATTGACTTTCCTCATCATGCCATTCCTGCTGAATCTCATCCATCATAAGTTGATATGCCTGCCCTAATCTAAATGCACACAGGATTGGCACTGGATGAGAATATAGGTCCCTAAAACGTTTCAGGCGTTCGTTCACTATCTGCGCCCAATCTGTATCAGGCTCCCCAACTCTGTCCCAGTATTGACCCAGTAAGGCATACAGTTGGTCGTGTATGTCTTCCTTAGAGGGCAAGTTGCCCTCCCCAACTATGTGGTCTATTTCTCTCTTCCACTCCTCCATTTCCCCTCCACTTTGTGGGTTATCGTTCGGTGTCCAAACGACCACAATCATAATCAAGCCCTAACCCCACACCCACAAAAGCCTCTCCCGCCTCCATGATAAGACCTTCGGTTTGAGCCAACCTGTGATGAGCAAGCGCGACCTGGAATAAGGAGCAGGCGCGATTAGGGATACTAATAGCAGGTAGAAATAGAAGCGTCCCAAGTAACCTCACCTCACCGCCTTCCCTTTCAGCGTTCGCCTAGGTCTGGGATGTTGCTTCCCAGCCCCTCAGCTCCTGCTTACTGGGTACTTGTGCCCATACCCTCCTCCACTTAAGCTCAGCTACTCGGGACATGTACAATGTAGCACACCCCTCATGATTTGTCAAGCGCGAGTCGGCTCTTTGTCAAGACTCGTTAGAAATGTCCTCCCCTTTGACTCATTAGAAATGACCTCTGTTGACCTCATACAGGCAATGCTTGACTAGTGCGTTGAGATTGGATGCTGTATCTTCTCCAGGGATGATCGGGAGGGGGGACGTGTTTCTTCCTCAGTCCACGGATTTGTTGTTTTTGATGACGAATTGAGAGCTTCTGGGGTAACTCCTTAATTTCTGTGAAGAGGACCTCTCTATCCCTGTAGACCATGTGGATTGTTCCGTCCAAATGCTCTTGTACCATGACCCTTCTCCTGGCTGGTGGCAAGTTGGACTGAGGCCCTATCTGGAAGAAGCGGTTCTTGTAGCGCACAACCCAGTCATTGCCCACAGTGCGTTGTTCTT
>Ga0209986_10001182_pt1 | contig 25344 bp, 24 predicted proteins | sample BlataG_FD_183168 | JGI IMG/M metagenome (GOLD analysis project Ga0209986, IMG submission 183168) | Deep subsurface microbial communities from Black Sea to uncover new lineages of life (NeLLi) - Black_00105 metaG (SPAdes) (version 2) | ecosystem: Environmental > Aquatic > Marine > Oceanic >... | reverse complement strand
CGAGGGTTTAGTATAGCCCCATCCCCCAACCTGAGTTGGTAAGGATGGGGCTATACCTTTTAGTTTACTCGTACAAGTCGTAGGGCATGGGCCATATCGGTTCACCCGTGGTAGGGATGAAGTCATGTTGAGAAACGACGATTATAGGTTCCCATACCCAGGGATTGTCGGTCTTCACCCACTGGAAGTAAAAGATCGGTTGGGCGCTAAACTGGTTTTCATCGTACTTCACACGATGACAAATTGTCATCAGGTCGGTTTCCGCTAGAGCTTTGATAATCTCAGCTCCGTCAAGCGTGCCGGCTCTTTCTATGGCGTCGACTGTTACCTGGATTCCCATATAGCCCCATCCTATATTGGGATTTAATGGTTCCTTTGTCTTTTCAACCCATCGTTCATAGAGCGATTGTGGGGTTGTGTCACCAAAGCCGGGACAACCTTCATATGATGGGTCCCACCAGGACTCACAACCGATACCCCACGGCAGGTCACCACCGAAGGCGTCCACATCTATCCAGAACAGAGCTGCCCTTGCGCCGTAAACCATCTTCGGCTTGAATTCCATCTGTTGACATTGTCTCCACAGTGTATTAAAGGGAGGGGCAGGGCAATTGCCCCATAGTATTTGAACATCATTATCAATCCACTCGGTTATTATGGGGGTAAAGTCGGTAGTTTCCATGGGAAACAGTCCCAGTTCCTTTTCTTCACCGATTACATTATACCCCGCAGCTTCCAGTGCTGGAGGAAAGTGTGTGTACCAGCCTATGCCGTCCGAGTCATGTGAAGCGAACACCCCTGCTATCTTGTTGGTGTCGTCGCCAAACTCGTCCAGGATCTCCAAACCGATGTCCATTATTGTATATCCGGGCACACTCCGGAAATCTTCCGGCGGAACCGGTGTAGCTATACGGAAACCCGTCATCCAGCTGTATTTCCAGGTTGGCGTAACTTCCATCCGCATACCCAGCCAGGGTTCCATAGGACCAGTGCCAGTAATAAATGGGACTTTATACCGCTCAGCTACCAGAGCTACGGGCGAGTTCATAGGCGGTGGAATAATAGGTCCTACAAGGAAGTCTACCTTATCGTGGAGTATCAGGTCTTCGGCAAGAAGCCCTACCTTCACTGCGTCGCTCTCAGTGTTGACTGTGATAAGCTCGATGGGCACTTTACAGCCGTACTCCTCCACATATACTCCACCTTGTTTGTTGATATCCTCGACAGCCGCTTCCATCCCAAAATCACCGCCTACACCGAAACCGCCATACATGCCCGTTAAGCAGGCAACTTGCCCTATACGAATTGCTTCTGGAGCTTCTGGCGGTGCCGGAGCTGGCGCTGGAGCCGGTGCCGGTGCCGGTGCCGGTGCTGGAGATGGTGCCGGAGCTGGTTTGGCACAACCACTGAAGATCAACCCGAGCGTCACCACGACTACCAATGTTAGTAACAGTAATCTTTTCATAATTGCTCTCTCCTTCTGTTTAAATTTCGGTATCCCAGGATATATACATATTTCTGTAATATTTAGCTCCCCTTTTACGCATTTATATATTCAATCTCCCTTCATGTTAATACCAATCGGGACATATTGAAAAACCAACTGCCCGTAGCCTCTCCTGAGATTTCACTTTACATTATCGCTTTTTCTTTGTCAACCATTACCTTACATAATATCTATATAGAGCCTAAATTTTGGTTTTGTAACCCATTTGTCCTCGTGATAATTAGCCGACAGTCTTAACGTCTTGTGGCTTACAAGGTGAAATAATACTTCCTGTGATAACTCCAGCAGCGTTAAGTTGGTTTGAGAGAACTCCACAGGTGTGTTATTCGTCTTTTATCCCTTTAGCTACAATATAATCGACAGCGTTTTGAACTGTCTCTATTTTCTCGGCATCTTCGTCAGCTATTTCCAGTTTTATCCCGGAGGTGCTGAATTCCTCCTCTATAGCTGTAATAAGTTCAACCAGGTCCAGGGAGTCGGCATTGAGATCATCGACAAATGATGCCTCTGGTACTACCTGTTTCTCTTCAATGCCCAGTTGCTCCACGACTACTTTCTTTAGCCGTTCAAAAATAGTTGCCATTTTGCCTCCTTGAATTAAGATTTCTCAGTTTGTGATTTTCTGGTACCATATTTGGCTACTACAGAGCCCAGCACTCCATTAATTAAATGTGGCGATGAGTCGCTGCCAAAAGTCTTGGCCAGCTCCACGGCCTCGTTTATAGCCACCTTAAGTGGGGTGTTATTATTAAACAAAATCTCAAAAATAGCAAGGCGCAGGATATTCCTATCTACAACAGACATTTGCTCTATAGGGAAGGCAGTTGCGAAGCATTCAATAAGCTCATCAAGTTTGCTTTTATTCTGGAGCACTCCTTGTGTAAGCTGCTCACTAAAGTTGAGCACTTCCTGTGGCAATGTTTTCTCGGTTGTTAGGTGAGCCAGAACCTCTTCTGCTCTGTGTTCAGTGCAGTCAAGTTCATAAAGTACCTGAAGACTGATGACCCTTGCCTTTCGTCTTAAGCCCATGCTTAGCTGGATGTGTTTGGATTTTCCAACCGGGTGATATCCTCGACCCCCGAGATATTGGAGATCTGTACTTCTGAATTGATTCGCTTAATCAAGCCGCTGAGCACAGTTCCAGGACCAATCTCATAGAAGGAAGTAACTCCATTGCGTATCATATATTCTATTGAAGACTGCCACTGTATGCATTGACGAAGCTGCCTCGAGAGCTCTTCCCTTATGGAATCAACACCGGTTAATGGTTGAGCGGTTAAGTTGGATATTATGGGGATAGCCGGCGGGTGGAATGTGGAGTTCAGCACAAGTTCACTGAATTCATCCATAATCGGTTCCATTAGTGTGGAATGGAAAGCCGCGCTTACCTTCAAGGGAATGATGCGGCGAGCATCCTTCATTGTGGCTAGTTCTCTGGCTTTAGATAAAGCATCGAGAGCGCCACTGATTATTATCTGCCCCGGGCAGTTGATGTTGGAGATGTTGCAGTTACTTTTAAGGCAAATATCCTCAATTAGCTCTCTTTCAAGTCCCATGATAGCCAGCATGCCTCCTGGATTTGTCTGTCCGGCTTCATGCATTAATCTACCCCTTTCCCGAACCAGATGCACAGCATCGCTTAAAGTAAGTACACTGGCAGCCACCAGGGCCGTATATTCACCGAGGCTGTGTCCGGCAACGAAGGAGGGGGGTGGCAAGAACTCGCTGGTGGATTCCTGAGCTGCCCTCAGGCAGGCAATGCTAGTTACTAATATCGCGGGCTGGACGTTATCTGTTCTCTTCAGCTCCTCCTCCGGTCCTTTAAAGCATAGTCGAGATAGAGGGTAACCCAGGGTGGCATCAGCTTTATCAAAAGCTTCCCTTGCTGATGGATACCTGTTGTAAAGGTCTAATCCCATGCCAACTCTCTGGGACCCCTGCCCCGGGAAAACATAGGCTGTCTTATGTGGCTGGCTCATTTATCATAAGTTATCCTTTTTTCTTGGGTTCTTTGACCTTAATCACTTGCCTGCCATTGTAGCTACCGCAGGTAGGGCAAACATGGTGAGCCAGCTTGGGGCTATGACACTCAGGACAGGTATCCAAAGCGGGTGGGGTTAGATTGAGGTGGCTGCGCCTTTTACCCTGGCGAGCTTTGGCATATCTCTGTTTAGGTAAAGCCATATGAATTACCTCCTTGATTCCGGTGTAATCAGGTTAAATTAATGGTTTTAGGGCAAATTTGACAAAGCATATTGACATATTATTTCTGTTAGGTCAAATCTGCCATATCTGTCATTAGTGACGAACCAACTTAGTTCGTTGGCTGGTTTCTAAGCTATCACGGTTGACCCGGTGCAACAACTAGAAATCCAGACCAAATGCAAAGTATAATAGTTATTTCGGGGAGGTTCAAGCCGTTGGAAACAAAGGGGTTAAAAACAGGGGTAATAAATCAGCTAGAAACTCAGTGTGAAGAACTTGTTAATTTAAGCCTCAGGATTCATGATAACCCTGAGTTGGGTTTCCAGGAAGAGAAAGCATCATCCTGTCTCATCGATTATCTCCAAGCCAATGGGTTTCAAATTGAGAAATATATTGCTGGCTTACCTACAGCTTTCCAGGCTACGTATGGAGGAGGCAGGCCAAGAATTGCATTGCTTGCTGAGTATGATGCCTTACCTGGAATAGGGCATGGCTGTGGGCATAATATCATAGCAGCGTCAGCGGCTGGTGCGGGTATAGCCAGCAAGTCTGCAATTGATAGTCTGGGAGGCAGCATCATTGTTCTGGGCACGCCGGGGGAGGAGGTTTTTGGTGGCAAGATAGACATGGTGAAGGCAGGCACCTTTGATGACATAGATGTGGCTATGATGGTACATCCTGATAACCGTAATCTGGCAACCACACAGATGCTTGCTTGTGTTTCCCTGGATGTGGAGTTCATTGGCAAGCCAGCTCATGCTGCTGCCCAACCCCATGGAGGTATTAATGCTCTTGAGGCTCTGATTCTGGCTTTTAACTCTATAAATTCGTTACGTCAGCATCTGAAGGATGAAGCACGTGTTCACGGTGTAATTACTGATGGAGGTGAAGCGCCTAATATAGTGCCTGCTCATAGTGCTGCCAGATTCTTAATACGTGCCCTGGATAATGCTTATCTCGGCGAACTGAAGGAAAAGGTCTTGAAGTGTTTTGAAGGAGCATCTCTAGCCAGCGGAGCCGGATTAAAGTATAGCTGGGGAGAAAAAGCCTATGCTTCCATGAAGAACAATGTGACTATGGCCGGGTTGTTTAGCCGGAATCTGGAGTTGCTGGGACGTCAGGTGGAGTTTTTTAACCCTGATTTTGGCTGTGGCAGCACGGACATGGGGAATGTGAGCCAGGTGGTACCCAGTATACATCCTACAGTGGCTATTGCACCTGCAGAAGTGCTACTACATTCGCCGGAGTTTGCCGTAGCGGCTGCCTCCCGGGATGGGTATAAAGGGCTATTGGACGCAGCTAAAGCGCTGGCGATGACCGTGGTTGATATCCTTGGTCAACCTGAGGTATTAGATGGAATTAAGCAGGAGTTCTGGAGTGGCAATGATTAAGGTGGGTATCCCGCGGGCGTTGCTATACTATCAGTATTTCCCTATGTGGAAAACCTTTTTCGAAAGGTTAGATGCAGAGGTAGTAGTATCGCCGTTAACTAATAAGGCCATATTGAATTCAGGCGTTACCCGGGCGGTTGCTGATACCTGTTTGCCGGTAAAGATTTTTTTCGGTCATGCTGTTTCCCTGATAGATAACTGTGACTGCATATTTATCCCCACTGTTATTAGTCTGGGCAGGAAAGCTTTTAATTGCTCCAAAATCATTGGTTTACCTAACATGAGCAGGGCATTAATTCCTGAATGCCCTGTAATTCTTGCCCCGGAAGTAAACCTGGAAAAATGGCGCTATCATTTATACCGGAATATCTATGAATTGGGGCGCTATTTTACTTCCAATCCGGCAAAAATCCGAAAAGCAGTTAAAGAAGCCTGGGAAAGCAGCTTAGCTTACCGAAGCAGGATGTCCGATGAGGGGATTACATGCATTGAGGCTATCGATGGAGTATGCCGCGTTGAGCAGCAGTCAGGTTTTAACTCCGATTCGTCTCCGATGCTGACCATTGCGGTTGTCGGGCATCCCTATGTTCTCTATGATGATTATCTTAACCATCGTCTGATTTCCCGGTTACAGTCAATGGGGGTCAAGGTTCTTGTCCCGGAAATGGTGACTGAGAGAGCGCTGGATGCTGCTGCCAGGAGGCTGGTAGGTACTCCTCATTGGTCATTTGAGGCTGATATTATTGGCGCTGGTGAGTATTATCTGGAGGTAGGAGTTGATGGCGTTATTAATCTCTCTGTCTTTGGCTGTGGCCCTGATTCAATGATGCTGAACTTTGTGAAACACCGGGCCAAAGAGCTTGAGACACCATTTTTACATCTCAGCCTGGATGAGCATGCCACTGAAGGTGGGTTGATTACCCGATTGGAGGCGTTTCTTGATATGATTACCAGGAGGATGAAGATATGCGTATAGGTATACCTCACTTTGGTAATATCTATATACCGGTAAAAGCAGTAGCTTCCAGGCTGCATGCTGTAGGGGATCTGGTAATCCCTCCATCAATGACCCAGAGGACTTTAGAGCTCGGGGTTAAATATTCACCTACGGAAGCCTGCTTACCCTATAAACTCACTCTGGGCAGTTTGATCGAAACATGTGAACTGGGGGCAGATACGCTGACTCAGGGCAGGGGAACAGGCATTTGCCGGTTGGGCTACTATGCCAGGGGGCAGGAACAGATGCTTCATGACCTGGGGTATGATGTCAGTTTCGTTACTGTTGATATATCTCACAATAAGATTGCCAGCTTTCTAACGCTTATAAGGGACATGACCAGTGGTATCTCCTGGAGCGAAATTATTCCAGCATTTATATTTGGAATAGGTAAGCTGTTCACTGTGGATAAAGTGGAAAAGGTGGTCCAAAAGGTACGGGCAGTTGAATTAGAGAAAGGGATGGCTGATCGAATCTATCGGGAAGCTGTTAAGGCTATTGACGATGCAACTGGTTACAGGGAAGTAAGAGGGGTAAGCAGGGAATACATTGATAGGCTGCGTGGGGTACCCAGGAATCCTGATACTATCCCGCTCAAAGTTGCTGTGGTCGGTGAAATTTACGTTGTTATAGAGCCTTTTGCCAATATGGATGTGGAAATAGAGTTAGGCAAATTAGGGGTGGAGGTTGAGCGGACTATAACTCTTTCTAGATGGGTCAAATATAGCCTTTTCCTTAATTATCTGGGTGTGGATGAATGGAAGGGAGTACACAAACTGGCTGAGCCTTATCTCGATCATGATGTTGGAGGCGATGGGTGGGAATCAGTAGGGGAAAAGGTACTCTGTGCGCGGAAGGGATATGATGGAATGGTTCACCTGGCGCCTTTTACCTGTATGCCCGAGATAGTAGCCCAGAATATCATGTCGTCCACTAAAGAGGATATACCCGTGCTTGCTGTCACCTGTGATGAGCAGATGGCTAAGCAGGGAATGCTGACCAGGCTTGAGGCATTTGTAGACCTGCTTGAGTTCAGGAGAAGGAGGAGAGATGGGAGATCAGTTTGCTACTTTGGATAAGTATATCGGGAGTAAGCAGATGGGGGTGTTCTTTGTAATCATGGCAATTATTTTAACTTTATTTCATCCCATCTGCAGGCTGAAACAGAAAAGAGCCCTTGAATTGCAGGAGAGCATCAGGACCTTCAATCGTGATAGACTTAATAGTTTTGGTGGAACATCTCTGGAAAAGGTAAAGTAAAGGTAGTCATGAAAGCTTATCTTGGTATTGATGTTGGTTCGGTTACCACGAAATTAGTCTTGCTTGATGAAAGCAATGAGATTCTGGCATCTGTTTATTTACGAACTCAGGGTAACCCCGTTGACATGATAAAGGAGGGATTGGAGGTAATAAGGAAACAGATGCCTCCTGAGGCGGATATTTATGGCGTAGCTACCACGGGAAGTGGCAGAGCACTGGCTGGTGTTATTGTTGGAGCAGATTTGGTGAAGAATGAGATAACCGCTCATGCCGTCGCCGCTATGTACCATGTGCCCGATGTGCAGACTGTTTTTGAGATTGGAGGACAGGACAGTAAAATTATCATAATCCGTGATGGCATAGTTGTTGATTTCGGCATGAACTCGGTTTGTGCCGCTGGCACTGGTAGTTTTCTCGAGCATCAAGCTGAGCGGTTGAATATAAGGATTGAAGACTTCGGAGACCATGCTTTAAGAAGTATAAACCCGGCGCGCATTGCCGGGCGCTGTACTGTTTTTGCTGAGTCGGACATGATTCATAAGCAGCAGATGGGCTATCCCATTGATGACATTATTTATGGTTTATGCCAGTCAATGGTGCGTAACTACCTCAATAACGTTGCTTTGGGAAAAGAAATCCTGCCTAGAATGGTATTTCAAGGTGGTGTTGCTTTCAATAAGGGAATAGTCAGGGCATTTAAAGAGACTTTTAGTACAGAAGCTTACATTCCTCCTCATAATGAGCTTATGGGCGCTATCGGAGCTGCTATGCTGGTGCGTGAAGCGATGGATAGCAATGGGCACAGGACGAATTTCAAAGGATTCGAAGTTAGCCAGATGGGGTTTCAAATTTCCTCTTTTATATGTAAAGCGTGCCCCAACCTGTGCGAAATCTCTCAGATTTCTGCTGATGGCAAGATTTTAGCAAGGTGGGGAGGGCGCTGTGACATGTGGGAAAGGGTAGAGGGCAAATGACCACAAGTTATCAGGTGGAGGTGAGGAGAAAAATTCTGTTCTTCGGCATATTGTCAGCCAGCTTGGGCTGGAAGGCGTAAAAGATGGTACAATATCAATGTTGCCGGTGGAAGGTATTTTTCTTGCTGTATGGTTGGAACCAAATACTGGCTGCGGGGATGTTCGCCATAACTCGGCAAGACAGGCGATAACTGCGGCTGGTGATGGTGCCACTGCTGCTATATCGGCGGGGAGGTTTATCAGTTCGCTATGAAAGTCATTTTTTTGAAGGATGTTGTCGGTAAAGGAAAGGCTGGAGAGATAAAAGACGTCAGCCAGGGCTATGCCAGGAATTATCTGGTACCAAAAGGTCTGGCCTCAATAGCCACGCCGGAGGTTATAAGACAGGTCGAGATTGAGCTTCAGAAGGAGGGAATTCAGGAAACTCTTGACCAGGGTAAGCTGGATGAGCTGGCTGAGCAAATTGAAGGAATCGAAATCCATCTACAGGCTCGCATAGGTGCAGAAGACCGCCTGTTTGGCTCTATCACCGCTGCTGACATTGCTGAGGAGCTGAGTCGAACTGCAGGCACTGTTATTGATAAGAGAAAGGTAGATATAGACAAACCTTTGCGCCAGGCGGGCAGCCACGAAGTAACCATCAAGTTAGCTCAGGGGTTAGGACCACGAATCACAGTGGTTATCGAACCAGAGAAGGCTTAGTATGGCACAGGAAAAATTACCCCCTCATGATATTGAGGCAGAGGAGGCGGTTATTGGCTCCTTGCTTATTGACCCTGATGCTATTTTGAAAGTTGCTGTGGTTCTTAAGCCTGAGGATTTTTTTGAGGAAACAAATCAACTTGTCTACCAGGCATGTTTCTCCCTCTACCAGCGTAATGAGGCTATAAACCAGATTACAGTAGCGCATGAGTTAATGCGCCAGGAAAAGCTGGAGCGAGTTGGAGGCGCTGGTTATCTGAGTCACCTGATATCCATGGTACCCACATCCCTTCATATCGAGCATTATGCACAGATTGTTACCAACATGGCGGTAATGAGGCGGTTAATCGCTGCTGCGGGACAGATTGCCGTCATCGGCTATGAAGCTGGCCCGGATGTGGAAGAAAGTCTTAGTAGAGCTGAAGACCTCCTTTTCAATCTGCGAATGAAGCAGAGATCATGGGACTTCGTTCCCATTAAAGATATACTGAGCGAGTACTTTGAGGAAGCCGGGCAGCCTGTTACACTGAAAGAAGGAGAGGTGGCTCAGGTTATGACCGGTTTTACCGGGTTGGATGCCCTCCTGGGCGGCTTACAGAAATCTGATCTGATTGTTTTAGCTGCCAGGCCCAGCCTGGGCAAAACCAGCCTGGCTTTGAATATTGCCAGGAATGCTGCTATCAACCAGGGAGCCTGTGTTGCTGTGTTCAGCCTGGAAATGGCCCGGGAATCGGTGGTTCAACGACTTCTAGCCAGCGAGTCGGGTGTGGATTCCAAGTATATCCGGTTGGGACAGTTTAATGAAAATGATGAGCTAAAAATCATGGAGGCCAGTGGAATACTATCCGAGGCACCGATATATGTTGATGATTCGCCTCAGGTTCGAGCTATAGATATCAGGAGCAAATCACGGCGACTTCAATTCGAGCATAAGATTGACCTGATAATTGTTGACTATATACAATTGATACAGGGTGATAGCAGGAATGAAAATCGAGTTCAGGAATTGAGCAAAATAACACGCTCTCTGAAGATACTGGCCAGGGAGCTGAATGTGCCAGTGCTGGCTGTGTCCCAGCTCAGCCGGGCTGCGGAATTGCGAACTACCCATGTGCCCCAGCTTTCTGACTTACGTGAAAGCGGTACCATTGAGCAGGATGCTGATATTGTCGCTTTTATTTACCGGGATGATATTTATAGTACCGAGGAAGTGTGGAACAGGGAGCATGATATTGAGAAGGAACCCTACCCCCGTGGTATAGCAGATATTATTATAGCCAAGCACCGTAATGGCCCTCTGGGGCGGATTAAGCTGCGCTTCCTGAGCAAGGCTGTTAAATTCGTTGAGGCTGGTTGGGAACAGAACGAGCCAATCACGGCTTTTTGAGGGATAGTCAGATGCCAGATAAGAAATTTCCTGGTTTTTCAGCAGTGGCAAAATCTACACCTTTGCCTGATGATTTCTTTTCCCGGGTGTTACCCCAGATTCAGGATATAGCTGAGCTTAAGGTAACGTTGCGTATCTTTTATCTGCTCCATCACAGGCAGGGAAACCCCGGCTTTGTCACATTTAGTGAGTTGCTGTCTGATAGCGTGATAATGGCTGGGATGGAAGAGGATACGCTTCGCCATACTTTAAGCCTGGCGGTAGACAGGGGCACCATTTTACCACTGAGCCTGGAAATAGATAGTAAGCAGGAAGACGTTTACTTTGCCAATATGGAAGGTGACCGGGAGACCATTGCTAGAATCAAGCGTGGTGAGCTTAACATAAAAAACACCAGAGAATTGAAAGCTGGCGAGGAAAGAACAGCGTATGCGGCTAAACCGTCCAATATCTTCGCTCTCTATGAACAGAATATAGGCGTGATAACTCCGATAATTGCTGAAGAGCTCAAGGAGGCAGTGAAGCTCTACCCCTCGCAATGGGTTGATGAGGCTTTCAGAGAAGCGGTACTGTTGAATAAGCGTAGCTGGAAATACATTTCCCGTATTCTTGAACGCTGGTCAAGGGAAGGCAAGGATAGTGGAGAATATAGAAAGAGTGATAAAAAGGGTGGTCCCGACAAATACATCAGGGGCAAGTTCGGACACCTGGTCAAAAGATAATCTTGCCTCTCATCCTGACGCTGAGTCCTCTGCTTCCCGCCGGTCTGGACGCAAGAAGGTATCGGCCAGTACTCAGGGAAAGACAGGTGAAGAGACCTGTCCTATCTGTGAGGGGGCCGGGTTTGTTCATCCTCTACTGAGCTCGGGGGAGCCTGACTTTAGCCAGATGGTGCCCTGCCGCTGCAGGAGAGAAGAGCTTCAGAGGCAGAAACGACAATACATTCAGAAATACAGTAATCTTGGTTTCCTGTCACGGCTTACCTTTGACAGCTTATCTCCCAAGGGAAAGAAGGACGATGCCGTTTCGCGGGAGTGTTTTACCCGTGCTTACCAGGTGGCGAAAGCCTTTGCGGATAATCCCGAAGGCTGGCTGCTACTGTTCGGGCCTGGTGGCTGTGGTAAGACACATTTAGCCTGCGCTATTGCCAATCACCGTCTTAACCAGGGACAGTCTGCCTTTTATATTGGAGTTGCCGACCTCATGGACCACCTGCGCTCTGCTTTCAGTCCCACAAGCGATATAACCTATGATGAGCTATTTGAGCATGTGAAGAATACACCACTGCTGGTGCTTGATGATCTGGGTACAGGGGGTGCTACATCGTGGGCAAAGGAGAAATTGGAGCAGCTTCTCAACCATCGTTTCAATGCCAGGCTGGCGACTGTGGTTACCACTGATGTATCGCTGGAGAAGCTGGATGAGCGTTTACGGGGTCATTTCGGGGATAATGAGTTCTGCCAGGTATGTATAGTGGAGCAGAAATCGTCGCTGGAGCGGCTGGGTAAATTGCCGCCGGGGCTGTTACGAGATATGACCTTTGATAAATTCGACTACAAGCGATTGAATCTGTCACTGGAGCAGCGTCAGAACCTGCAGCAAGTTTTCAATCTGGCAGTGGAATTTGCTCGTAATCCAGAAGGCTGGCTGGTACTTCAGGGTGTAAACGGTTGCGGCAAGACCCATCTGGCAGCGTCTATTGCTAATTATCGTTCATCGCAGGGTAAACCGGCCTTTTTCGTTGTTGTTCCTGAGCTGCTCGACCACTTACGCTCCACCTTCAGTCCGGAGAGCAAGGTGCCGTATGATGAGTTTTTTGAGCAGATAAAACAAAGCCCACTGCTGATACTCGATGATTTTGGGGAGCAGTCGGCTACTTCCTGGGCACAGGAGAAGCTATACCAGCTAATTAACTATCGCTATAACGGCAGGTTACCGATGGTGGTTACCACCTGCCTTTCACTGGATGAAATTGAGATGCGAATCAGCTCGCGAATGGTGGACCCGATGCTAAGCCTGGTATTTAATATCATTGCACCTGATTACCGTGGTGATGTTAAGGCCAGCCGGCAGACCAGACGCTACTGATTGATTTGAGCTAACACCGTGCTGAATGGGTCCGACCAGCTATTAGTTATTAAAAATTAGGAGGGGTGTCTCAATTTGAGGCAGCCCTCCTCTAAATTCTCGTGTATGGCCTTATCTAGAAGTTGACCTTGTCCAGTCCTTTCAAGCCCAGTATAGCTCGTGCTTCGTCGGGAGTAGCCACCTCTCGACCAAGGTCTTTAGCCATTCTAACTACCTTTTCCACCAGCTCGGCATTGGTCTTGGCCAGTACTTTCCTATCGACGTAAATGTTGTCCTCCAGGCCTACCCTCACGTGTCCTCCCATCATGATGGAAAGGGCAGCCACGTTAAACTGGTGTGGGAATCCGCATCCTATGACTGACCACTGGAAGTTATCCGCGCCGAACAGCCTGTCTGCGGTATGTTTCATATACATGATGTCTTCCGGTGCGGAGCCAATACCGCCCAGTACACCGGTGACAAACTGCAGCCAGAGTGGCAGCTCGATGATGCCTTCTCTGACCAGGAATCTAACATTGTAGAGGTGTCCCACGTCATAAGCCTCACATTCCGGCTTGGTGTTACTGGCTTTCATGGTTTTGCAGAAGTGCTCCAGGTCACCGAAGGTATTCCTGAAGATAAAATCCTTGGTCATATTAATATAGTCTTTTTCCCAGGCATATTTGTAGTCTTCATCCTTGTATCTCTTGGCGAGGGGGTGGATGGAGAAATTCATCGAGCCCTGATTGAAAGAGGCGACTTCGGGCTTGAATGTGGGGACAACCTTTATTCTATCCTCCACGGATAGCCCCAGTCCGCCACCGGTAGTGATGCAGATAATTGCGTTGCACCTTTCCTTTATACTGGGAAGTATCTTCTTGTAAACTTCCGCATCAGTAGTCGGCGCCCCGTTTTCGGGTTTACGGGCATGAACGTGTACAGAGGCTGCTCCGGCCTCGGCGGCTCCCACTGCGCTATCTGCTATTTGCTCCGGTGTCAGTGGTATGTAGGGTGTTTGCACCGGCATGGTCACTCCACCGGTTATAGCGCAGGTTATGATAAGTTTTTCCATTTGGTACTACCTCCTTAAGCTTTGTTTATTATATTTTGTATATCTGAGTAATCAGGCGTATCCTGGTGCGTTACAATTGTCAGATTACCTTTGCTGATATATCTCCTTAACCCTTTCAATTAGCCATTTGTCTCGTTTCTTCACAATTTCCTGTACCTTCTCCGGTGTGTAGGACAGGAAACCTTCGCCTGTTTTAATACCCAGTTTACCCTGCTCGGCGTTATTCTTCAGCAGGCTGGGTGGTATGAACCTGTCGGCAAGATGTTTGCCCAGGTAGTCATAGGCGTAGTAGAAGGTGTCCATTCCACCGAGGTCGATTATCTGCAGTGGTCCCATGATGGGGAGTCTCAGCCCCAGTGTCATCCTGACAGCCGTGTCGATGTCTTCGGCGCTGGCAATGCCTTCCTCCAGGATTCTTATGCTCTCAAGCAGGACTGCTGCCTGGATTCTCACACCGAGGAAGCCGGGATTGTCCTTACATGTTACCGGGACTCTTCCCAGCCTGTTAACCAGCTCTAAGGTTATCCGGGCAAATTCATCTGAGGTCTGGGGACCCTTAAATACCGCTACCAGAGGCATCAGGTGTGGTGGGTTCCACCAGTGCATACCCACAAACCTGTCGGCTCTACCGGTGGAAGGGGCTAAATCGGCGATGCTGATTGAAGAGGTGTTGGTGGCGAAGATGGCGTGCTTGGGACAGAGCCCGTTGATTTCGCTGAAAATCTGCTTCTTCAGGGCGGGGTCCTCTTTAAGGGTTTCAATTACAAAATCGGCGTCCTTGACGGCTTCAACCCTGTCGGTGGTAGCGTTCAGGTTAGAGGAAACGGCTTTGGCTTCATCCTGGGTCATCAGGTCGTTTTCGGTCATCCTCTCCACGTTTGCCTTGATTTTATCCTGTGCCTGTTGTAACGTCTCCTGCCTCCTGGTGGTCATGTTTACCCGGTAACCTTTCTGTGCGAAGGTTTGAGCGATACCGTGCCCCATCAAACCTGCACCGACCACGCAAATGGTTTTAATGTCTTCAACTTTCATAAATATCTCTCCTTCCGCCACTATAATATCATACTGTTAATCGATTGAAAAAGAGATTTGGAACTGGTATTGGCCGGCCCTATGAAAATATGTCCACATGACAGGTTTTACCCGGTAACCTTTCGGTAATATCGGTAATAGTAGTAATGAGCAACTTCTATTCGGCTGGTTGACATTTACAGTTACTTTTGTATACGATTTAGCAAGTAAACCTTCGGTTTCATATTAGATGATTTAATTCGCCTGCTTGGCGACAGCCTCCTCTGCGTACTGCCCTTTTTGCCAGAGGCTCATAAATCATGGGGTTTAGGGGCCTGAGATTGGTTGGGCTTGGCTGCCCTGGCTGTGCCAGGCGTATAAGGCAAAAAGATAAAGCGATTGGCAAAGCGGTGGCCTGGATAGAGGAAGCAGCAAGGTCATCGATCTGCCTCAGGCGGACAAGGTTTTTAGACCGCCTGATAGCAGATATTACAGGGGTCAGTAATCTTTAATGAAGGAGGAATACAAAATGGCCGAAAAGATAGTGAAAAGTACGTGTGATTTATGTCTAGGTTCTTGTGGAGTGCAAATTACTGTGAGAGACGGAAAGGCGGTGGAAATACAGGGCGACCCAGCGGACCCTTTTAAGGGACACCTGTGCAGAACGGGTGAGGCATCACTGGAATACCTTTACAGTCCAGAAAGATTAACCCATCCTTTGAAGAGGGCAGGGGAAAGGGGTGAGGGTAAATGGCAAAAGGTCTCCTGGGATGAGGCCCTGAGTTTTACGGCAGATAAACTAAAGCAGCTCAAGGAAGAGTCCGGCCCGGAGTCGGTGGCGGTGATAAACGGTTCTGCTAAGGGGTACAAGGATGTTCACCTCCGACGGTTTGCTAATGCTTTCGGCACGCCGAACTACGCAAATGCAGATTATGTTTGCGTCATTCCCAGGTTTCTTGCTCAGGAACTCACAATGGGATTCGTGCCCAGGAATGACCTTTCCTATCCTCCTGCGGCCGTCCTTATATGGGCTAGTAATAAAGATCAGTCATACCCCTTTCCCCCGGGCATAGCGTGGCTTAGAGCAGCGGAAAGAGGCTCGAAGATAGCTGTCATTAACCCGAAGCGGATAGAGATAGCCCGGAAAGCAGAAATCTTTCTACAACCCAGACCTGGCTCAGACCTGGCTTTGGCATTGGCTATGATAAACGTGATTATCAATGAAAACCTCTATGATAAAGAATTCGTTGATAACTGGACAGTGGGGTTTGATAAGCTTAAAAACCATGTTCAGCAATATTCACCGGAAAAGGTTGCCGAGCTAACCTGGATAGCAGCCGACAAAATACGCCAGGTGGCCAGATTCATCGCCACAAATAAGCCCAGCACTATCTGCCAGGGGGACGGAACTGACCATAACTTGAACAGTTTTCAGATGGGACGCGCCTTTGCCATTTTGATGGCGCTAACAGGGAGTATTGGGGTGCCAGGCGGTATAATTGAGGGAGGGGAAACGGGAACGCTCAGGAAGTCTAAAGGAGCTACCTCTTCAATTGGTTTCTATGGGTTCACCTCTGATGTTCTGGAGCTCCGTGATAACGTATCTATTGAAAAATGGAACAACAGGGTAGGCGCAGACCTGGGCTTGATCTCGGATTACCTCTATGTCGTACCGCAGGCTATAACCAAAGCCATCCTGGAGAAGAAGCCCTATCCTATCCGTGCCGTCTATATACAGGCAACTAACCCTCTATCATGCTGGCCTAATATTAAGGAAGCGTTCAGGGCTCTCAGTAATGTCGAATTCCTGGTGGTGACAGATCTCTTCATGACTCCGACGGCGGCTCTGGCAGACGTAGTTTTTCCAGCAGCAAGCTATCTGGAGTACGACGCCATTTCATACCCGCCGGAAGCACCGCGAGCACGTATGCAATGGAAGGTGGCACAGATAGGTGAGTGTCGTTCTGACCACTGGATATTGAACGAGATGGCTAAGAGGTTAGGCCAGAAGCATTTTGAGACCGAGGACGGCTTCTGGGGGGCTATCCTTGAGCCGGCGGGGCTCACATATGAGGAATTTAAACAAATAGGTCAGATTGTCAGTACCAAAGAATACCGGATGTACCAGCGGCGGGGTTTTGAAACACCCTCGGGCAAGGTTGAGCTATATTCCAAGCATCTGGAAGAGGAGGGGCTAGACCCCCTGCCTGTATTCTATGAGCTACCCGAATCGCCTTTTGGTAGCCCGGAACTGATGAAGGAGTATCCCCTCATTTTCACTTCCGGCAAAATCGAGTTCTTTCGTGATTCCAGCGGTAGACAGCTTCCCATGCTGAGGAATGTGCATCCCGATCCGCTTGTTACCATCCACCCCGAGACAGCCGGCAAGCTTGGAATAAAAGATGGTGACTGGGCATATATTGAAACAAAGAGGGGTAGAATAAAGAATAAAGCCAGCCTGTCGACAGATGTTGACCCACGGGTGGTTTATCTTGAGCACGGCTGGTGGTATCCGGAGAAGGGTATAAAGGAATTGTATGGCTGGGCAGATGCCAATGCGAATGTGTTGACAAATGATGAGCCGCCAAACAACCGTGAAATGGGGTCGGTTCATCTGAAGGGCGTACCGGTTAAGGTTTATAAAGCCTAGTATATTAGCCAGTCGGGTTAGCTACTTAAATGATTAGACACGGAAAGAGGAGGCTGGGAAGCGCTGGATTTGAAGCTAGAATCCGGGCTTCTGAAATTAAACGGCCTCTATAGTATCAAGGAGGTATCTTGCTATGAAATTCAAATGGCTGGGACATGCTTCTGTCATGATCACCACAGATTCAGGAATGCAAATTCTCATGGACCCCTATGAGCCAGGCGCACATGCCCCGCCCGGCGGCACACTTTACTACCGGAATATAGATGAAACGGCGGATATCGTGGTTATGACTCATGACCACCCCGACCACTGCTACATGGTAGGCATTAAAGGTAATCCTGCGATTGTAAAGGGTTCCGATATGAGAAAGACCGGCCGCCCGCAGACGGTAAAAGGAATCACCTTCAGAGCTACCCCGGTTTACCATGACAACGAAAATGGCGCCGTGCAGGGCGGTAACAACATGATTTCCTTTGAGGTGGAAGGGCTGAAAATCTGCCACACCGGTGATATTGGACATCGGCTTACAAATGAACAAATCGCTGAAATAGGAGATATGGATGTCCTGTTGCTCTGCGTGGGTCTTCTGCAACCCGTAGGCAAACCGATTTCCGTGAAGGACGCAAAGGGCCAGGACAGTCACACTTTTGGCGAGTACCTCATCGATGCAGATGTAGCTAATATAATATACGAACAGCTTTCGCCTAAAGTCATTTTACCCATTCACTACGCCAACGAAAAATGCACTTTCAAGCTGGTCAACGTGGAGGAATTCCTCAAAGGCAAGAAGAACGTGGAAAGAACGGAGTCCAGCGAGGTGGAAATCAACAAGGGCGACCTTCCAAAGCAGAAAAAGATAATAGTGATACAACCGGCAATGTAGCAAGGCGGAATGCGCTAACTAATTCGCCAGGCTCTACACTATATTCTGGAGCATCCATTGCAGGGATGCTTTAAGTATATGGACAGCATTTTGTCGATGTTGCGGTGCTAAGCGCTTATAAAAAGTTATAACAGTATAAATCTACTTTTCCAGTACCCAGGCAAAGAACAAATCAATCCCATCGATGTTCTGGGCTGGTGTTATGGTGTCTCCTTCTGCTTGCACATCAAACAATTCCACAAATTCACTGTAGTCATCAAATGATTCATTGGTAGGGCTAAAAGAATGAACCAGCATCAGTGCATTCTGGGCGTTGAACCTCTTCGCTTCGATTATTGCGCATGCTGTTCTATGCAGTAGTTGATAGCGGATAGGGTCGATTTGTTCTGGCTCTAACTGCAACTCACTACATAGAAAGCTCAATCTCATCACTTTCCCCGGGCTGGACTCGGACTTCCACTCTGCCACTGTCTCACCAAAGGGCTCAGATTTTTTACCTTCTACCGTTATTGAGACGAGCTGCTCTCCCCCCTTTGCCAGTATGAAAATATCGTTTTGAGAGGCAGTTCGACCGCCGGGCAGTGCCACTTTATATTCGGGGAAAGCCACCAGGAATTTGAGTTGCTGAAACAGCTCTATGCCAGAGGTCCTGAACACTTTTTGCACTGACTCGGGGAAGTCGTTTGCCTCTTGCCAGCAGTATGCCAGCAACTTGGCCGAATAACCGTCCTTCCACTGTTTGTCAGGTTCGGCTAGCAGTGACTTCCAATCTTCGGCAGTATTTGTGGGAATAAAAAATTTGCCCATATTTAATTACCTCCTCAATTAGTAACTATATATATTTTACTCTGACCAATTAATAAACAGAAGAGGTCAGGGAGAAAAACTGTTTTAAGCAATACATGCTGCTACTGAGAACCAGTATGACATACTGAGAAGTATCACCATATAATAACAGGGGCAGATGGTCTATTTCGGACCCATGGTGATGAAATGGTAGAATGAGAAGGAGTTAGCTGTGTATCCTTATATGTTACGGGCTAACCAGGCAAGGTGAAATCTTCAAAATACGTGCTCCGGCAGGCGATTAAGGGTTCATATAAGCTTATGCCCCTTGAGCTTGCCAGACGATCGCGTAGATTCATGGAATTGATCCCGCTGCGTCCTATACGAGCTGTCGTGAAGGTGACCCATAACTGTAATTCTCGATGCATTACCTGTTTCGCCTGGAAGGAAGAATCACAGGATGAGTTAACCACCACCGAGTTGTGTGACATTTTGTGCCAGATCAGAGCGCTTGGTGTATCTGATGTTTCTCTCACTGGAGGGGAACCCCTGCTAAGAGATGACCTATCAGCTGTAGCTCGTAAGGCACATGACCTTAAGTTTGACAGGATACACCTGGGTACCAATGGCCTCCTATTAACACGGGAAAGAAGTATACAGCTTGTCGAGAATGGCATCACTTCGGTGTACATCTCATTAAATGGAACCGAACACGTGCATGATATAACGCGGGGAATAAAGGGCGCATACGCTAGAACCATGGAGGCTATTCAGTCACTTGTTGAACTGAGAGATTCCAGGTTCCCACAGCTGGAGATAAGTGTAACAACCATGGTTATGAGGATTACTGTCGATCATATCCTCGAAATGGCAGATATGTGTCGCCGGTGGGGTATGGGGCTTTCGCTGGCGCCCCTTGATACCAGTCCACCCCGGCAGGGCGCTGTTCCTGCTGATTTTATGACAATAAGTCAGCATCGACTCGATCATGTGATAGATGAAATGCATCGTATGAAGAGAGCTTCTCCCTCACTAATTCACGATTCTCATACTTCTCTCGAGTATGTAAGAAGCTGTTTTACCAACCGTAGAAGAACAGATATCCCCTGTTATCTTGGCTACCTGTCGATATTCGTGGGAGCTCACGGTGAAGTGTTTCCCGGCTGTGGGGTGCTCTCTCCTGTTGGCGAATTAAGGCAGGCATCGCTGAAGCAGATAATAGGCTCAAAAGCATATAAAGAGAGGGTCCATGACATGTTTCTGAAAAAATGTCCTGGATGTGTCTGCGATTATATCTTGAATCTCTATGCCCATGTTCCAGCCGTTGTAGAGGAGATGCAGTGGAGACTTCAAATGCGATCTACAATAAAAGGATAAGGCTCATGTAAACTCTGTACATTGATAAAAGGGTGAGAGAATGATTCAAAGCAACTGTTATATTGAAGAATCACTTCAAGTAGCTATATTCTCAGGAAGCGCTTCACTTTAGGACTGGCAGCCTTCCGCCAGGTTTCTTCCCTGACAGGTCTCCTTTTTTTAAGAATTTCAGGCATGCCAAGAAAGGCATCTAGAATGCCTTTGAGGCAGGACCACAGGCATCTGTATCTGAGGGTATTACTTAAGTGATAGGGAATACTACAAACGGAAACGACGGTTGCTACCCAAACGGGATAGTACTTCCAGTAATACCAGATTGCGTTTCTGGCCTTGTAGTATGCCCTTCTCTTGCTTCTCGTGGCATTTTGGCTGGAGGGAATTCTATGGTAGGCGACTAAATCGGGGCAATACCATATCTTATAACCCGAATCAATTATTCTGATAGAAAGATCGTCCTCGTCCCAGTAAATGAATAGTTCTTCAGAAAACAAGCCGGCTTTCTCCAGGGCAGATTTTCTTATTGCCGCAGCACATGCTACAAAATCGAACGCCTCAAACTGTTTGTCGGCAAATGTGTTGACATCCACTCCATAAATCCATCCCCATATTTCCCTGGAGTCATAATTCAATACCTTGCTCGCCAGTATACCGAGGGAAGGCTCTTTATTAAAATGCTTGAGTGCCTTTTCTATCCAGTCTTTTTCAAGTACTGCATCATCATCCATGAGCACGATGAATTCTCCACGGGATATCTCTATGCCACGATTACGGGCAGCTATACCGACGTTATGCGGCAGTTTTATCAATTTTACCTCTGTAAATTCCTCTTCAATTAACTGCTGCGAACCGTCGTGTGAATTATTATCCACCACTATCACTTCAAAATCCTGGTAGGATTGTTTTTGAAGTTCACTCAATGTCTCTCTGATTTCACCTTTACGGTTGTAGCTGAGGATAACAACACTTACTATAGGAGCTGACTTCAATGCCTCCTTTCTGGCAATCTGCTGACCGGGCTGAATCTGAGGTTTCTCCAATCTACATCCCTTTCTTTTCAGTGACATGGCTTGCGATCATGCTTCCCCTTGTCGCTATTCAGGTCACATTGTTAAGCACTTCATCTGCTATTTTACGGCCGCTTAAAATAGTCTGGTCCATATTCAAATATGCCCAACTTCCAAATCTGCCACAGGGGTATATCTCTTTAGCATTCAGGAATTTGTGTATCAGCTCAATATTTCTCTCACGGTCAGGCGTGTAAATAACATAGGCGGGGTCTAAACATCTTAAATCTCTGAACAGAATCCTATCACCTTTATTAAGTATTCCAGACTCCCGTAAACCAGCTACAACAGCCTCCATAATTTCATCCTGGCTCATTTTCAATGGCTTATGCATAGAAACGGATAGCTCAGCCGATATTGAACTTTCCCCTTCTGGTGCCATGAAAGCAGACAGATTCATCGGGAAGCTCACCCGGTGAAAAATGTATTTCTTCTCAGGGAAGTAAACCCAGTGATAGCCTGAAATGTTGGCTCTGTTTACCGCAAGGTTCACAACATACACAATGTTGTATTTCAGGCTTCCGGCAGCTTGCTTCACTTGAAAGGGGATATCGTCGCTTATTAAAGATATGATTTTTGGTAAAGGTATCGTTGAGATGAGCTTATCGTATCCAATTCTGTTACCATTGACTTTAACTTCCCTGGTTGTTAGAGAGATTTTTGATACCTCAGAACTGAGGTTGACATTTCTCACAGCTGGCAGGAAACCATTTGCCAGAGCCCCAATACCACTTTTCAAGGGGTACCAGAAATAAGCATTCGGTCCATAGCTTCTTTGCAGGGGCTTCAGTGCTCCCTCCAGTGTTTCTTCTACTTCGGGTATAGGTACCCGTTCAGAAATCCAATCATAGCTCATCTTTTGCAGGTTGATTGCCCATAACTTTCTATTATAGGGAAGCATAAAGTGATTTGCTATCCCGCTACCAAAAGTGATGTTAATCCACTCTTCAAAATTTATTGGATTTAGTGCTCCTTCGTACCTCACTTTAACCAGTCCGAGAAGACACTCCTTAACGATATCTGGGTCTTGTCCATAGAGATGCCCCTGGAATGGATATTCGGTATAAACATTACGGTAGCAAATAGATGCTTTTCTGATTTGCGAATTAAATCTACTTTTCAGAAGGGTCTTCTTAATGAGCTCCTCAGCATAGCTATCCTTTGTGTAAAGAATGTGTGAGCCATAATCAAAGGTGAAATCATCTAATAGAAGTGATTTGCACAGGCCTCCAACTGTAGAGTCTTTCTCAAATATCTGGTAGTTAGTGAATCCCTGCTGTTCAAGGTGATAGGCGGCTGATAGTCCAGCCAAGCCGGCGCCGATAATTACCAGCCTAGCCATTTCTGCACTTACTCGTATTCTTATACCACTCGAGCGTTCGTACTATACCATCGTCTATAAAGACCTCCGGCTCATAATGCAGGAGTTCTCTGGCCTTGGAGATGTCAGCTATAAATTGCAGGACCTCGCCTGTTCTTTTTTCCTGTATAACCAGCTTGCTGGTCGCTCCAGTATTGATCCGCATAGTTTCCGCCAACTCGAGAATGGTGGTACCTTTGCCAGTAGCTATGTTAAATATATTCCCCTTGACGCTGTTGAACTTTTCAATAGATTTTATTATCCCCTTGATGCAATCGGAGATATAGGTGAAATCCAGCAATTTTTCTCTTCCAAATACTATTATATCCTCGCCTTTTCTCATCCGCTCAATGATAAGAGGAATGAGCCTATCGCTATCATCATATTTGCCATAGACGTTTGAAAATCTTAGTATTACATATTCTATGCCATAGCAGTAATGATAAGCGCTCACCAGGGCCTCCCCCCCAATCTTTGTTGACGTGTAAGGACTCTCGCAGTTCCTGAGGTCAACTTCATCCTCTCTGGAATAAACTTTTTCTGAGTTGCCATAAACTTCTCTGCTACTGCCAAATACAAATCTCTTGATATTGTTCAATCTGCAAAATTCGAGAACGTTGAATGAAATATCAAAGTTGTCTTTTGCTAATCGCGGGGTGACCACTGTATTAAATACCCTGGCGTTTGCTGCCAGGTGCACCACTATGTCGAAATCTTTCCTCAATTTTTCAAAGAAGGAGCTGTTTCTCAGGTCACAAATTACTGTGGCGCTATCCACGCCCTCACTCCACTTGTTGTGCCTTAAATCTACTCCAATCACTTCATAGCCACCCTGTAAGAGTGCCTCACAGAGCGCTGTTCCAATCATTCCACTACTACCGGTAACCAGTACTTTGCTGATATCTTTATTCACTCATCTCTCCTAATTCTGAATTACACCTGTAACTATACCAGTTACTGTCATCGTCCTGTTCCGCAATAGGTAAACCCCAGCTTTCTCATTTCCTGTGGGTCATAGATATTTCTACCATCGATGATAATCGGCTGCCGCAGCAATAGCTTAACCCTCTTGAGGTCTATGTTCTTGAACTCGTCCCATTCAGTAATTATTATAAGAGCATCACATCCTGCAGCCACCTCGTAGGGATTCTGGCAATATTCCACGTCCGTTAAAACTTCCATGGCCTTCCTCATGGCTTGAGGGTCATAAACCTTTACCATTGCCCCTGCTTCTTGAAGTTTCTCTACTATATGTATAGCTGGAGCTTCTCTTATATCGTCCGTATGTGGCTTAAACGAAATGCCCAGTATACCTATAATTTTTCCAGTTAAGCCATGCAACTGGCTTCTGGCCTTATCGATTATTTGTTGTTGCTGGAAGTCGTTTATTTTACAAACAGCTTTTAACAATTGAAAATCATAGCCAGCATCTTCGGCTATTTTGATAAAAGCTGCTAAATCCTTAGGCAAGCAAGAGCCACCATATCCAACCCCAGCATTTAAAAACGCATGCCCTATTCTCCTGTCATGACCCATGCCTTCAGCCACCTTGACAACGTCTGCCCCTACTTTTTCGCAAATAGTGGCAACGGCGTTTATAAAAGAAATTTTTAAAGCCAGGAAGCAATTAGAGGCATGTTTAATGAGCTCAGCGGTTTCTATATCGGTAATAATTATTGGAGCATTTAAAGGCCTGTATAATTCAGTCATTATTTTAATTGCCCGCTCAGATGATGTGCCGATTACTATCCTGTCAGGATTCATAAAGTCGTTGAGTGCTGAACCTTCGCGTAAAAATTCGGGGTTAGACACGACATCAAAGTCAACACCACGATTGCTATTAAGTTTAAGTTTTTTACTTATCCACTCCCCTGTTTTTACAGGAACAGTGCTTTTTTCAATTACGACCTTATAGTTATCTATTGTTTGGCTGATTTCCTGGGAGACTGCCTCTAATAAAGTCATATCTACTGTTCCATCTGGCTTTGGAGGTGTCCCTACAGAAATGAAGATAATTTCTGATGCCTTAACTCCTTCTTCGATGCCAGTAGTAAAGGAGAGTCGTCCATTGTTCGCATTCCGGTGAACGAGTTCTTCCAGTCCAGGCTCATAGAAAGGAATTTTTCCCTCTTTTAAATCCTCAATCACCTGGGCATCATTATCGATACAGATTACCTTATTCCCCAGTTCCGCCAGGCAGGCACCGGTAACCAGTCCCACGTGCCCACTGCCAATTATACAGACGTTGTTCATATCAGTTTATCCTATAGTACCCTAGTAGTCTCTCCCAAAACAAGATGAGCCTGAAGAGGGCATCGATTTCTAACGCAAGATGAGCCTGAGAAGTTAGGGCAACTCGTTTATGATTGGGACATGCGACTGATCATGAACGATAGGAATCCACAAACAATAGAACAAGTCAGACAATTTCTGGGAGGGAGTGAGGCGCATGAATTCAGGGCGCTATCTGTGGGAGAGAAATACGATTGGATAGAGGAGGTGATGACACCTTATGGAAAGCTGAAATCCTTTTGTTCAGGCTCATTATTCAATTAGAATAGACTGAGGTCAGGGAGAAAAACTGTTTTGAAGCAGTACTGGCTGAATTCCATCACTATAACCAGGAATGAATCCCTGAAATTAGACATATT
>Ga0209986_10001181_pt1 | contig 25345 bp, 32 predicted proteins | sample BlataG_FD_183168 | JGI IMG/M metagenome (GOLD analysis project Ga0209986, IMG submission 183168) | Deep subsurface microbial communities from Black Sea to uncover new lineages of life (NeLLi) - Black_00105 metaG (SPAdes) (version 2) | ecosystem: Environmental > Aquatic > Marine > Oceanic >... | reverse complement strand
CGCAAGTGGGGGTGACTCGATAGAGTTTATCATATCCTACATGGGATATTAATCTTCCCCACGCAAGTGGGGGTGTCTCGCATATTTATTTTTGAAGTAACGAATAGTGTATATTTTCCCCACGCAAGTGGGGGTGACTCATCATGGGGCGACGCATTCATAGTGCTATCGGATATGGTGTCTTGTTAACCAAGGAAGAAATTGCCAAGTACACCGAAAAAGAGTCGTGGGAAAAAATAGAGGCATTTATCAAAACGAAGGTCGAACGTGCCATAAAAACCAAGAAGAAACTGGATGATGAATATAAAAAAGGAACGCCAACATCGAAAACATCCGTTGATGACGATCATTTAGATGATCTCTTGGAAATGCTTGATTTTAAACGACAATTCGACATGCGTGCCGATGAAATCGATCCCGAATGTGCGACCATTGATTATCTCGTGGATCACGTGCAATATCCCCATAACAAGGAGATCGGAACGTATTCATTCATGGGATTCCTAGATAAGATGAGATACGATGATTCGTTAGACTGGGAGATGTTAACAGTTCTTGGAATTAATCAATCAACAATGGAAAATTCAGAATTTGATCTTACTGATGTCAAGTATTCTCCGAACGTGAAGCAAAGACTTATCAATGAAGGTATCTTCCTTGACGAATCCATGTTCGATCCAATACACGTGGAAGTACCGTGGTTTAAATTGGTCGAAACTCATGCTGTCTACACGCTCGTTAGGGACGGAAAGAAAACGAGCGAGAAGGGGTACTTGCCACACCGATCCGTGTTTGATCGATATAAAGATCTCAAGGACGACGTGATATCCGATCTTAAAGAGAAGAAAAAGAAGATGTTCACGTCAAAAGAAGAATGTCGAGACTTCTTGATAACATTCTTCAAGAATCATGATATCAGAGAACATCCCCAACATGACAACGCATTATTTGATTGGCACGCATGGCATTATGACAAGGGACATGAAATCGTGTCAATACTGTATCCTAAGATTCCCTTTGATCGAATGCGTAAATATCTTTTGTTTTGGATTTGTTAATTATGAACACGTGTATATTTTGCAAAAACCCCACGCATAACAAGAAGGTGTGTGGGAATTGTCAAATAATAATGATTTCTGAAAAAGAAGAAATAATACGGATTCTGAAATTTCAGACGGTAATATAGTAAGATGAAAAACATGTTGAACTACCACTCCCTTTAGGGAGTGGATTCTTGGTTCATTGACCACAGCGATCTTAGTGACTCGTCTTACACGATCTTCCCAAGCGTGACTTCCCGTGGTTCCCACGGTAGATTATTATTACTATTAAATATAAAATTCATCCCCGCCCTAAAGAGACGGGGCTTTCTGGCACATCATGGTAAAATGTCCCAACGATAATGAGAACATGGAAGAAATGGATATTATTGTGATTATTGTGGCTTGTACTTAACAGATTTATTTAAAAAATGTCCAAAATGTAAAAGCGGATTAGAAACATTATTTCAAGATGCTGAAGATGATCAGCGAATATATTGTAGTAATTGTGAAGAATGGATAAAATGAGTTCAATATATTTTTATTTCTATCTTCATTTTCGTTGCCATGTTAAACGTGTGTTGCGTTCCCTTAGATAGTTCTTTCCGCTCGGGATCTTTCGGTATCCACACTTTTTTCACTCGTTCTAATACCCATTTCGTGCGTCCAACGAGTTCTCCCCCAATCGAACTCCCGTTATATGGAGCTAGTAACACCGTGATTGCGTCCAAGTGATCTTTAAGATACTTCACGCACTCCCATGGAATGATGTACGGTTGTCGAGTACCATCATGCCATTTATTATTCACGGTAGGATGTTGAGCAAGAATCCAAATGACAGCATGTATTCCGCCAGCATTAATGTATCCCTTCGTTGCTTCCAAATCAATGCCTCGAGCTCCGCCCGTACATAACCCGCATCCGTCCCGAATAAGTACGGTCGCATACAAGAATGCTTTTCGTTTTTCAATGATGGTCATTTCTCTCGGACCGACAATGGCATGATACCCGTCTGCTTCTGGGAATGTTGCGGTGTTTTCAGTTATTAATCGTGACATTTAGATACGCCCTTGTATTTAACAATGTGTTTAATAATGTCATCAATGACTCCGATGACGATGTCATGTGTTTTACACGAAGTTATTTTTCGATACACATTTCTCTTGCAAATTTTTTCTTTCATGATAATTCATCAACTAAAGAAGTCCGACAAGTCTTTTTTCTTTTTCACGATGTTTTCCGTTGGTTTCTTGATCGTCTTTTCCTTTATTTTTTTATCGGTTATTGGTACCGTCTTTGGTGATCTCTCGATAACTCTAGTTGGCTTCGTTGGTTTCTTCGGTACTATCTCGGACTCAATGTCATCTTTTTTTGGTGTAACTCGTTCAATCTTTTTCTTGAAAACTAACGGTTCCAGCTTCGGTAATGGCTTGAGTTCTGTTGGCGTGTAATCATCAAGCCCAGATAAATCCAGTTCCTCAAACGCATTTATAAACATCTTGAACTTGAGTGTCATGTTATACGTGAGTACGTGATTTTCAATGGCAATCCACTTCCGTTCCAATCCGTGCGTGATGAGTTGTTTTGCTCGTTCAATTGTAATGTTTGGAATTCCGCTTTCAAACACGATCAACAATGCGAACTCATCGGTTGGTAATGATTTCACGTTTCTCACGAGAAATGGCATTAACGTTGCTTTTAACAAGTGCTTGATATTCATGATAATAGGTTCATGAACCTCATTTAAAAATTTTAAAACTTAAAAAACCGTTCCAAGAATCAATATTAAGTGAAAAATCATGGCAAGTCCGAACACGAAAAAATTTCAAACAAAACGTTCTCCGTTGAGTTCATCAACGTATAAACATTTTCATAGACGATATAAAAGATGTCCACAATGCAAGATACGATTTAACATAAAGAACGTGCGTGATAGGTTAGAAATTCATCACATCATACCAGTTCACTTGGGTGGCACGAACACGTATAAGAACTTGGAATGCAAGTGCGGGGCGTGTCATTACGATGATCACGCAGATGAATTTACCGAAGAAGCGTTTTTTGGACTCCGTGAAAATCAATGAAAATCGATAAATTTACCGATCAGTTTCGATTTCTCTCTAACTTTTGGTACTGTGATATTCGATATGAAGGAATAATATATCCGAGTGTTGAACATGCGTTTCAAGCGAGCAAGACGCTCGTGCAACGGGAACGCATGAACATCGCACTATTAAAAACGGCTGGACAAGCAAAACGAGCTGGGAAAAAATTACGATTACGACCCGACTGGGAGTTCGTCAAGCTTGACATCATGCAAAAACTCGTGACGACAAAATTCAAGGTACACGAAAATCTTCGCCATCGCCTCATCACAACGCATGATGCTGAATTAATAGAAAGCAATACATGGAACGACACTTTTTGGGGTATGTGTAATGGCGTGGGTGAAAATCATCTAGGGAAAATTCTCATGAAAGTACGGAACAAGTACACGAAACGATAGACATTAACTCGTGTTGGTTAATGCATCATTTATTTTGATAGGAACGTCTTCTAAATCTTCGTCAAGGTTTATATTGTTCGCCCATTTTTTCCCTTTCTCAGTTATTCTCACGTGTATAGATGGACTAATGCGTTCGATCAAGTTGATGCTTTCCAATCTAGTCACGTCATTCCAAAACTCGTGCGAAGAAATGTTTTCTCCTAAATGATGAAAATTATACAGTATTATCCCTTCATCATCTTGTAACTGATTGAAAACTTTCATCAATGTAAAAATAGGTATTCCTTTTGTGTTTTTATGTAATTCTAGCGTTTTTAATAAAACTGCTCCAGATTCTTGACTTTTCAATTCCATGTTATTAATCACCTAGTAATATGATCCCACGTGCTTGTTGATGTCATCGTTCATGAATTCAACTTCCTTGCGGGATGCGTCCGCAAATTGTTCGGGAGTAAATTGTCCCTTGAATCGTCTATCATGTGCATACATGACACCACGACTCGAGTTCACGATGCAATATTTTCCATCGCCTACACCGTGTGCGATCGCATCGGCAGTACCGCCTTGAGCTCCATAGCCAGGAATCAACAAGATACCGTTCATGAGTGGTCGAATGTTTTTTAGTTGTTCGGGATGTGTAGCACCAACAACACCACCAATCACGTGATCGTATTGTTTGCCCCATTCTTCAACCCGTGTTGCCATTATCTCGTACACGAATAATTTCTTCTTTTTCATCGGATGATTTGTTGTCGGAAGTTCCATTATCATGTTTACTGTAAGATCTTGTATGTCACCACTACTTTCGTTTGATGTCTTGATTAACACGAACAACCCCTTCCCTTTTTCATACCAGTCCTTGAAAATGGGTTGTTTTTCGTTTCCGATCACACCGTCACGCCCAAAATATCCATTTACCGTGATCGCATCGAATCCGAAGGAAAATTGATTCTTGTACGCCATTGCCATCGTGTCCCCAATGTCATTTTCCTTACAATCACCAATCACCTCGAGATCATGTTTATGAGCATACTTCACGATCTCGTCAAGAATATCGTGTTCTTCTGGGAGATAAAATCTCGTGTTTAATTTCATGATCGGTACCAAATCTGCTACACTATCAATGATCATTTTCGCAAACTCGAGTTTAATTCGTGGCTTTTTCAACAAGAACTTTGGAAATTGGGACGTGTATATATCTGGATCGATCCCAACACACACGACACTTCGTTTTTGTTTTATCTTTTCTATTAATCGTTCTTTAAAATTCATGATTATTCACTTCTTGTTTTTTTAAAACGGTGTTGATACTATGTTCACGCTCACAACATTAAGCATGCTAGTGGCAAAGTCAAAATAATATAGCTTGGGATTGCACGTTGGGTCGCCACCGTAATATCCATGAATCCCCCTCACGTACGTGTCATACATTTTTTCAATGGTGTCGTCTATATTTAACCACCAATTTATCTTTCGTTCTTCTTCTTGTACCTCAAACATGACTCCCTTGAATGAGTCACTTGAAATCTTATCCATGAGTTCTATAAATAATTTTTCGTTGACATCCACGTCAAAACGTTTTAGTATCATGTCCTTAAACGCCTTTGATTTGTTAGTGTTATTCAATCCATTCATCAACTCGCTCCCTTTCTAGTGTAAAACTCAAATTTAAAGGTAAATGAACAATGAAAAACATCATGCCCGTTGGATTTGCTATACATCACGATGAGATTCTTGACGAGGGTTTTTAACCCATCCTTTTTCATGATCATGTATTTATCACTTTGTTCTAAAAGATCGGAGAACTTGACATTCATACCGTTCTCAAGGCAATGTTTATCCATCAAGATGTATGGTTTCCCCTCATTAAGTCGTTGTAACCCTTTAACCTCTTTTGTCGTCATGTCCTTGAGGATCATCGTGTTCGCATTGATCGTGTTCTTCATTGGTTGTGTTATTATGACGAGGAATATGTAATCGTGGGAAAGCACGCATTCTTGAATCTTGACAATGGGATCCTTAATCATGCCATTCAAGCCCACGATCTTCGTTCCATTGTTTAGCATCTTTCATGTAATCCAAGTAATCTTCGTATTGATCGTCCGTGATACATTTAATTCTTTTCCCCAAATCGAACGTGAAATCTTGTTCCGTTACCGAGTATAAATTATAGTTGCTCTTTTTCAAGAGTTCACGCCCGCCTTGTTGTCTATCATATATAGCTACCACGTCATTACACGTCATGTATTTTCGGATCTCTTTTCCAAACATGATCTTGCTTCTTCCGTCATTAATTAAATCTTCAATGAGTACTGCCTTATTTCCAATGACCAATGGATCACCAACGATTGAGCTAGATAATCCATGTCCCTTGGGTTTCTTGCGTACATAATAATACGGCTTGTTGATGAGATCAGCAAGTTGTTCTGCGAACGACATCCCCGCTGTCTCACCACCGATGATAGTATCAATGTCACGATCAAGTTCAAGCGTTACAATGTTCGCAAGAAATCCAGCTATGACCTTTTTATGAATTGGATGGGAAATGACTCTTCGCACGTCAATGTAAATTGGTCCGTGATTTCCAGACGCATATTTGAATGGTTCGCTTTCCATGAATCGAACCGCACCAATGTGCCATAATAATGTCGATGTATATTCACGAGCCGAGTTCTTGAAGTCATTATTTATCATGATGAAAACGTGGCTCATCAATCTTATAAAGATTTTATCGAATTTTTAAACTAGTAATATCATGATATTAATAATGACCCACCCCCCAACACTATTAACATTCGATGAAATAAAAAAATTCATCGAAAAGGGAAAGGATGACGAGGAATACCTCTTCATGATATGGATACGATGCATTGAAGGTGATAAAAACAACCTCGTTCACAAGGGTTGGCAAGCACGCTATCCCCGATCTAAAAATCTCTTAAAACGTATTATTGAATTAGTCAACACGTGGAAGGTGCTTAATTCAACTGATTCGATCCCCACGCTTTCTGACTTTAACGAGTTTGTCATTCAAGAAGTTGATGAGAAAAAAATGATAGATGCTTCCCATGTAGATCGAAGATGTGTTCGGGGATACCCAGATGCTAAAGGCGTGTGCCGTTATCCTAAAGACAAGGCAATGTTAAAACGAATGCTTGACATGTTCACGGCATTCCAATTACATGACACTTGAAATATCTTCTAGTTGTAACTTGGAATTACTCAACGATGTAAAAATGAACTGCTCACATCCGTGTTGCTCAAGCACCCTTGCACACTTAGTTATGATGTCATTGCTCATATTTGCATCAATGATCACGAACCCTCCATTTCCCCACACGTTGTTCCGTGCTTTTGCTTCCACGCTGATCATTACCCGTTCGCCAGTGGAGAGTGATATTAAATTTTGCGTGATATCCGTGCCATTTACATTGCGTATGATTTCTCCCTTTTTTCTATCAACGGAAACGATGTTAAGATCATCGCTTCCATTGGCAATCTCTTTTGCGTTCGCATCAAATTTCTTTTCAATGAGTGATAACAATGTTTCAAAATATGTCACGTATTGAACGGAAACCGCACCTTTTTTTGCTAATAATGCGATTTTTTCATGGATGGTTTTGAGTCGTTTCTTTTCATTAACTAAACTTTTTAACATGGCTTTCGTGTCAAGTAAATCAGATTTTAGTTTCAAGATTTGGGTATTCGTGTCATCTCGTTTTTTTTCTAGATTTTTATAATCGGTTTCAATGACCTTCATTAATGGTAATTTTGACAATCGTTTTTCCATGAATACACGCTCATGAATTAATCCACTTATTTGGGTTCGGAATTCATCAAGATCTACTCTTGCCATGTTTATTTTTTCTAATAATTGCGTCCCGTTGATTAGTTTTTCTTCAAGATGTAAAAGTTCTAGAATGTTATCTCGTTGTGTCAATAGTTCTGATCGCTCTGTAATGACATTTTCGAGCTGTCCTTTTAATCCACTAATGTTATTATTACACGTATCCCTATCAATGCGTAACTTCTTGATTTGTTCATCTTTTAATATCATGGATCTCGTGACATCACCAACGTGTCGCAGTTTCATGATGTTAGAACGTAAGTCCTTCTTTTCATCTGACCATTCTTTTAATTTTTTACCTTGGATCTCCATTCGTTCCTTTATTATTGATGATAATTTATTATTACTTTGAAAATCATTACCGCAACACGGACACGATCCTCTTGTTCCATGCGTTGTTGCAAACACGTGACACTTTCGAAGTATGGTCATTTCATCTTCAACAAGAGATTCCTCATTGGTTCGTCTTGACACGACTTCTTGTAACATGCGTATTTTATCATCAGTTTTTTTCCGTGACTTAAGGTCAATATCTTGGGCAATCCCGAGTAACACGAAATCCATGCGTTCTTTTTCCAATGCGGTCTCAGTTTTTTCAATATTTCTCATCGTGTTACTAACTTCCATTCTTAATGATGCAATGTTGGATTCTAAACGCCCCATTTCTTTTGACGTGCGGGACAAATCGTTATCTATTCCCCGAAGCTTGACATTTAAATTAACATCAGTTTTTCGTGCACAACTCATCATTTCTTCAATGGCTTCACGACCACCGTGTGTTTTCAATTGGTTCTCGCATTCTTTAATATCTTTTTCCTTGGTTTCCACGAGTTCGTTAAATGTTTTTATCTTTGATTCAATTAGTTCTTTATCTCTCATTATTCCTTCAGCGTTTTTTTCATCTCGTTTTATATTCAAGAGATCTTCTTTTATCGTGTTTAGATCTGATTCAAGTGTATCGATTTTTTTTTCCGATAATGCGTGGGTTATCATTCCTTCATCAATATCATTATCGATGTCTTTAATCGTTACATCGTGTTTTAAGTCATTTTGTAGTTGTTTTTCTTCTTGTTTATATTGAGACATTAAGCTAGATAACATAGCATAATACGTGTATGTTTCCGAAAATTCCCTTGATGTTGACTTGATGAAGCGATCAAACGAAACCACATCAAGAAGCGAACTCCGTTCTGATATGAAAAATAAACTAAGATCTCCCAATGAAATGTTGAAATGATTTTTAAAATAAGAAAACAACACGATCTTGTCCCCGTCCACAACGATCTTATTACTTGTCATGTCCGTCATTTTCCAATGCGGTTCTTCTTTCGGTCGATCCTCTCTCGTCAATTTATATTGGTTATTCTTTACATTAAATATCAAATCAACCGTTTGCGAAGAATCTTTTACATATTTTTTCCGTGTCGTGCGAAGATGTGATATGTCAGTACCGAACACGTGCTTCAAGACTTCAAAAATGATTGATTTATTAGATCCCGTTTTTCCACGAATGATCCCCTTCCTTGGAAGTTGTATTGAGAATGAATCGTGTGCAGTTCCAAACCCTTGAAATGCAATTGATTGTAAGATCATTAATCGTTACCATCCCGATTTCTAATTATTATCCGATTTCCTAGTTTAACACGGGCAATGGATTCAATGAATGCATCAAGAGTATCGAAATCATTATTCTTTAACACGGCAAGTATTTCATTCATTTTAGCCTTCACATGTGGCTTCAATGATGATGATTGTTCAATTAACTCTTCTGTCATTTTGCACCCTTCTTGTATCTATATTCATTTGTTTTAGAAAATCGAGACGAACCCAATCGTTTGACTTCTTGAATGTTTGTTCCAAGTATCATTGATACGTGATGAATTAACTTGCACGGGTCATTATCATCACAATTCACGTAATGCTTACATGGAAAAAAACACATGAAATCTGTTAAAAAGAGCATTGACATGAAACAAAACGCCCCCTCTTTCAAGATGTATTCGTTCTTGACAAATTTACCCCTTTTCTTCTTCATGACAGTCAATAAACCAATGCGGGTAAGAAGTCGCAAGTTATCCCGAATTGTGTCATTAGATATGCCCTTTAAACTTGCTATCTCTTGTAATTCATACAAGGTTGACGGATTATCTTTGAGAAGGGCTAATACAACAAATCTACGCGATCCAACGTAATATTTTGGTTCTGACATGGTTGACTCATTGGTACCATGTCAAACCTCATTTAAAAACATTGAACATTAGTGGCGTGACTCGTTTGCGAACGCCCGTCCTAATGATCGAAAATGACTAGTGTATTTCATGATACTATATCGATTTAAATCCGCATGTTTCATTATTAATGGTATCATTGATGGATCGTTTAAAAGGAAATACAAGAGTCCGCCTATAATGATATTGGGATCACCTTGTTTTTTGTTCCTTTGTAAGAGTATCGCCCCTAATTTCTTTTTTTCATTACTAAGGCTTGGAAATTTTTTACATGATAATTCATATCGATGCATGATATCAATTTCTTGTCGAGGACATGCTTGTTCAATTATCCGCATTGCACTCTTGCGGGTTTGTCTACCGTTGGTATAATTATTTCTTCTAAGCCATGTCTGTATGCGGGATATTGCCAACCGTTGGGTTCCACGAGGTGTAATGTTATTATCATGATAATAAAAGACTAAATAAGCTATTGCTGATGGTCGGTTAGATTCAAAAACGCATGGAACGTGTTTCTTGATGATGCGTTCCAACACGATGTGATCATCTTCCGTGATAGTAATGTTTAAATCGTCAAGAAGGTCACGGAATAAATTCTCAATCGGTATCGGTGGTTGTTTAATTTTAGATTTATACTTGGATAACACGATAACATCGTTAAGTTCTTTTTTCCCTTCATTCTTATCGTTTAAACACGCCATGCAAAACAAGCATTCATCGTCATCACATTTTTCGTGCAAGTGCTTCGCAATGATCACGTCATTCATCATGTAATCATTGGACTTGTTTTCCGTGTTAATGATGATGTCGTCATACATGAACATGTCATTGCACTTGTCACATGTTTGATACCACGTGTCTTTAAAACATCCAATGTTATTAGAAGTCATTTATAGTGTTCCTTTACGTGTATTAATATCGATCAAGGGTCGTGATGCGTTCATCCCACCCTCTAGTTTTTTTAAATTGTTCCATGTTTCTTTTCACGGTTTCTTCAAATGCGTGTTTTAACTGTTGTTGTAATTCGGGGGTAATGCGATCAAATCGAAACCCGAATTCGTCTTTCTTGACGATGTCGTCAAGAATTTCTTCGATATCTTCGGATGTTAGGTCTTCGTCATCAGTCATGATATCACGAGAAAAAAATAGTCGTTATTCTCTTGATGATCCTCGTGGCTTATAAATCATGCATCGAACTCATGCCCACGGATCGATAACTTTATAATCCTTGTGCTTGATCTTCGTGACGATGCGATCACCGTTCCTTCGTAACAACGGAATTTTAAGCTTCAAGACAAGTCCTTCTGCTAGAAAATCACCGAACGTTGATTTCACGCCCTTCTTTATGGCATCAATGGCTTCTAATATGGTTCCGTGTCCCACGATGGGAACAATGTCGATTCCTAACGTGTTCCCTATGTCTTCTACTGATTCTCTTTGTACCCATATTCCACCAATTAACACGTCAAAAAGAATGAAGTCTGCACCGTCCTTGATGTACTTCCCACCGCCTTGGATCTTTGCTCCGAACCCCTCTCCAAATAATGCCATCGGTTTATCGGGATAGTGTTCCTTGAATTTCGTGACGGGAAAGAGGTGTTCCAATCGTTTCAAGAGATGTTTTGGAACTTGTGCGTCCGCAGTCCGCCCCACGAACTGCACGTCCGTCCCGTTCCACACGACCATGACGTTCATTCCATCTATTTTTTCTTCCCAAATCCACGTCATGTCCTTCAAGAACTCTAGTTCTGGAATGCTGTACTGTCCTTCGATGAATTGCCCCTTTTGTTCGTGACCTTTCGGGTATCGCTTGAAAATGGATTGAATCTTCTGATACTTGTATGATCTGACATCGATGATGTCTTCGTCTTGCATGTTAAGAGCGAGTTTCAAGTCTTTCTTGGCAAGATCCATCACGTCCAGTCCAGATTGTTTTACCGCATCATTCTCGTAACTCATGATGATGGTTGCCTTCACGTGTTTCATGATCATTCCTCACATCCCTCATAATCATACCCTAGCATGTAGATCTGATCAAGTGATATCGTCATGATATCAGTGATCAAGTAATCAATATCAATGTCTTCATGTCCTTCTTTGGAATCATCTGAATAGTCATAATCATTCGGATCATCCATGTCAACGATTATCACGCACTCTTCGGCAAATCCCTTCACGAGTCCGCTTTCATATCGTTCTCTATCTTCAGATTCGTGACCCTTTATATAAAATCGTATCTTGATCGGTTTCGGAACTTTATCATCCTTGATGAACTGGGCGTACGTGTCCTTTGAACCGTCAAAATCCTTACATAATGCGGAATATGGTGTTCCTTCTATTTTTGACGTGTGCCTAGCCACTTCGATTGCATGATTCATGATATCTTCCTTTTTCATGCTAATACCACTCTTTTAGATATCTTCGTGGTGATTTGATATCAATTGTCATGATTGATATGTACTCGTCCGTGTTTATAAAAGTTAAATCGTGGGAATTTTAACTTTTAAAAAGGATGCCACTACATCATTGACATGAACGATGTAAAACAACTCAAGAAATTTTGTCATTCATGTAAGTGGAACGATTACACGGAAACAGATAAAGGCAAGAACAAGATCGCATTTTGGACGCAATGCTTCGTTCAATTTCTCATCGGAAATGAAGGATAAAGTCGCTCATCTAAACGAGAAACTCGTACCGTTGGAAAAAGATGCAGAACATCTCAGATATCCAGAACATCTCATTCACGAAAAAATACGAAAAATGAAATACGAAAGGGATAAAATTCGTAGAATTATCAATGATCATGAATTCGTGAACTATCACGATGACTTGAAACGAAAGGTGTTTAAGAAATTTGACGGGTTACGACACATCGATTGGACACGGTTAATGTTCGCCATGTTAATGGAGGAAACTGCCAAAAAACTCAATGAACGAAACATAGACATGAAGATCATTAACGAACGAATCGATGAACGAATCGAACAACTCATTGCTCCGATAAAAACATGGTCTGAATATATGAACGGGCTTAATCAAGGGTGAGTGAATTAATGGATAAAAAAATGATATTCATTGCGGGAACATTTGATGACTCGGGTGGAAACCCATCAAAAATTGCACGAACATCAAAAATTGCACGGATCGTTCATAACGAAATTCACGCCAAGAACATGATGTTCATTAATGGTGGAACGTTTGACCATCTCAAAACTATCATCAAGAACATCAAGGACTATTATGTCATTTTTTGGTTCGCAAATGTATCGAACGACAAGCCGAAACTAGTACAAGACATTAAAAAAATACACAAGCGTTGCATCTTGATCACGTCCAAGAGAAATGTTGAAAAACAGTATGACTTTGCTGATCTCGTGTTCCATGCACTTAACTTGAAGAGCAATCTAGTCGTGGAGTTCACGAAACAAAACGGGCGATATAATGGAAGACTATTCGATCCCCTTGGAAACGTGTTCATCGATTACACGGAAGATTTCTCAGCCATTGGAAAATCGTTACATGAACGCATTCAACAATTAACGGGATACACGAGGGTTGGAAGCACGCAAGTGAAATTGAATGCGAGAGAAGTTGCTCCAGCAATCGAAGTCCCCAACGAACAAGAATTTTTTGCGATCATCAAGCACTATGCAGAAGTGTTTCACGACCTCATTCACGCAAATCCAAATGCGGTCAATCGTTTTTTTGGAAATGCGTCATTTCGATGTGAACGTGGATTTCCATCATTCAAGCACGGGAATCTCGTGTTCGTGTCACGAAGAAATGTTGATAAACGATACATTGATGCAAAATCATTCGTTGCCGTGCGAGCTGACATCACGGATACCGTGGAATATTACGGTGACGTGAAACCATCAGTCGATACGCCCATTCAACTTCGTCTGTATGATTATTACAAGAACGTCACGTACATGTTACATTCTCACGTGTATGTAAAATATACTCCCTTTACAAAAACACCAATTCCATGCGGTTCCATAGAAGAGTTCAATGAAATCATTGATTTCATACCCGATAGAAATGCGGTGAATTTCGCCATAAACCTTCGAGGACACGGTTCGCTCGTGTTGGTAAATGACTTGGATAACTTGAAAAACATTCCGTATGTTTCACGAACCACCCCAGAATTAGCATCCGTGCCGTGTGAAATTTTAGAGTAACGTACGCTGACTTCTTCTTGACATGCATAGCATTCGTTTAATGCGGGTGTTAATATCCACGCTATATGTCTCGTCTATTTCAAATCCAGCCCACTTGATTCGAAGTTTCATGGCAGATTCAATCATGGTTCCGCTTCCTAGAAACGGATCTAACACGCTTTTGGGTCGTAATTCCTTTAAAATGCGTGTCATGACTACTTCACTCAATGGACACGGATGAATAGTTCTTACTTCTTTTTTCGTGTTCATGAGAACTTCGAGTACATCCCACGATAATCGCCGTCCATTCTTTAATTTCCCGTACATTAAAAATGGATCGGATTTACAAAGATATGCAGACTTGCATCCAATGAGCGATTGGTTTTTCTTGTACCACACGAAATAATCTTTCGGATTCGTGATCTTGTACCACATGGTCATGTTCGGTTTACCAACATGTAAAATTACCATTTCGCATACCCGTTCAAGTTCTGTAAACCATTCCAAGCACCATTGAGCATAGTCATCATTGGATAAGTCATCGTCATATCGAGTCTTGGTTTTTCGTGTTTTCTTGAGCTTGGACTCGAAATCAATGTTAAACGGTGGATCGGCAAACCCCAACTCAACTGACTTGTCCTCGAATGTTGGTAACCCATTCTTAGGATTCATGCAATCATCGTAAATGACCTCTCCCCAAGCAATGTTCGTGCCGTTCACGATATCATTAAGCGTTTTTTCAACATCGGCTACATTCACTTCATCGATCTTGTTGGAGTTTTTATCCATCGTTACATGTACCCCTAAATCGGATCATGAATCCATGCATACACTCGACTTCCATGTCGCAATGCACGGAACATTCTTTTCGACCCAGCCGAGACGATGCCAGCAAGCATGCCGAGTCTTGCACATTCATCGTATCGTCCTTGTTCTAGTAACTCCCCGAACCGCTTGTTCGCAAGTCGTATCTTCTTACCCGTATATTTCTTTTTCAATGCTACTTGTTTACCCATATCATCACTTACTTAAATAAATTATAGGATCCATGCGAACGTTGGTGGGAAACTTCCCAAACCTTCGTTACATGTACTCTTTTAAATCTTCTTCATTTTTTAATGACGCTTCCGTACCGTTCACGATATCATCAAGTGCTTTTTCAACATCTTCTGGAGTCATCTCATTGTCGTTAACCATCGGGATTCATCTCATTATTGTATCGATCTTCTTTCTCACTTGCGAGATTTTTCGTAACTTCATAACACGGCTCTTCGCCATGTCTAGTTCTTTTCTAGAATCGACATGAACGGGAACGGTTACATTGGAACTGTATTTGAACGGTTCTTTCAAGATCATTACATCACGCATTGAGTCATTCTCACTTGATCCGTTCACGATGCCATCGAGAACATTCGCAACATCTTCGGGAGTCATTTCATCATTGAACATGCCACTACTGAATTGTACACACGGTGGAGATCTGATGAAAAACGGATCCATGCGTGGTCGTGATTGTAATGATTGATTGAAAATCTTTTGCTCCATGATGTATTCTTCTGTTTGTTTCTTGATAGCATCGTCAATATGTGTCTTGAACGCTTCGCTCATTTCTAGTATTGTTTCTTGTTCCTCTGGACTATACTTACTAAATATCTTTTCCTCGACCATCTTCTTGGTTTCATCCGTCATGTGAATGTATCCGTGAGGAGATGTGTTTGAAAATGAGTTTTTTTGCATTTTAGCAATTTCTTTTCGATACCCGTCAATAACATTCTTGGCGATTGTTTTTCTAACGTGTTCGGTCGGGTTTTTCTCGATCATACCATTTACATTGTAATGATCTGAATCTTTTTTTGTCATCATCATTATAATGTCGTGACCGCTTTTTAAATTTTAATGAGACATCCCATTTTCATGGAGAAATTTTTCGATGACGGAAACAAATTTGAAAGATAGAACCCCCACTTGCGTGGGGAACATTATCAAGCGGACAAAGCACGCTGGCAAATATCGAGTCACCCCCACTCACGTGGGGAAGATTTACACAAATTGATAAAAGTACCGTTTTGTTGCGAGTCACCCCCCACGTGTGTGGGGAAATCATGATATCACGATATCACGGCAATGGATAACAACCCAAATCCAAATGCCTTACCACGTCCGATTCCATGTATCATGCATTGTCTAAACAATTGTTCGTTGACAACTTTAAGTATCCCATCGAAAATGACCGTGTTGAGCGTGATGTTGTATGTTCGTAATCCCTTCTTCTTCACGGGGGTAATGATTGAACGAGTTGTTGAGAATGACAACGGTTGAAATCCGTGTTGCGTACCCTTTCGTTGTAACCACGTGCCAATGTAGTCATCAGTAATGATAGGAATACGATTCTTATGTACGGTTCTTGTTGGGTTTGCCTCTAGCTTGAATCGATATATCATCCCATCGTGCATACCATCAATGTATCCGTTCACGTGCTTGATTTTCGTTCTCATTGAATCATGTCGATCGCCAAGTAGTGACCACTTTGGCTCGATGAGTGATTGTACCAAGATGGGAACTGTATTTTTTTTCGTGTCACTCTCGATCCGATACAAGATATCGTGCTTTGTTCTAGCGTTCCCGTTTTCATTCGGAAATGCAGACATGATCGTGCGGTGGAGTTCATACCTATTATGAAGGTTACGCCACGTTGACCGATGGTTCGGGTTTAGGACGAGTCGTGAAAGATACATCATGTATTGCCTCCATTTGGCACGGGAACGTGAAATTCTTCAAACCATCGCACGCCATACGTTCGCATGGGAGTTGCTTGAACATTATCGTGTTGTGATAATGATCCACTTGGAGAGTCAATAACACATCGAAGTCGTTTCGGTGGTTCTTTTTCACGGTCGTTTCGCTTGATCCACGGAATGTGTTTTAGTGCATCTTTTAGTGATGCGTGTTCCGTTGTCATGCCATCAAGAATTGGTCTGGTCGGCACGCATGCTTTCCGTCCCAAGTATAATAACCATTTGGGATGTTCAAGTGCGTCCTTGATCTCGTGCAAGAGCGGTTCTGGACCACTAAGCACGACCACGAACGATGCATCCTCGAGATAATAACGGTTCGTGATGATACCGTTTTTTTGTTCGATCTTTCCATTAGATCGTAAGAACTCGCTTTTGATCGTGTGATAATCCCGACTCATCACGCCTCTTCGTTCGACACGAACTCCAATGGTTAGGTGGTCATTTAGCTTTGTTTTCAATCGTGGATCGTTCCGTTCATATCCAAACGCACATGCGATGAGTCCTATAACACCACTTTTCGTGGGTTCGCTCGCTGTATCTTTTTCATACCACACGGCACGAAGTCCCCATGATTGTAACGGGGCTTCAAACCGAAGGATGAGAAGGGTTGGATTCGACATCATGATCACGCCAATGCCTTGATCAATTCAGTAACGAGATCATCTACCGTTTTACACTCGGTCGCATCTTGTATCGTGACATCACGTGTCGTGAACCACAATGCTTTTTTTACTGGCACGTTGAATTTTGTTGATACCATTTCCACGTGTTCCTTGAATTTATCGAGCGTGACATCAACCAAGTCCTTATCATTTCTTGGGTTACATGGTTTAATGAAGGCGTTCGCATAGCTGATGGGGATTTTTTGATCCTTGATTTCAATGTAGATTGCATCGGGAAGTTGGTGAGCTGCGAACGTGTTTTGCTTGCCACTAGGTGTCACGAAAATCACTGCCTTCACAAACGCTTCGACCGTTTTTCGTAATGCGTCCTCATATCGTGCATGGTCTTGATCACCATTCTTGATGTTATGCAAGAACTCATCGGTATCGATGGAAAAGTACTTGTAGAAACACGATGAATTGAATTCCGTTTCTCCTAACATTCCAGATCCTTCATTCACGAGGTCATCGACAGCCGTGAAGAAGTCGAATTCCAGCTCGATTGCGTTCGTGGACATTGCATGAGCAACTTGAATGGATGCATCGATATCAAGAAAGATATCCGATGTTACCATGCGACCAAACAATCCCATGTCTGGTGTAACGGGTGCTAACGTGATTTTATTCACGAATGTTGCTAGTTTTGTCTGAAAATCTTTTGGAGATGCTTCGATCAATGCATCTACATTGTTCTTGATGGCATCGATGAGTCGTTGCACTTCTTTATCAGAAAAAAACATCACTTGGGTCGTTGCGAGGTTTTCTTCTTTGGCTTGTTTAGGGGGGGTATTTTTACTTTTCTTTGGGGTAGTTGATTTCTTGCTGATCGGTTCTTCTTTTGTAATGGTTTTTCCACTTTTTCCCAAGGATTGCATGCGTTCGGCAATCATTCGTGCTTTTTCCTTTGCCATTCCTTGCGTGACGAGTCCTTCCAAGATGAGTTCTGGAAGTTGTCGCGTTCGAAAGCTTTTCATGTCAAGATCTTTCATCAACTGTTGAAAGACCTCTGATTTTCGTATGGTTCGTTTCAAGCATTGGCTTGAAATTCGTGCACGGGGATATCCTCCGAACGTACACTTTTTTGGAGTCCCATTATCATCTCTATTGAGATTACTGGGGGCGTGGTTTTGTACCACGTGTATTCCTACTAACATGATTTATTCACCATGATTGTTATCATCATCCGTTTTGTACGAATGAAATGACCTTGCCCATTTATTTTGCACGGACTTGTCCCCGTGTTCCCAGTACTTGAGATCACGTAACAATTGAACCCAATTCACGCCAATGCCGTGTGTATTGGTAAATTTCGTGCATTGTCGCAAGCGACTGGACATTTCCTTGTAACTCGAAAACGTACCGTTCCACGTCTTACACCCTAAAATCGAACGCAATCTATGTATCATCGTGTCTTTACTCATTCCACGAATGACCATCTTCTTCATCGTATCTCCAAAATTTCCCTTACTTGTTGTGGATGGATTAGTTGCGAATAACGTTCCGACCAAGAAATACCGTTCTTGATCGTGTGGTTTCGTAATTACGTAAGGTAAGAACTTATAAAACGTGGATAATGCGTTCATTGATTCGTTCATTGACATTCCACACGCACGTCTAAGAATTGCAAGATCCCCACGAGATGCGTGCGTGAGCAGTTGAATGAATGATCGTTCGGTCACATATTTTCCTTCTTTTTCTTTTTCTTTTTCAATAACAGTTTCTTGTTGGTTCATGTATCATACCACCTTCTTTTTCTTTTCCATGTTTTGTAACATGTAATAAAGCATTTTTTCTGCATTAACGTGACGTTCCATGATCGTGACATTCAATGCAATGGGATCAATGACATCCCGTAGCGTTCGCATTGCTGTTTCTTTTACATGAGCTTTCCATATCATCAACACATCACTAAGATCATCGAGATCATCATTTGCGTTCGCAATCCTTGATAAATACTCTCCTCGAAATTCGTGTTCAATTCGATCCCAAAATTCCCGTTGCACTTGTTCGTGCAATGATTTATCAAGATCATTTTTAATGATGGCAAATCGTACTTTTTTGTCAACTTCTTCTGCAAACGTTAGTGCGTGTTGCACGTGATCTCCCTTATTCATTGACATGATGATGTTCATTGGTAATCCGAGGCGTTCGCGTTGCCATTCGATGACCTTCGCATTATCAATCTCTAACCCGTATGCTGTAATCTTTAATTCTTTTTCCTTTGAAATGTCCCCATCATGTTGTAACGTGCGAAATTGACTTATTACCATGGGACGTTCATACCACGAACTCTTGACTTTACCAGCATGAGGTATCACCATCAATGCACCAATATTTCGCCATATTCTTTTTAATGATCGTGGAACCAAGGGAAATCTTTTTTTCGTGATCACGTACGACACGTTCGGATCAACCCACGAACCCTTGAGCTTTAATCCCCGTTCAAACACTAGTTCACGAACGACCACGTTGGACGGATCGCCAGTGTACGTACACGTGCCTCCCTTTTCTGGGATCAATTTTACGAACCTACTCAAGAACGTTAATCCTTCTAGGGTCGACACGCTTGAAACGTCTCCACAAGTCGGATACTCATCGAGTTTCCATGATACATTTCCCGAACCATTGTTTAATGGTATGTCAGTAAAGCACGCATTTAACACGAGCGTTTCAAAAAGATTTTTCCCCTCAACCAAGATATACCACGGGGGAAATTCGTTGATACCATTCGTGTATCCCACACCGTACATGAAGATGAACGGTTGCATGGCACATAACGCACGGGTACAAATTTTTGGAGATAATGCATGATGGGTTTCGAACGTTAATGAAAAGTGCATTGTATTGTTTCCTTTTGCCACGTGTTGTAATAACATGGAAACGGGTTTCACTGATACACCCCCACGTGTGTGGGGAATGTTTCGTTGCACGGGAACTTGATAAAACGGATGCACTTCATCAAAGAGATCGAAGCGATCGTGTAACGCATTCATGTAACGTGTTAACACGTCTGTATCAAATTTACCCCGTTCGAGCATGTCTGCAACGTGATCTTGATCACGAATTTCAAATGCATCCATGATGAAGGCTTGGAGAAATCGATACATCCCAAATTCAAAGAGTGGCATGGGATCAGAGATCCGTTCATGCTGGTGAGCATTGAGCAAGAGATCCTTCACGCTTAATTCGATGCGTTTTTTATTCGAATCAATGACGGGAATCCACGGTTTATCAAGCACGTTAAACGAGTAATTACTCATGTTTTTCGACCTCCATTGTCATTCCCGTGTTTTTATTGTATCGTAATGTCATGACACTCTTGGGCATGTTACACGACCACGTACCACATTTCATACGTAACACGGGGGTTCGTAACCATGATGTCTTGTCTAGTTCTGGCAACTGATACGTTCCACGCTTGAGCATGTCACGAAACCAGTACCAAGGAAGGGATATCTTTCGTAGCAAGATGGTTCGCATGTCATGTTTTGAAGGGGGATCTTTTTCATGTTCAGTCCCCACGAATTCCGTTTCATCTAGCACGATGAATGCTTTTTCTGTCATTCCATATCGCGTCTTAGCACGTACAAATTCAGTAATTTCATCATCCGACTCATTGAATGATGAATCCCTAAACGTTGCGTACGTGAAACGTCGTGCATCAACGCTAGGAATGAGATATTTTCCAGAGTCATTTTTCATGATTTCCATTTCCTTTTTCCATTTTTGTTTTGATTTGCGTATCAAGTCCCCATCAATCATTGGCGGGAGTGATACGGGAATGATGCCGTCATACACGCACTCAATCATCCCCCTAATATCACGAGGAACGTGAACTAACGAGACACCTCCACGGGAGTGGGGAAGGGTAGCCAATTCAATGACTGTCTTGTACAATAAAAATTTAGAATAGACGTATTCGGACGATCCAAAATCGTCATGATCATCCCCGAAAAATATGACGTGAAACGTTGGATTTCCAGTTCGGTGTTTCCGTTCGTGTCTATGTAACCGTCCCATTCGTTGAATTAACAAGTCAATGGGTGCGATTTCACTAAACATTTCGTCAAAATCCACATCAAGACTTTGTTCAATAACTTGCGTGGCGATAACGATTGCCGATCTCGGTCGGTTCGTATCATTCTTACCAAATAGCGTGGTCACCTCGTGTTCGATTTCGTTTCTATCTTCTACGGTAAACCGTGCATGAAACTGAAACACGTTCACGTTGGAAGATTCTTTCAATGCGTGGATCAATTCATCGTGAAATGCTTGAGCACGTGCAACGGTATTGACCACGACACACGTGCATTTTCCAGACGATGCGGATGCAATGACATTTCTTAGTATCAATGGAACATCATTCATTGCATCATCTTCTACACGAACGGAAATGATTTTTTCACGGGGAGATTCTTCATCACCTCGGGCAGATTCACGGATTATTCGCCCATCATTCATGACGATGGTAACTAGTGGATAATCACTTTGTCCCTCCACGTTATCGCATGTATCGACTCCAGTACTTGCCATGACGAGTTCACGTTTCTTTTCAACGGGAAGGGTTGCGGAAAGTAATACAACGGGGATGTTCAAGATCCGTCCCCATTCTAACATGCGGGTGAGGATGTTCGTCATGTATACATCATACGCATGGACTTCATCCACGATCACGACCTTTTCAGCAAGACCGAGTAATCGCAAGAACCCAAACTTCACGTATAATGCACTCATGAGTAATTGATCGATCGTGCCAACACCCCGTGGTGATAAAAATGCTAATCGGCTCGGTCGAAACCACGAAATTGCCGTTTGCAAGTCATCGTGACTCACGTGACTAATGGTAAGGTCACGAGGACGTGGTTCATGATCATTGACTAACCATGCCATTCCGTGTATGAGGGACGTTCGCTTGCTCGCATCACCACCAAATCGTGATAAAAAATCCTTCGTGCGTTCAAACATTTGGTTCGAAGTCGCACACGTGGGTAATGCCATGTAAAATCCGTTTAATCCCAAGTGTTTCATGAGTTGTGTCGTGATGAAATGGGATGTTTCCGTCTTACCATCTCCAGTGGGAGCTTCCAAGATCACGAGTGCAACATTAGATATGCGTCCGCTTGTTGACATGTCATTAAAAACCCGATTCACGATGTGTTGGATCGGGAATAACGTTGTAAATTCTGGATACACGTCATGAAATTGCGTGACGGAATCCACGTCAACGATCTCGTTGAATCCTAGAGCATCAATGCACGTGTTCGCACGGGCAAGACTCTCGGTAAAATATGATGAGAACGACATGGTATCCTTGCCACGAATTTCGTGAAATTTGAACAATGCGTCATTAGACGCAATCCAATCACTCAAGACGATGATCGCAATTAAAAACGTTCCAATGATATTAGGATATTTAAAATCACGTGGTCGCCATTCCATTGGCTTGAATAATGACATTAACACGTTGTTAATGCGTTCTCTCCACGGATTCCACGTTATCCGTTCGAGGTCATCAATGGGTGTTTGGTGTCCATTGAAATGACCGTGATGTCCCTCAATGCAATGCACCACGATGGTAATCGCTCGCTTTCCCCATTGAAACGATTCCCGCAATAACGTGTCCGCCCACGTTCCGCTCATTATCGAATGATAAAACGGAACGATATCATGCCTTCGGAACCGTAATCCGATGTCTTTTAATTGCGTGACTATCGCATCACCGCCACGTACTTGAAAATCGGGTGAACACTTTCCAATATCATGAAGAGATGCTATATATGCAGTCCACGATCGTAATACATTCACATCAATGTTTAGCATGTTCGCCATCTTTTCAAGAACTGGTCGAATCGTGGATGAACGTATCAATGCCATTGCCACGCATCCCACATCAACTTGATGATGGATCAATGCATGATAAGGATCAGTTTTTCCCCAGAGGAGTAACAAGTCATGTCGTGTCATGAGATCAATTTCTCTATCACGGTATCCTTTATAAAAGTTAAAATCGTCTTGGCGTGTTTTAACTTTTATAAATACCCATGATGATGATCATCTCGAGAATGCCGAATTTGACCATTGCGATCCATCTGGTCGTAGATTGACCGAAATGGCGTGTCGGCAAAAAAATTAAGTATCTTCCCCGTGTGAGCGGGGGTGCCTCGATGTTCGCTAGAGTGCTTTGACCGCTAGAAAACGTTCCTCACTTTGCGTGGGGGTAATTCAGTCCAGCTATGAATTGTTGAGAAATAATCCTCAATAATTTCATCCATGAATTCATAGTCCAGCTCGAACATGCTTACATGTTCAGCGACATTTATCCATTCGTAAGTGACATAGTCCAGCTTAGCAAATTGACCAGTGTAATCAAAGTATATGACTTACACTTTTCTCACGTAGTCCAGCTTGCACAATATTTTTGCTTGTAATCATATTATATTGTGCCTCCATATTTCACGTAGTCCAGCTTACAAAATAAAGATAGATGGAACAAAGACGAACTCTCATGATTCGTCCTTACTAAAGATTATGACATCGCATTTAGAAGAAAACCGTTCCGAATATCGTGATAATTCTCTGCATCGTGCTTCTATTTCTTCTGGGAACGTTTCCTCGAATGATGTGGTTATCTCATCAACTTTTTTCATGATGAATTTTTTTGTTGTATCCTTGTCAGTTCTATCCGTGTATTTCACGACTATAACAGTAGTAACGAGATCGTTCACGGAAAAAATGAATTCGTATTCGTTCCCATTCGCACTTATAAACCCTAGATGCTGAATTTTAAGTGCTTCCGTTGTTAATTTTGCATTATAAACCAGTTCTCCAAAAACGTGGAGGGAAAGAAAATAGCCAGGCAAGATGTACGTGTCATTGTTCATCACCTCTTTATAATATTTCATGAAAAAAGGAGATCCACTTTTTTTATCAATGATAAATATTGCATAGACTTCAAACTTGTTTTCCATGTTATTTTCACGTTCTTTTTTTTTATAATATCATTGTCGAACAGTAGCCACTCCTAGAAAAACATCAATCAATGCTATAAAAAAACATGATCCATTGACAAGTGTTCGGTGCATTCTTTATAAATTCAAGATCATCATGATAACCATGACATTCAAGCAATCAGAAATTAATGATGACATGCTTTCTAGATGTGAACAACAATCGAAACGACACGTGAAGGAGAAATCCGAACATTTAATAAACATGGAAGAATGGAGAGCGGTCGCACAAACACTAGATCCCATCGAAACGATCTTAAAGGTATATAATCAAGATTTTCGGGGAAGAGATTGGGTCGTCCATCGTGATAAAGACGATGTCGTTCCGTTTTTCAAGCCCAGCAAGATTCCATTACTCGATGAACTCATTGCAAGGACAGACAAGAAAGGTATCCCGTTAATCAATGAGTTTCGGGGGTACGAAAATCTCGGTGCAGAGTTGATCTTGAAAAAGGTTTTTAAAGAAACGAAGGACGTGAACGTCTTAAGTGAACTCAAGAAAAGATATGATGAAAGACAAGTTACGATATGGAATAGTGAATTAAAACGGTTGAAAGATAGCCCGATACAATCATCGTTTGACGAACTTGAATTGTATAAACGTTGCAGAGGATTCCCACGGTTCGGTGGCGGTGATTATCCATCACCCGTGCAATGTGCAATGGGTGTTGATTTTACCGAGAAACATTGCAAGATCGAAACATACACCCCGCCCCAAGAATCACCGTTTGAAAAAGATTTCTTGACAGCGTTAAAACAACATTACCCGTGATGGTCATTTCGTGGTTCGTTCGCATTTTAACATTTAAAAAGGAGTGCGATCAATGATCTCCAAGGATACCGAATTTGACCATCGCGATCTATCTGGTCGTAGATTGACCGAAATGGTGTGTCGGCAGAATTTATTAGTATCTTCCCCACGCGAGTGGGGGTGACTCGTAAAAGAAGTAAAAATAAAAATTACTTTATTAATCTTCCCCACGCGAGTGGGGGTGACTCGTAAAAAGAAAATGTGATCTAAATCAAATTCAAATCTTCCCCACGCGAGTGGGGGTGACTCTACAAATCCAATATTTTTTATTGAAAATATTGAATCT